>OIXA01003907.1_pt1 | contig 15013 bp, 23 predicted proteins | sample 1587721 | NCBI WGS metagenome assembly OIXA01 (sample SAMEA3888900, study PRJEB22519) | human gut metagenome | biome: human gut; feature: human-associated habitat; material: faeces | place: Denmark | collected 2013 | reverse complement strand
TCGTCAGAAACGTTGTAGGAATTAACGATTAAGAAAAAGGAGAAAACAAAATGTTAAAGCAGGATTTTAATGGATACAAAGATTTTATTGAAAAGGTAATGAACACAAGCGGAGAAGAAGGCGGTAAAGTGTGCGTGGACCGTATACAGATGTGGTCAGACAAAATTATGAATGTTGTAAATCCTCTTCCAGGGGGGGGATGTACCACTTGTAATCGTAGCCCTGGAAACTATAACAAAAACACTTCGTAAAGGTGACACAAAAGCGGGAGAGATTGCTGACAGAATAGAAAGAAAAATTGGAGCACAATGTACAACAACGACTATAGAAGGCGATGAGAACACAACCGAAGCAGCTGTAAGAGCATACGCAGAAGCATTAAGAAAAAAATAAGCTCATGTACGGGAATACATGAGCCTGGCTTTCACCACCTGAGATAATTGCGATACACAAAGTATAACACTCAGGTGGCGGAATGTCAATCACGGCAGGACAACCTGCCATATTTTTAACCTTTTTTTGAGGGTCGAAAGACCCGTTTAGGACTTGATAAAGATATTAAAGTTAGGACAGAAATATGGCTACGAGACGTAATGAATACACATTCCGAGATAGAGATATCATTGATCGAGAAGAATATCACGATGGGAAGTATGGAGCAAAAGGCAAGAAGAGAGAAAAGAAGAAGACTCCCACTAAGGAAGATATGCAAAAGGTCAATGTAATGAATAAAGCTAAGAAAGCCAGACAGAGAATGCTCATGTATTTCGGCTTTAATGACATTTTAGCTACATGGAGTTACCCGGTGAGGAATCGCCCTGGGAGTATGAAAGAAGCTCTGGATGATTTTCAAAAAGCAATCCGCATAGTGAGAAGAGAATACAAAAAAAGAGGATTCGAACTATTCTGGATCAGAAACATAGAAAGAGGAACAAAAGGAGCCTGGCATATTCACATTATCGTAAATGAAATCGGGGACACGGCCAGCATCTTAGAAAGAGCCTGGAATAAGGGCGGAACCTGGACATGCGCAATAAAGAAAAGCGAGTATTACGATGAAGACTTCACAAAGCTCAGCAGCTACATAACAAAAGACGAAAACACACAGGAAAAGAAGAAAGACGGAACGCTTGCAAAACCGAGAATTAAAGAGGCAAGTTATAACACATCAAGAAACATGCCTCTTCCGAAGCCACATGTGGACAAGCTTCAGAGATGGCAAAAAGAACCAAAGCCGAAAGAAGGTTACTACATAGCCAGGATTTATGAAGGAATAAATCCGAAAACCGGATACAAATACAGACGCTACACAATGTTTCGCCTGAATCCGCACACAAACATAGGCTGGATCGATAGAGTCACCGAGCGATTACAAATTTGAGAGGAGATGAGAAGTTGAAAGTGAACATCTACATAGAAACCAGCAGCACATATCAGGGAATCACAGACCGAAAGTGTTCTTATGTCCTCTCAGTATCGATACAAAACGAAGAAAGAACCAGGGAAGGTTTCGGACACCTCGAAGGCACCTGGCACCAGGCAGTCCTGGTCACGCTGGCAGAAGCTCTGGAACGTATGACCGTACCCTGCGAGATCTGTGTACATACAAGGGATGCGTATGTTTGTAGTCGGATTGCAAAGCTGGAAGATCTGGTCGGATCCGGCTGGAAAGACAGTAAGGGAGAGCTGATTAAAAACGCGGAAGAATGGCAGCGTGTATACTCAGCCATCCATACTTTTCCAGAAGCACATAAACTGTCCGGAAGATCTGAGAAACACAGTTATTCCGGGTGGCTGCAAGAGGAGATGGAAAAGCGTGAATGTGGAAGAATTATGGGGCAAAGGCTGGAGCTTACAGCCGGATCAGGACCCACGAACAATGCAAGAACTGGGTACCATTACTAAATCCGGTATCCGTTTTACATATTATCAAGACCAGGAAGGAGGGATATGGTTTGATGACGAACCAGAAGGCGGAAAACCAGAATGGATGCTCAGAGCAGACAGAGAAAGAAGAAAACGGCATGGAATCTATAATAAATGAGTTTTCGACATATATCTGTGATCATATCTGCAAATATCCGGAACAGATCAAAGATCAGGAAGAGTTGCAGAGATACTGCGACGAGCATTGCGAACACAGTAAATTTCATTGTGCTGTCTTAAATCAATACAACAAAATCAACTCTTTCGACTACAGTCAGGCGATGCGACTCATGAACAAATATAAAAACATCGTGCTCTGCGAAGAATGTGAATACAAGATACATCTAAAAGCTGATGATAGAGATTATTGCTTACGCACAGATGGAATGTGCAGAGTAATAAAGCCGGTGACGGCTGCAGCATAGGAAGAAAGAAATAAAAGAAAAGGGGAAAATTATGAGAACAATTGCGGTTATCAACTTAAAAGGCGGTGTGGCAAAGACCACATCTAGCATCAACATTGCCTATATCTTAAACCAGAAAGGATACAGAGTCCTTCTGGTAGACAACGACAAGCAGGGAGACTGCTCACGCGGAATGAACCGCCGCACACAGGAAGGACCCGGAATAGACCGGATTATGGTCGAGAGAAAACCGGACATGACCAGCCTGATCCAGAAGACAGATTACGAAAACCTTGACATTATCACAGCGAATCTTAACCTTCTGACGGCAAATATGGAAGTGACCATGGACCGTGTAAGACCACAGCAGACAAGAATGAAAAGTGCACTGCAGAAGGTTCAGGAAGAATATGACTTCTGTGTGATCGACAATGCTCCGGATATTAACGTATCCGTCATTAACGCATTAACGGCAGCAGATGATGTCCTGATACCAGTAGAAGTTGACGACAATACAACAGAAGGCATGAATGAGCTTATAGGCCAGATCGAAGAGATCAAATCTGAACTGAACCCGGATCTGAAGAATGTCCGCTGTTTTGTAAGCAAATACAATAAATACAACGGAGCACACAGCCAGGGAGCAGAGGTTATCCGGGAATGGTACCCGACGATGAAAACAATGATCAGAAATTCTCTTGCGGTTGCAAAGAGTACATACGCCAGAACACCGGTTGCGCTGTATAGTAAGCGATCGGCAGCAGCAGAAGACTATCAGACACTTGTAGATGAATATCTGCAGATGATAAGGGGGTGAAAAAGTGGGAAAGTTCAGTGTACGTGACATGCTTGGAAAACAGTCACTTCCGGAAAGAAAAGAACAGACGATAGTATACAGAGATCCCCGTCAGCTGGTACCTACTCAGGAGAACTTCTATAACACAAAAAACATAGACAAGCTCAAAGCATCAATAAAGATTACCGGCTATCTCATGCAGCCAATTCTGATAGAGAATGTCGATGGAAAAGACCAGGTACTTGCCGGCCACCGTCGCCGACTGTGCTGTATAGACCTAATTGAAGAAGGAGATACCCGCTTCGAGAGAGTTCCCTGCATGTATGCGGAAGAAATCAAGATTTCGGAGAATGAAGACTTAACCCAGGAGCAGAAAGAAGCAATCACACCTTTTTTAAGACAATTCAAGGTCATTCAGGCAAATAATTATCGTGATAAAAACGACTGGGAGCGAATGCAGGAAGCTCTGGAGATGGAAAAGATCGTCAAGAGTCTGAAAGAGAAGGTAGGAATCGACGGAACAGTCCGAGAGAATTTGAAAGAACTTCTTGGTGTATCGAACGCTCAGTTCGGCAGGTATAAGAACATTAGTAATCACTTATCAGAGGAACTGATGGGAGAATTCCAGGACGGTGGAATTAACATTTCCGTAGCAGATGCGGCTGCTTCCTTGGAATCAGACCTGCAGAAGCAGGCATATGAGATATTTCTGAAAAATAAGATTCTGACCCTTCCGGACATCCAGCTCCTGAAAGATCAGGAGGCATTAAATGCGGACATTCCAGGGCAGGTGACTATAGAGCAGGTAACCAGGCAGCAGAAACCGGAAGAAGATCACACGCCGATTCCTGCAGATCTGCAGATAGACAGATTCTTCGAAAGTTTAAAGAAGAACACAACAGCCCGGATCCGTAACGGCGATAAGCTGATAGGAACAAAAATGATCAGTATGCTCTACTGCTACGTAAAACACAGAAACGGATATCTGAATTATCAGGGACATCCAGACAAGATAACATTCAACCCTGACAGCCCGGAAGAAAAGGACATGACCTGGCAGGAACTGACCGAAGAACTGATCAGACGCTACTCAGTTAAGAAACCGGTCAAAATGACTACGATCGATGCGCCTGAGAAAACACAGAATGCACTTACAGAGTCGGCAGCAGTCAAAGCATTCTGCGAAGCTTATCCAGGGAAATTAAAAACAATCATGAGAATATGTCGACAGTGTGACAACAACGGAGAAGCTGCCAAAGCAGTACAAAAAGAATTTGCGCCATCCGGATGGGAAGGATCACATGGAAATGATTCTGGAGTAGATTGGACATTTAAGTCACTTTCGGCAGGATTAGAGATTGAGGTTAAACATGAAAAGGTATCAATGAAATATGGACGCCTGGTTGTAGAAGTTAAGAACCTATATGATCCGTTCTCTCCAGAATTTGATATCGAAGAGAAGAAAACAGAGACAAAAAATGACGAAGGACCGGCAAAATGTATCACTGGACAGTCAGGATCCGGACTCTGTGGAGCAGCTGCTTATTGTGATAAGAAATATAACTGTTGTGTTCAGTGTCCAGACGACTGCAATGGTCGTTGCGGATGGATTCCAGAAAAGAACTGTCAACCGGCAGTAGAATCCGCTGCCAAAAAGCAGCAGGAACATATTGCTGAGGTCAACAAAACGTTCGCAAATTGGCCAGAAGAGTTAAAAGATATTCCAGTGCCAACAGATGTGGAGATTATCGGTTATTTGTACGATGAGGAAAGGAAACTTAAAGAGTTCCTCGAAGCCAACAAAGAAGATTCGGGATTACCGTACATGACAATTCAGAAGCAGCAGCTAATTGCTGGTGGACTCCGACTCATTAAAAGACTTGTAGAAGACGGAAATGAGCAGGAAGAACCAGAACAGCCAGAATTGCCTATTATGAAAAACAATGATCAGCGCAAAGAATGGCTAAGAAACTATAAGAGCTGGGGACTCTGGTACACTGATAAAAACACAGGTATAAATTATTACAAATACGATTTCGAGAACGGTGCACGACTGATCGCAGAGGAATACCAGCCGGATCCAGACATGAAAAACGAATGGTGGGTTGGAAGCAGACAAGAGACTGCTTATTTGCATTTAGTTGGAGGGCCAGAACCGAGTAGAAAAGATGCAGTGCCGAAATGGACATACCATTCCAGATACAACAAATATCCGAACAGTGAAACAGAACTTGTGGAATTTCTGAAGGAGGTTCAGAAATGAGTAAATTGGATAAATATATGCAAGGACGCACAGAAGGCATGGAGTTTGCCTTACGCCTTGCAAAAGACAAAGGTATAGAAGAACTTGAGAAAGAAGTCAGATTTAGAAATCGGACCGGTGTTTCGTTAAACCTTACTAGGCAGGAAATAGCATCGGGATCAGAGAATATCAAGAACATGACATTCGACACAATGTTAGCAATGAGCATGATGGTGTTAAGAGATGAATTTGATTTCGGAAAAATAAGACTTCAAAGATTCAAAGACCGATTCACAGAAAAGGCAGCATCTCTCGTAGATGATTATTGCACCTGGTTAGACATCGTAGACACACTCAAGGAAGAAACCGGAATAGATCTGGAAATTCGATGGAATCAGAAAAAATGACCGATTCGGTTGCTTAACAAAGGGTACTCTAAAATTCACATACACACTCCTGCTCTGTATGAGCCTGTCAGATTACAGAGCAGGAAGAAAGGAAACAGGATGGAAAAGAACTGTAAAACATGCATTTACAATGACTGTGGCTTATGCGATCTGAAAGGGATTCTCATAGAAGACGAAGATTCCTGCAAAGAGCACAAAGGGCAGCAGGAATGGAAAGACAAAATGTTAAACACCTTCCTGGCAGGACATTAACATGGATCAGGAAGGATTATTGTTCCCTAAGACTCAAGGAAAGAAAAAAAGAAAGAAACATCCGCCTAGCATCATTCCCGGAGATAATCCGAAGATCTGTTACATATGCGGATGCCGAAACGACATAGAAGAACATCACATATTTTTCGGAAAAGGACTTAGGGAAATATCTGAAGAGTATGGACTAAAAGTACATCTTTGCGCAGAGCATCACAGAACCGGGCGAGAAGCAGCACACACCTGTAAAACAACTAATCTGAACTTAAAAAGAATCGCTCAAAGAGCCTTCGAGAGCCAGATTGGCAGCAGAGAGGACTTCATGAAGCTAGTAGGCAAGAATTATTTATGAGGGGGCAAATATGATTGATTCAGAAGAAACAAAACGCTTAAAGGCGAAAAATCTCAGATATAAAAAGCCGATGGTCAAAGATTTAAACTTAGACAAGATCGCCGAAGGTTTATACGATATCATGAACGAATGTGAAGACGTACGCTGGTACACTGATTCAGAAAGCGGCGAAGATTCACTCTTGAATGCATTAGACGGAGACGAAGACGAAGCATATGAGTTTAAAATGGCATTTGCTGATTTATGCGCTGAATGCGATCGGATGTATGGCGACTTACAGGAAGAATGGATTCCAGAATGTTTTGATATTTTCTTTGTAACTGCCGGAGCAGGAGAAAGTTTTGGAGGATTGCTAGGTTGGGATTCTTTTGAGGGCGATTATTTCGGTATTGATGGCACGGATTCCTGGGCCGAGGATGAAGCGAAAAAGAAACTAAAACAAATGACGAAGGATGAGCTTATAGCAGCTATCCGCCAGTGCTTTAAGGTATATCAAGCATACATAGGGCTGAGAAGTAGGTACGATTCCCTGAAGGCCGCTATAGACATCCTGAGAGATAAAAATACAGGTGTATTGCAGGCGGTAAAAGAGATTGAAAAACTGTATGAAGAAGCAAGCAAAGAACAAGGCGAAACTGCTAAGTACAGTGTTGCATGGAAAGAATTTGAAAGATATACAAATGCGCTTCCACAGGAAGCGTGGATATCGTAAGGAGGAAAGAAAATGTATAAATGTTGCGCGAGCCAAAATGGAATATGCCAAAACGCCATTCTGTTTGGCACAGAATGTGATGGATATAAAGAAAAATGCAAATTAAGACCACATTACAAGAATGTTGAACAGACTGTAAAAAACTATAAACATTCACTCAGAAGAACATTCGGAGCGGAAGAATAATTTGTAAGGAGGATAACATGAAAACAGTAAAGATGCTTGAGATTGGACATGGAGTTTACGTTCCCGAGGAATGTTGCTCGTTTGCAAGAAGTTTCGAAACGGGATTCCTAGAAATGGATGATATTGATCTGCCGTGCGGAGCAGATTGCCGAAGAGACTGCAGCAATTGCGTAATTCAAAAGATAATGAATGAATACGCAGAATTGAAAGAGGATAAATGGATTCTGTGTAATAAAAAAATGCCAGAAGAACATGATTCTATATTTGCAAAGCTCAAAGGGACAGACAAGTGGAAACCGACAATGTTTGAAAAAATATCTAAAAATGTGCTTGCAACAGTCAAATATGACGATGGAACCCTGCTGGCTAAACAGACGCATACAGTAGATGGAAAATGGAAAACGGAGTTTTCATGTTTTGGAGGTACAGTAATTGCCTGGAAACCATTCCCAGATCCGTATAATGAGGTGGAAAATGAATAAAAGACAGAAAAAGAAACTGTATAAACGGAAAATGGGTAAGAACCCACCAAAAGAAATGAGATTTTTCGAGAAAGATTATCATAAGGCAATAAATAATCCACGGAGCAAAAAGAAACCGAAAAAGTATATTCTTAAGAATTGCCAGCAACCGTTGTTGAAAGGCTGGGACGAAATCAAGGTGACGATTGACCGGGCAGCAGAAGCGATAAGCAAATGGTTTTATGCAGTTGGAATAATGACCTCCGAGATTACGCTAAACTCATATGATAAAAACGCAGAAAACATAGTAAACCTGACAAAAGTTCTGACTAAGCAGCGAAAGGTGAGAAGAGGATGACATATCTGTACGAGATCATAGACACAGAAGCAGATGAACTCCTGACACCTGCACCAGTGACCGGAAAGGAAGCAGCAGAAATACTGAAATGTGCACAAAGCACAGTTCTGGGTGCGTATTTCGCAAACCACCTTGTAAAACACAGATACAGGATACAAACGGTGGATACAGTCATTCCTCGAAAAGATTCCATCTGGCTGGACTGGGAGTTACGTAGAACTTGGTTTTTAAGGATATGCAAAAGCAGCAATCAAAAAAATGACCGAATCGGTCAGAAAGGAATAAAAAATGAATTATGCAAAGAGTAACATTCCACTTATGCGGATGGGAGATGTAAGAAGAACTCCGAAAAGAACATTTAAGATCAAACCTGGCCGACAAATTGAACTAAGGAGAAGAATAAGAGAAGAAGGCCGTACAACCAGGGTAGAAACATATACAGCAACTGTTGTTAAGTTATATCCTTACGTAGTGCAGTTACAGTTAGCAAACGGGCAGTACACAACACCGGGATACACTAAACTATATCTTATGCTTCACGGAGCAGAGGAAGCAGATGCATAAAAAGGAGAATGGACATGCCAGATGTAAGACCGCTGAATAGAAAGAAGTACAACATATCGAGAAGAGCTTTTCAGACCGCATATAATTACTGCCTGCAATATGACGAATGGAAAGAAGAGCTGACAATAAAGAGAGACACAAGAGCCGGACAGAATCTGACTGGACAGCCGGGATCACATAACTGTTCTGACTCAACCGCAGACGCAGCCATGGAAGCAGCAGAGATTGCACGCAAAATAAAAAAGATTGAGGATGCAGTCATGGAAGCAGTAGGAAAAGAAAAAGAACTGTATCCATATCTACTGTACTATGTGACAACAGAGTACTGTACATTCCAGGTGATGAAAGCCAGAGGCATTCCATGCGAGAGGTCATGCTTCTACGAGATTCGCCGGAGGTTTTATAGTATCATAGCAAGGAGGATTAAATGATAGAGTGTAACAACTGCAAAGCACAGGTAAATCCTAAAGTGAAAGAAGAACGCATACCAGGAACAGAGCTGGACGTACAGTACATTCAGTGTGAGGAATGCAAAAAGAAATATATCGTTTTGTTGAAAGATGGAAAGACAAAAGGAATGCTGCTGCGTGCCAGGAACATGCAGGCTAAGTACAAGCGAATGTACGGGAAAGAGAATGTCACAGAGGTGGAAACATACAGAAAACACATGGAGAATTATCGGAGAACAATACAGAGGTACCAGATGCAGCTGAGGAACAATAACAAAAACCTGATAAAAGATTATCTGTAACTGCGGTACTCGCAGGACAATATAAGCGATATATTGATAGCGTGGTAAAAAGATAAACCGCACGATATCCCCTGGAGGAGAGCTTGCAAACAGCAGGCTCTCTTTTTGATTTAGGAGGACGAAATGACACAGCAGGAGATAGAATTCGCACGGTGGTGCGTAGCGAATGATATACACAGGTTCTATGTGTGGGGCAGATGGAAGCAGGTCCGGCAGCAGGTGTTGGACATGGACCATAATGAATGCCAGAGATGCAGGGAACAGCACAAGTATACTGCAGCTACAACAGTGCATCACGTGAACTATGTTAAGCGACATCCGGAGATGGCTCTGGACATATGGTACGAATGGCATGGAGTACGCAAAAGAAACCTGATAAGTCTGTGCCATGACTGTCATGAGGCTGTGCATGGATACAGAAAGAAAAAGAAAGAAGAAGCTTTAACAGAGGAAAGGTGGGACTAGCATGGCAAGAGAGACAGATATTGCAGATCATATAGTGATGCAGTGCGGAACATGTGGAATGCTGAACGTAGTTCCAAGAAACTCAGCAGATGGAAGAATCTGCGCATGTTGCTCTAAAGGATTGTTGAAGCCGATGGGGTATGCAGTGTTACAGGGAAATGTGAGTAGGATGTCTATAGAGGTCAATGTAGAACGTGATCAGCTGGACAGATTGATCAATGACGTGGCAGCAGTCAACAAAATTGCAGATGAAATTCTTCAGAAGATGGAGAAGATAAAAGAAGAGTAATTGTAACAAAAAAGCGGACTGAAAAAACGGATAAAGGCATACCCCCCCGTCCGAAAATTTGTGATTTTTGGCGGCCGGCCGGAGACCGGTGGGTGGCCTCGACAAATCCGGGAAAGGTCGCGCGTGATAAAAAATAAAAAAATAGGGGTGAAAAAATGGCAGAAAAAAAAGCGGATATATTAGAAAGCTTAAAAGAGCAATTACGAAAAAAACAGGCGGATATATCTGTATTTAATGACCTTTTAGACGACTATATGACCCTCTATGATGTCAAAAAGAAGCTGAAAACCGATATCAAAAAGCGTGGCGTGACGTACGAAACGATGTCCGCGAGTGGCAAGGCGAAGATTGTGAAACAGAATCAATCTGTCAAGGACCTCGTGGCCGTAAACAAACAGATGCTCATGATACTGGACAAGCTGGAACTGACAACAAAAGAAACGATCAAGGGGGATGATGATGAGGAGTTGTGATCCACGTATTGAGGCGTTCATGGAAGCCGTCGAGTCTGAGAAGATCAGGTCTTCCAGGGATGTTAAAGCGCTGGTATCACATGTCCGAAAATGTTTTGAAACCGAAGACATATATGTAGACAGCGAGCAGCTGACGAAATACATCGGGATCGCTAAGTATTTCCCATTCGAAACGCTGTTTCCCTGGCAGATCTTTGTAGTAGGACTACATGATTGTACATACTGGAGAGTATCGAAAACACCGCGCTGGCCGGATCTGTTTAGCATGTTAGGGCGAGGAGCCGGAAAAGACGGTACGATCGCCTGGGAAGCTACTTGCTTGGTAAGCCCGTACAACGGAATCCGTGCATATGACGTTGATATATGCGCAAACAACGAGGATCAGGCGCTGAGACCATTGAAAGACGTGGTTGAGGCCTTAGAAATGCCGGAACACACAAAAAAACTGAAAAAGTTTTACAAATGGAGTTCTGAAAAAGTCACTGGAATAAAAACGAACTCAACAATCCTGGGAAGAACAAACAACCCGTCCGGAAAAGACGGTATGCGTTCGGGATTGGTGGTATTCAACGAGATACATCAGTACCAGGATTACAAAAATATTGAAGTCTTTACAACGGGTTTAGGAAAGAAACCACATCCACGTCGGTCTTATTACACAACACAGGGAGATGTAAGAGAGGGACCTCTGGACGATATTCTTGAAACAGCGGAGGAAATCCTTTTCGGAGATATGCCGGATAACGGCCTACTGCCGTTTATCTGCCGCCTGGACAGTAAGGAAGAAGTACACGACGAAAAGAACTGGGAGAAAGCGAACCCATCTTTGCCGTACCTTCCGACGCTCATGGGAGAAATTCGAAAAGAATACCGGGATTGGCTTGTGCATCCGGAACGTCTCTCTGCGTTCATGACAAAACGAATGAATATTCCATCCGGATCAGCTGAAATAAAAGTCTGTTCGTATGAAAAAATTAAGCTTACAAACAGAGAAATCCCGGATATGGAAGGATGGATCTGTACATGTGGGATTGACTTTTCAAAGATCACAGACCTTGTTTCCGTGAACCTGCATTTCAGAGACGAAAATAACCGGTATGACATCAATCATTCGTGGCTTTGCAAACAGTCAAAGGATATTCCGAGAATAAAGGCACCACTTGCAGAGTGGGAAAGAAGAGGACTATTAACGATTATTGACGATGTAGAGATACATCCGGAAGTGATTGTTGATTATATTCAACTTGCAATGACACAGTATTGCATAAAAGGTATTGCTATAGACGATTTCCGATACGCATTGCTGGCGGGAGCACTTAGAGAAATCGGATTTGATGCGAAAGCGTACAAAAATCTAAAGCTTGTGAGGCCGTCAGATATTATGAGGGTTGCAACAGTGATAGACAGTTGCTTTGCAAATGATTATTTTGTCTGGGGAGATAATCCAGTGCTCAGGTGGGCGACAAACAATACGAAGATGATTCCGCACGGCAGAAAGCCAGGAAAAAAAGATGATGCAGACATAGGAAACTACGTATACGGGAAAATCGAAGCAAAAAGCAGAAAGACAGACCCGTTTATGGCACTTGTCGCATCTATGACGATAGAGGATATGATCCCATATTCTACATCCACAGAACTGCCAGACATCGGCGTAATGACATACTGAAAGGGGGTGAGACAGAAATGGGATTTTCATTCCGAAACCTGATTCGGGGGAAACCAGAGCAGGAAGAAAAAGAACCGGAACAGTCAATTGAGAACGTTGAACGTTTTGAGATTGCAGATAATCCAATTGAGAACGTAGTAGCAGAGGTATATTTGCGAGAGCTTGCGTTTCAGAGAGCAATACAGATTATTGCAAAACTGCTTGCTAAATGCGAAATCCGTACATTTCTCAACAACGAGGAAATATTCCGGGACGAGTATTATACCTGGAACATTGAACCGAACAGGAATCAGAATAAGCAGCAGTTTTTTGACAAGCTGGTTGAAAAGATGTTCCGCAACAATGAGGCACTGATCGTCGAGGGAATAGACGGACAGATTTACGTAGCAGATTCTTTCTGCACGAGCAGAAACGCCCTATATGGGAATACGTACAGCCAGGTTACTGTTGATGATTATACGTTTATGCGGACATTCAGATCGGCAGACGTCATGTATTTAAAACCAAACTGGAAAAATGTAAATACAGTGTTGCAGGGACTGTATGGGTCTTATGCGAAATTAATACAGTACGGATCAAAGAACTTTTTGAAATCACATGGTTCAAAGGGCATCCTGGATATATCGGCGATGGCACAGAACTCGAAAAATTTTGACAAAGATTTAAGCAAATTGCTGAATAATTACTTCAAGACGTTTTTTGAAAGCGAAAATGCAGTGCTGCCGCTGTTCGATGGTTATTCTTTCACAGAATCAAACAAAACGAAAAATTACAATGAGACGACGACACGAGACATTAAGGCACTGTATGATGACATATTTGATTTCACGGCAAGAGCTGTCGGAATCCCGCCGTCAATCCTTAAAGGGGACGTGCAGGACAATAGCAAGGCAATAGATGAGTTGCTGACAGTTACGCTAGACCCACTTGCAGAATCACTTGCAGCAGAAATCAATCGCAAAAGATACGGCAAGGCAGTCCTGAAAGGCAGCAAATGCATGGTTGATACGTCACATATTAAACATGTAGATCTGTTTAGCAATGCAACTCAGATTGACAAGCTGGTGCAGTCCGGAACGCATACGATCAACATGATCTTGCGTGCGCTGGGACAGCCACAGATCAATGAAGACTGGGCTGATCAGCATTTCATCACGAAAAATTATGGAACTGTTCAAAATGTTTTACAGGATATAGAGGGAGGTGGAGAAAGTGACAAAAATGGAAAAAACGCAGAACAAGACTAACTTTTGTTTTAGACAGGCAGCAGATTCGACAGTGCACCTGCTCTACATTTACGACGATGTATCTGCTTACGGCGAATTTAACTGGAAAACCTGGTCATACACAGAAAGTGAAACATCCGCGAAGTATTTTCGCGATCAGCTGGCCGCGATTCCGGCAGAGCACACGATCGAGCTGCATATTAACAGCAATGGCGGGTCCGTAAAAGAGGGTGTTACAATTTACAACCTTCTGAAACAGTCTGGAAGTCATGTAAAGGGAATTGTGGACGGCGTTGCATATTCAGTTGCATTCGTTATATTGCAGGCGTGCGACGAAAGAATCATGGGAGTTGGAACAACAGCTCTGATCCATGAACCGTGGGTTACAACATCTGGAAACGCCAGGGAGCTGAGAAAGACAGCAGACGATTTGGATGTGCTTACAGCAAGTAACCGCAAGATCTTCCTGGAACGCTCAAATCTGGAAGAACAGCAGCTTGCAGACATGATGACTGCAGAAACATTCCTGACACCTGACGATTGCCTACAGTATGGTCTGATTGACAAGGTGGAGGATTACGGACATGCTCCGGAAGATGATACAACCAGAGAAGGGATGCAGAAACGTCTTCAGGAAGTTGTGCAGCATATGAATGAGACGAAATCATTCAGAGAACAGCTGAAGCTCATGCAGAACAGCCAGAAGCCGCCAGAAAATCCAGAAGAACCGCCACGAAACAACGCACTGCAGGGATTTCTGCAGGGATTCAAAAAAGGAGAATAAAATGAAAAACAAAGATTTTATCGCACTGAAAAGAGGGGAAATCCTTAACAAAATGAATGCTGCAGTTGCAGCAAACGATTCAGAAGCATTCACAGATGCGTTCCTGGAACTCTGTCAGGAAATTGAGCAGAACGTGCTGGAACAGGCGAAAGAGCTTGTAAATCAGAACGACGTGAACGTGCTTGCACAGAGAGGTGTTCGCCAGCTTACAAGTGCAGAAAAAGAATATTATGAAAAAGTTATTGATGCAATGAAATCTTCAGATCCAAAACAGGCACTCAATAACATTGAGACTGTTTTCCCTGAGACAATCATCAATTCTGTTTTTGATGAGCTGACAACAAATCATCCGTTGCTGTCTAAGGTGAACGCGACAACTGTTTCCGGACTCACAAGAATGATGCTGAACACAAACGGAGAACAGAAAGCAGCATGGGGCAAACTTACAAGCAAAATTATTGAAGAGCTGACGTCTGGATTTAAAGAAGTTGATGTAACACAGGATAAGCTGAGTGCGTTCCTGCCAGTTTCTAAAGCTATGCTTGATCTGGGACCAGCATGGTTAGATAAATATGTGCGTGAAGTACTTACAGAAGCTCTCGCAAATGGTCTGGAATATGGTATCGTAAATGGAACCGGAAAAGATCAGCCGATTGGCATGGCACGCCAGGTGGGTGACGGGGTAAACGTTGTTTCTGG
>OIXA01003903.1_pt1 | contig 15033 bp, 11 predicted proteins | sample 1587721 | NCBI WGS metagenome assembly OIXA01 (sample SAMEA3888900, study PRJEB22519) | human gut metagenome | biome: human gut; feature: human-associated habitat; material: faeces | place: Denmark | collected 2013 | reverse complement strand
AAAGTTCAGCCCGGCTCTGGCCGAGCGTCCCCAGATCGTGGTGGGCAATAAGTGTGACCTTGCCACCGAGGAACAGATCGACACCTTCCGCAAGTATGTGGAAGAGAAGGGCCTGACTTTCGTCCCCATCTCCGCCGCCACCATGCAGGGCGTCAAGGAGCTTCCGGGTCTGGTCTACAATCGCCTGAAGGACATTCCCGCCGTCCCCGTGTTTGCCCCTGAGTACAAGAAGCCCGAGGCAAAGGCAGGCGGCCGCGAGTTCACCATCAAGCGGATGGAGGCTCATGTCTGGAGCGTGGATGCACCCTGGCTGGAGTATATCCTGGCCGGCAGCAACGTGGACGACTACGAGAGCCTGCAGTATTTCCAGCGCCAGCTGGGCGAGAGCGGCATTCTGGACGCTCTGGTGCAGAAGGGCGTGCAGGAGAACGATACCATCCTCATCGGCGAGTATCAGTTCGATTATATCTTCTAAGAGGTCAACAGTATGAACGAACCCGAAAAGATCGACCCCCGGGAGCTGAGCCCGCTGGCACTGGCCTTCGTGGGCGACAGTGTGCTGGAACTTCTGGTGCGGCAGCGGCTGGTGGAGCACCACCGTCTGTCGGCGGGAAAGCTCAACGCCGAAAAGGTCAAATACGTCTCGGCCCGGGCGCAGTTCCGGGAAGAGCAGCTGTTGGAGCCGCTTTTCACCGAGGACGAGCTGGCTGTCTTCAAGCGGGGCCGCAACGCCAGCAAGGCCAGTGTGGCCAAACACGCCTCCCCGGAGGAGTACCGCGCGTCCACCGGCTTCGAGTGCCTGCTGGGCTGGCTGTATCTGAACGGCCAGCTGAGCCGGGTGCATGAGCTGTTCGAGACGCTGTGGCAGTCGTTCGACCCCAACGAAAAATAACCGGAACACGCGAAAGCCCACTGCTTTCCGCACTGGGAAACAGTGCAAAGAGAGCAGTGGGCTTTTTGTTGTCCCGCCAGATGGTCCGTTCGGGCGGGGCGGCGCTCAGCGCAGAGGCTTAGCGGCTGTTGCGGGCGGAGTTGTGAGCCGAGTTCTTGCCGCCCTCGTCGTCGGCACCCTTGGTGTACTGGTTGGGGTGCTTGTGCTCGTTGGTAGCAGTGGAATTGGTGGTGCGGTTGGTGCTCTGATTGCTGGTGCGGTTCTGAGTCTGGTTCTTGCAGTTGGTGCTGCGGTTCTCGCTGCGATTTTCCATCGTATCGTCGCTCCTTTCGATTTCGGGAGGCGCTTTGCGCTCCCTGCCCATAGTTTGACCGGCTGCGGCGGCTTTATGCACCGCAGCCCGAAGGAGGTCTCATAAAAATGTCTGCCGAATATTTTGAAGCCCGGGAACGCGCCCTTCTGGGTGAGCGATACGATACGCTCTACGCTGCCCCGCAGGAGACAGCGGCCCGCGGCGTGACCGTCTCTGCCCTCCGCACTACGCCGGAAGAATTTGCGGCCCGGGCAGACTTCCCGCTGCGGCCCTCGCCCTTCTGCAAGGCGGCGTTCGTGGTGGAACAGCCCGACTTCAAGCCGGGCCGCCATCCCTACCATCACGCAGGCGTCTTCTACTCGCAGGAGCCATCGGCCTCGTCGGCAGCTCCGCTGCTGGGCGTCAAGCCCGGGATGCGGGTGCTGGATCTATGTGCTGCCCCCGGCGGTAAGAGCAGCCAGCTCGCCGCCGCTCTGCAGGGGCAGGGCCTGCTGGTGAGCAACGAATATGTCGCGGCCCGTGCAGAGATTTTGAAGAGCAACCTCGAGCGGATGGGCGTGTCCAACGCCGTCGTGCTAAACGAGACGCCCGCCCGCATCGCGGTGGCACTGCCGGAGTTCTTCGACCGCGTTCTGGTGGATGCGCCCTGCTCCGGTGAGGGGATGTTCCGCAAAGAGCCTGCCGCGCTGGCCCAGCACTGCAAAGCGCTGGTGAAGCAGTGCGCAGAGCTGGGCGCGGACATCCTCGACAGCGCCGCTGCGGCCCTCGCGCCGGGCGGCGAACTGGTCTACTCCACCTGCACCTTCGCGCCGGAAGAGGACGAGGGACAGGTGGCCGCATTCCTGCAGCGCCACCCGGAGTTCACGCTGGCCGATGTGCTGGGCAATGTGGACTATCCCTTCGGCAGTGAGGGTGAGGCCAACCGCACCGGTGGTCTGCCGCTGGATGTGAGCAAGGTGCGCCGCATCTGGCCCTGTCAGGGCGGTGAGGGCCACTTCATGGCCCGGCTCGTCAAAGCCGGTACGCCCCGGACTCTGCCGACTCCCGGCGAGTACACCCCCGAAGAGCAGCTCTGGCTGGCCGCCGCCGCCGAGGCCGGCAAGAAATCCAAAGGTGGCAAGCCCCAGAAAGCCGCAAGGCCTGCGGATGCCCGCAGCGCCGGGCGGGAGAACAGCCGGGCTTGCCGAGAGGCTGTGCAGGGCCGCAGTTCCCGCAGCCGGGACGCTGGGGCAGGGGATGCATCGCCCGCCCAGAGCCTCGCTGCATGGCGGGAATTTGCGGAGGAATATTTCCCGGAGCTGGCAAAGCGCCCTGCCGTGGTGCATGGCGGCGGCGTTCTGCTGCCGGCGGCTTTCCCGCAGACGAATCTTCATGTTTTGCGTGCAGGCGTCTTCGTGGGCAGTGTGCAAAAGGGGCGCTTCGTGCCGGAACATCATCTGTTCACGGCTTTCGGCGCGCTCTGCCAGAACCGTGAGGAACTGACCCTCGCCGACTCCCGAACCGTGGAATATCTCTCTGGCCGGGAGATAGAAGCTCACACCGCTGCCGATGGATGGTGCTGTGTGACGGTGGACGGCTGGCCGCTGGGAGGCGGCAAGGTATCCGGCGGCAGGGTCAAAAACCATTATCCCAAGGCACTTCGTCTGCTGTAAAACGTAGTTTTTGGCAGAATAAACCGGAAAACCATCGGTACAAGGCTTGAACGCCGGTGACTGTTGTGATAAAATAATAGAGTTAGATTTTGTGTGCTGCCACAATGCGGGCGACCACAGCCCGTCTGCCCGCAGGCGGAGATCACTGATAAAATACAGGAGGCTCTTTCCCATGTCTGGACATAGCAAATGGAACAACATTAAGCGCAAGAAGGAAAAGACCGATGGCGCAAGAGCAAAGGTCTTTACCAAGATCGGCCGCGAGATCAGCGTTGCCGTCCGTGACGGCGGCCCCAACCCGGCTTCCAACAGCAAGCTGGCAGACCTGATCGCCAAGGCAAAGCGCATGAGCGTGCCCAACGATAACATCCAGCGTATCATCAAGAAGGCCGAGGGCGGCGATAAGACCGAGTACGAGGCAATCACCTACGAGGGTTACGGCCCCGGCGGCGTGGCGGTCATGGTCGAGACCCTGACCGACAACCGCAACCGTACCGCTGCGGACCTGCGCCACTACTTTGATAAGAACGGCGGCAACCTGGGTGCTATGGGCTGCGTGGGCTTCCTGTTCAGCCAGAAAGGCGTCATCGACATCTCCCTCGAGGACAAGGATGCCGACGAGGCCATGATGGATGCTCTGGATGCCGGTGCTGAGGATTTCGATGCAGGCGAAGAGGCCGCAGAGATCACCACTGATCCCGAGAACTACTCCGCTGTCGTCAAAGCAATGGAGGAGAAAGGCTACGAGATCCTGAGCGATGATCTGGCCATGGTCCCCATGACCACCACCCGCCTGACGGACCCCGATCAGCTCAAGCTGATGGGCAAGCTGCTGGACGCCCTCGAGGACAACGACGATGTCCAGAACGTCTGGCACAGCCTGGAGAACGAAGAGGACCTGCCGGAATAAGTACGGCTTGTTCTCCCCTGAACCAAACAACGAAGCCCTGCGGCTCAACAACCGAGCCGCAGGGCTTTTCTCATGCTTGTTTTTGAGCGAAAGATTCCCACAGCCATTTTCCCAGCCAGCCACAGACGAGCCCCACCAGCACGCCGCCGAGGATATCGGTGGGGAAGTGGACGCAGAGGTAGAGGCGGGAAAAGGCGATGAAGACGCCCAGCACAAGGGTGGCACCGGCCAGCCGTTTCTTCCCGGCCAGCCAGAGGGCAGCCACGGCGGTAAAGGAGGCCGCCGTGTGCCCGGAGGGGAATGAGTAATCACTGGGGTGGGGGATGAGGAGGACTGCCTCGGGCAACAGGTCACAAGGGCGGACACGGTGCACCAGCGGCTTGAGGATGAAGTTGCAGAGTACAAGGTCGCACACAAGGGCCAGCGCCAGAATGCACCCGGCCCGGCGGGTGCGGCGGAAGAGCAGAAGGATAGCCGCCAGCGCGATCCAGACAAACCCGGCATTGCCCAGTCGGGTGAAGAAGAGCATGACGGCATCCCGGGCAGGAGTGTGCAGGCCTTGCAGGGCAGTGAGAAATTGCAGTTCAGCGTTCATAAAGGCTCCTTCTTCATGAGCTCTCTGTTTCCGGGGTGGACCGTCAGCTCCATCCCCTTTGTGGCATTGACAGAGCGGCAGGCACCCCCCACCTTTTGGGAGTGCCTGCCGCTGCTTGTTTTTAAGACTTTAAGCGTTGTTTTTCTGGTGCTTATTGCGCATCTCGTCGGTATACTGCTGGAAAGCCGTCAGGGTCTCGTCCTGATAGCCGTACCGGGCGCTCAGCTTGTTGTAGATCGTTTCCGCGGCCCGGTATCCGGTACGGATGACGTTGAACAGCAGCATGGGCACAAAGGAGATGGAGAATGTCAGCAATCCGCTGCCCATGGAAAAATCACCAAAGTGGAGGTTGTCGGTAAAGGTGCTCCATGCGCTGCGCAGATCGCCTCCGCCGATGGTCTCGCACTGCTCCTCCTCAGAAAGACGCGCGTACGAAGCGGGAAAACAAAGGTGTTTCATCACAAAGAACTCCTTTCAACTCAAATTACACAGGACACGCTCAGGCCACGGCCAGTGTGTTGTTCGGGATGGCAGCAGCGGCAGCCTCTTTGGCAGCCTTGTCAGCTTTGGTCTGCTCATAGATGGCCTTGATATCCTGATAAATCGCAACGGCCGTGTTGATGATCTGCATGGTCTGTGCATAAACATAGAAAGCGGCAAAACTGCCGACCACAACCGTACCTGCCTTGCCAGCAGGAGTTTGACGGCCCCAGTAATGTTTGACCGAGCCTGTAATGGATAGGCCATCATCATGCATCTCTTTCATACCATTCCAAGCAGCATTAAAGGCACCCTGGCCCAGGGTCTTGATGGTATTCACAGTAAAGTTGATCGCAAAATTCAGCACAGCAGCTGTAGCATCACTGACTGTGATGGCACCGCCCTCAATATAGGTCATTTCCTCTTCGGAGAGAACCGTGTAGGATGCGGGCATCAACATCTGGCTCTGATATGTAAGTTCCATCATGGGAAAACTCCTTTCGCTCGTACGTCCGCACAGGGGCGGAGAATCACTTATCAGGATTATAGCATAACTGCGGAAAAACAACAAGAGAGCGCTGAAAGATAAATTTAGACGAATTTCAAGGACTTTGAACGGAAAAATTGGAAAAAGAAACGAAAAAACGAAAAATAGTGGAAAATGCTCTGCAAGAGGATGGTGAAAAAATGTTGTGTAAAATTTGCGCTGGATGCATTTTATAGCAGTTTGCGTTTTTAACGCACAAGCAACATCCGCAAACTGCATATCGCAAATATGCCGTTTTGATAGGCACTATTTTTGAAAATTGCGATAGAAAAACAGTCGTTTTTGTGCGGCTGTTTTTCTTATATTCTGTGCTATAATGAGAGCAGAAAATGCTGCGAGGTGACATTTATGCCTTTAAATAATCCTATCACATCGGCGCTTCTGGCCGACCCGGAAATTTTCCAGCAGAACCGTTTGCCCTTCCACGCTCATTTTGCAGACCAGACAAGCCCGGAAATGCCGCTGGCCGTCAGCTTGGATGGCGAATGGGCTTTCCACTATGCGGAAAACCTGACTGCGCCTTTCTCAGACTGGGACACCCTGACCGTGCCCGGCTTCATCCAAATGCAGAGCCTGCAAAAGCCCGGCCAGCCCTACGGCACGCCCCATTACGTCAACACCCAGTACCCGTGGGACGGCCATGAAAAGCTGCACCCCGGTCAGATTCCGCAGGATTATAACCCCATCGGGGAATACCAGCGCAGTTTCACCCTGCCGGAAAGCTGGGCAAGCTGCTATCTGCGCCTGAACGGCGCGGACAGCGCTGCCGCCGTCTGGTGCAATGACGTTTACATCGGCTACACCGAGGATACCTTCACTCCCGCTGAATTTGACATGACCGCCGCCGTCCACCCCGGCGAAAATACCCTGACGGTACAGGTGTACCGTTTCTCCTCCGGCAGCTGGCTGGAGGATCAGGATTTCTGGCGCATGAGCGGCTTGTTCCGCTCTGTGGAGCTGTTCACAAAGCCGGAAATTCACCTCGAGGATGTCTTTGTGAAGCAGGATTTTGCCCCGGACTTTTCCAGTGCCACTGTCACCTTTGATTGCAAGGTCAGCGGCGCGGGCACCATCTCGGTGGTGTTTGATGGCGAGGAGCAGTCTGCTGAGGTGGGCGAACCTGCCGAATACGACAGCGGTGTGGTGTTCGGCAAGGGCGAGGCCGACCCGGACGTGGAAGAGGACGTGCAGGATGTCTCCTTCACCTTTACGGTGGAGCATCCCACCCTGTGGAGCGCCGAGCAGCCGAACCTGTACGAAGCAGAAATTGCCCTGCTGAACGAGGGTGCTCTCGTGGAGCGCACCGGATTGAAAGTCGGCTTGCGTAAGTTTGAGCTGAAAGAACGCCAGATGCTTTTGAACGGCAAGCGTATCGTGTTCAAGGGTGTCAACCGCCACGAGTGGAGCTGCCGCACCGGCCGCACCGTCAGCCGGGAAGAGATGCTGTGGGATGTAAAGAACCTGAAGGCCCACAACGTCAACGCCGTGCGCACCAGCCACTACCCCAACGACCCCTATTTCCTGTCCCTCTGCGATGAATACGGCCTGTATGTCATCGGGGAGACCAATCTGGAGACCCACGGCACATGGCAGAAGCTGGGTGCGGACGGCTCGGACGAGTGGACGCTGCCCGGTGCCCGCCCGGAGTGGCGGGAAAATGTGCTTGCCCGCGCCGAAGCCATGCTGGAACGGGACAAAAACCACCCGGCCATCCTCATTTGGTCTTGCGGCAACGAGAGCCACGGCGGCAAGACCCTGTGGGAGATGAGCGAGTATTTCCGCAACACCGACCCCAGCCGCCTTGTGCACTACGAGGGCATTTTCTGGAACCGGGAGTACCCCGCCACCTCCGATATGGAAAGCCAGATGTACACCCCGGTGGCAGACATCAAAAAGTTTCTGGCAGAGCACCCGGAAAAGCCCTTTATCATGTGCGAGTACAGCCACGCCATGGGTAACAGCTGCGGCGGCATCACCGACTACACCGAGTATGCCTACGAAGAGCCCCTGTATCAGGGCGGGTTTATCTGGGAGTACATGGACCACGGCATTGCAGTGACAAGCCCGGACGGCAAGCCCGGCTTTGCCTATGGCGGCGACTTCGGCGACCGCCCCACCGACCGGGAATTCTGCGTGGACGGCCTTGTGCTGCCCGACCGCCGTAACACCCCCAAAATGGACGCCGTCAAGGCGGCCTACGCACCGCTGAAGATCACCCTGACCGACACGGAAGCCGTGATTGAAAACCGGAATCTCTTTACCGACCTGAACGCCTACGACCTTGTGTTTGCGTCCTCGGTCAACGGCAAGCCGGAGCGCCGGGCGGTGCTGCGGGCAGACTGCAAGCCGGGCGGGACGGAGCACATCCCGTTTCCCTTTGCCTTACCGGAGGCTGGGCTTGCCTGCATGACCGTTACCGCCATCCAGCGGGCTGCACTGCCCGGCATCCCGGCGGGCTATGAAGCCGCTTTGGGGCAGGTATGGCACAACTACGCCGTCGCCCGGCTGACCCTGCCCGCCCCGCAGCTGGTGGAGATGGACTGCAACGTCGGCGTAAAGGGCGAGGGCTTCGAGTACATCTTTGGCCGAGGCAAGGGGCTGGTGTCCATCCGCTATAACGGCGTGCAGCTGCTGGACGATACCGTGCGCCCCAATTTCTGGCGTGCGCCCACCAACAACGACGAGGGCTGTGCAGAGCCGTTTACATTTGCCTTCTGGAAAACCGCCGGTCTCTACGCCCGCTGCGATAACCTGACCGCTGAAACAAAGGGCGATTTCGTCATCGCCCGCGCAAACTACACCCTGCCAGATGGGCAGACGCTGCCCATTGATTTTGCCATTGACGGCGCAGGCCGCTGTGATATCACCATGACATGGCAGGGCACGCGCACTGAGCTGCCGGAGTTCGGTCTGCTCTTCCCGCTGCGTCGGGAGCTGACGGAAGTCTCCTATCTGGGTCTTGGCCCCCGGGAGACCACCGCCGACCGCACTGCAGGCGGCAAGATGGGTGCGTGGAACTACAACGTCCGGCAGGATTTTGCCCAGAACACCCCGGTCTACCCGCAGGAGTGCGGCAGCCGCACCGGCGTGTACAGTGCAACTGTCACCGGCAGCGGATTGAATATAGGCATCGGCTTTGCAGGGGACGGCATGACCTTCTCGGCGCTGCCCTACACGCCCCATGAACTGGAAAACGCCCGCCACCTTTACGAGCTGCCCCGGGACGACAATAAGACGGTCGTCCGCTGCGCTGCTTTCCAGCGCGGCGTGGGCGGCGACAACAGCTGGGGCGCAAAGCCCCATGCAGACGCCTGCTTTGCGGTGGAGAAGGGAACCTCGTTCCGTTTTACGATTCAAAAATAAAAATTTACTTGGCTAAAGTGGTGGGTATCATCGTGATACCCACCACTTTGGTCTTATTGCGAAACCGTAACAAGACAAAAATCAGCGCAATATTCAAATAGTATATTTGCGATATGCAATCCAACGTTGTAGCTGCTGCATTAAAAAGTTGAATTTTTATGGTTTATGGAGAAATAAGGAATTGTGTCAAAATGACACAATTGCTCCGGGCACCTTCATAGAACCATGGAATGTGAATATTTTGCTTTCATAGGAGTTCATGTTTTTTACTGAATCTCGTGAAAAGCGTATAAAAAGCTTGCAATCATCTGTAAAATGTGGTATATCCATTATACGAAACATTGCTTTAAAAGAACACTCCACCGTTCAATGATGTGTAAAGTGAGGTGCCTGCCATGACCGCCGTGATCTATGCCCGCTATTCATCGGATAACCAGCGCGAAGAATCCATTGAAGGCCAGATTCGTGAATGCACTGCCTATGCGGAAAAGAATGGCATCACCATCGTCAAGCACTACATTGACCGTGCCATCTCTGCCAAGACAGACAACCGCCCGGAGTTCCAGCAGATGATCAAGGAAATGACCGAGGTATATCCCCTGCGGGGGGATGTACCTCGGTCATTTTTATTTTTCGGTTGTCTCTGCCGGTACCACACCGTACTCGTCGGCGCTGACGGGGTCTGCATAGACGGCGTAGCGCTGGGGGGTGTGGGTCAGGATGCCAAAGGGGTAGCAGGTGTACAGGATGCAGCTGGGCTCCTCGGCACCCCAGCGCACCTTATCGACGTCGGTCTCCTGAATGACCTGCATGTCGGTGACTTTATAGGTAAAGTCGCCCCAGTCGGTCTCCAGATGAATGATGGCACCGAGCTGCGTCGAACCAAGGTCCGAGAAGTACGTGCCCGTATGCCCGCCGATAAAGGCTGTGCCGTTCTCGCCGGGCAGGACGCAGTCACTCTCGGCGCGGCAGCCCGCGCCGCGGCCAAACTGGCCCTCGCTGTCGCCCCAATAGAGGGCGCAGTCCACGTTTGTGCCTTCGACCCAGATGCGGCCCAGCTTATCGCCGTACTGCACGCTGTCGTGCTCGGCCTGCGCAGCGGTGACCTGCTCGGCACGCTTCGCGGCGGCTGCTTCGGCGGCCAGGCGTTCTTCCTCCTGACGGGCGGCCTCGGCGGCTTCACTGGCGGCGCGGGCAGCCTCCTCCTCGGCGGCTTTGGCGGCAGCCTCACTGGCGGCAGCGGCACTGGCCGCAGCGGCAGCTTCGGCAGCTCTCTGCCGGTTTTTGGAGATAACCAGCGCCGCCGCTATGCCGACGCAGACGGCCAGCGCCAATGCGCAGAGGGCCAGGCACTTTGCCATCCGTTTGCGGCTCATGCGTTGTGCTCCCGGCTGGCGAGGTAAGCAGCGGGGCCGCTCCGGTACAGGTCGCCGCCGTGGGTGTCCAGCAGGACCGTCAGCGGGAAGTCCTTAACCACCAACTTACGCACCGCCTCACAGCCGAGGTCCGGCCACGCAATGATCTCACAGCTCTGCACACTGCCGGCCATCAGGGCACCGGCCCCGCCGATGGCGGCCAGATAGACCGCGCCGTTTTTGACGACGGACTGCTTGACGGCATCGGTGCGCTTGCCCTTGCCGATCATGCAGGCCAGTCCCAGATCCAGCAGCCGCGGCGTGTAGGCGTCCATACGGCCCGAGGTCGTGGGGCCTGCCGCGCCGATGGCACAGCCCGGGCGCTCCGGCGTGGGGCCGACGTAGTAGATGGCCGCGCCCTCAATGGGGAACGGCAGCGGCTCGCCCTTGTCCAGCAGTTCCATCATGCGGGCGTGGGCGGCGTCACGGGCGGTGTAGACCACACCCGACAACAGCACGGTATCCCCTGCTTTCAGCGGCGCAAGGTCCTGCTTGGAGAGGGGCGTTTTCAGTACATATTGCATCGTTGCGCCTCCTTACAGCGTGCGGCTGGCGCGGCGGGTGACGTGGCAGCTGATGTTGACGGCCACGGGCAGGCAGGCCACATGGGTGGGCTTTTGCTCAATGGCAACCCCCAGGCAGGTCGTGGCACCGCCAAAGCCCTGCGGGCCAAAGCCTGTAGCATTGATGGCGTCCAGCAGTTCCTTTTCCAGCGCTGCATAATACGGGTCGGCGTTGGGTTCGTCCAGCGGGCGCAGCAGTGCCTTTTTGGCCAGCGCTGCGCAGTGGTCGAAGCTGCCGCCGATGCCGATACCCAGCACAATGGGCGGGCAGGGGTTGGCTCCGGCCTGCTCCACCGTGTCAAGCACGAATTTTTTCACGCCCTCGACGCCGTCGGCTGGCTTGAGCATGGCAAGGCGGCTCATGTTCTCACTGCCCGCGCCCTTGGGGGCGACGGTGATTTTGCAGCCGCTGCCCGGCACAAGATGCACGGTCAGGAACGCCGGGGTGTTGTCCCCCGTGTTGACGCGCTGCAGCGGGTCGGCGGTGATGGATTTGCGTAAGAATGCTTTCTCGTAGCCGCGGCGCACGCCCTCGTTGACGGCATCGGTCAGGTCGCCGTCAATGTGAGCGTCCTGGCCCAGCTCGATAAAGACGCAGGCCATGCCGGTGTCCTGGCAGATGGGCAGGTCTTTCTCTTTCGCAACGCAGAGATTCTGCTGCAATAAGCCCAGTGTCTCTTTTGCCAGCGGCCACGGCTCGGCGGCCTCGGCGGCATCCAGTGCAGCCTTTACGTCGGCGGGCAGCCGGGTGTTGGCCTCGATGCAGAGAGCCTCCACTGCGTCGGTGATGGCGGCGGCGGGAATTTCACGGATGCTCATACGTGCGCCACGCCGCTTTCTCTCGCGGCCTGTGCGACGGCAGCGGCGACGGCATCGGCCACGCGGGGGTCAAATGCCTTGGGCAGGATGTTTTCCTCGTTCAGCTCGTCGTCGGGGATGAGGCCCGCGATGGCCTTAGCGGCAGCCATCTTCATGGCGGGGTTGATGTCCCGCGCACGGACGGACAGCGCCCCCTTGAAGATGCCGGGGAACGCCAGCACATTGTTGACCTGGTTCGGGAAGTCAGAACGGCCCGTGCCGATGACGCGGACGCCCGCCTGCTTAGCGAGGTCAGGCATGATCTCGGGCGTAGGGTTCGCCATAGCAAAGACGATTGCGTCCTTCGCCATCGTGGCGGCCAGTTCGGGGGTCAATGCGCCCGCAATCGACGTACCAATGAAGATGTCCGCGTCCCGTATGGCCTCGGTCAGACCGCCGGTCAGCTTGTCGGGGTTCGTCTCCTCGGCCAGTCTGCCCTTGTGGCCTTCAAGGCCCGCGGGGCGGTTCGGGTAGAGGATGCCGTGCTCATCAACGGCGACGATGTTCTTAGCGCCCGCGACCTGCAGCATGTGGATGATGGCCGTGCCCGCCGCGCCGGGGCCGTTCTGGACGATCTTGACGTCCTCAATGCGCTTGCCGACGACCTTCAGGGCGTTGAGCACACCCGCCAGCACGATGATGGCTGTGCCGTGCTGATCGTCGTGGAACACGGGGATGTCGAGGTCACGCTCGAGTTCGGCTTCGATTTCAAAGCACTCGGGGCTGCGGATGTCCTCCAGGTTGATACCGCCGAAGGTCGGGGCAATGGCCTTGACCGCAGCGATGACCTCCTCCTTCGTCTTGGCGTTCAGGCAGATGGGGAACGCATCAACGCCGCCGAACTCCTTGAACAGGACGCACTTGCCCTCCATGACCGGCAGACCGGCCTCAGGGCCGATGTTGCCCAGACCCAGCACGGCAGTGCCGTTCGTGACGACGGCGACGGTACGGCCCTTCATCGTGTAGGTGTAGACGTCATCGGGGTTTGCCTTGATCTTGCGGCACGGCTCGGCCACGCCGGGGGTATAGGCGGTGGACAGCGCATCGCGGTCCTTGCATTCGCAAAGGCTCTGCACGGCGATCTTGCCGGGGAACTTGCTGTGGAGTTCCAGAGCAGCTTTGTTGTAGTCCATGGGGATACCTCTCCTTTATATAGTTTTACTTTCCGTAATGGTGCCCGGTAGGGGCCGGACATGTCCGGCCCGCAGGCTTGCCGCCACATCGCTATGGATTTTACGTTGAGGGCAGGGCATGCCCTGCCCCTACCGAGTTGCTTCTTTTATTCGTGGTGTACCGGCGCATAGTCCGGTTCCAGCTTTATGACACAGAAATGGTCGGGCCACTTAGCCTGTACGGCATTGCGCAGGGCATTGACGAGCTTGACGCCCCGGTGCTGCTTGTCGGTCATGTACTCTGCAGGGACGGCACAGTCAAAAATCACGTTTGTATGTGTCGGGCCGGGCACAATGCGCAGGTCGTGGATGTTGGCCAGCGGCGCGAGTTCCTCGACCTCACACTGCAAAAACGCCTTCAGCTCGTCCGCGTGAGGGTCACCGGTCACGACGGGGTCAAAGTGGATCGTCGCGATCAGCCCGTCCTCCACAAGCAGGTCCCGCTCAATGCGGTCAATGACATCGTGACTGTGCATGACGTCGTCCTTAGCGTCCATTTCCAGATGGAAGCTGACCAGGCGGCTGCCGGGGCCGTAGTCGTGGATCATCAGATCGTGCACGCCCAGCACGCCGGGATAGCTCAGGGCCTTTTTCTCGATATGCTCGACCAGATCCGAGTCAGGCGCTGCACCCAGCAGCGGATTGATGGTGTCTTTGACGAGCATTGCACCGCTGTACAAAATGAACGCCGCCACACCGATACCCATCAGTCCGTCAATGCGGACAAAGCCGGTGAGCTTTGTCAGAATCGTGGCTGCCAGAACCGCTGCCGTCGTGATGACATCGTTGCGGGCATCGGCGGCGGTGGCCAGCAGCGTTTCCGAGTCGATGGCCGTGCCGATCTGCCGGTTCAGCCTGCTCATCCAGAGCTTGACGAGGATGGACGCAAGCAGTACTGCAACCATGAGCCAGCTGAAAGCGACCTCCGTCGGGTGCAGAACCTTGGCAAAGCTCTCCTTCAAAAGTTCCACGCCGATGACCAGGATCATAACAGAGACCGCCAGCCCGGCCAGATACTCATACCGGGCATGGCCGTAGGGATGCTCCGAGTCCGCCGGGCGCGCGCCGAGCTTGAAGCCGACGAGGCTGACGATATTGGAGCTGGCATCGGACAGGTTGTTCATGCCGTCGGCGGTGATGGCATAGGCGTCCGCCGGCATGGAAACTCCGGAGCGCAGTCCGGAGAACAGATCCAGCAAACCGGAAGCGCCCAGCAAAAACACGCCCAGGATCAAAATCGTCAGGATCCCGGTGCTGCTGGTGGAGAAGGACTGGGGGAATCCCAGTGCCGCAGATTCCTGAGGCAGCTTCCGGGCCAGCAGCACCAGAGCTGCCGCAAGGAGAAGCAGCAGCACGATCAGTGCTGTTCCCCAGGGATTGCCGGGGATGGGCAGTCCGGTCTCCACCTCAAAGCTGGTGCGGACCTGCAAGAGCCGCAGAACAAAGGCTGCCGCGCCGCCCGCCAGGGTCAGCGCGGGAAAAGTCAGATTGTGTTTCATCATCACAGTATGATCCCTTTCAAGGAAACGTTACGCCCTAGTATATCACGCCTGAGGAAGTTTGTCCACGGCGGTCTCATGTTTTCCCGCCGGGGCGCATAGGATGGAGGGACAACCCACAGAAGATGCATAAGAGGAGGAAATCCATGAAACGAATGACGTCGCTGCGGCAGAGCGTGGCGGTATCCGCTGTGCTGATGGCCATTTTGTTTGTGCTGCCGCTGGCTGTGATCGTCCCTTTCCGCTCTGAACTGTTTTCTTCGGAGGAACGGGCTGCGCAGTCGCAGAAGGACCCGTTTGTTCCGGGGGAGCTGGACGGCGAAACGGTGCTGAAGGTTCTGGACGGAGACGAAGTGCGGGAGATGACGGTGGGCGAATACCTGGTGGGCGTGGTGCGGGCGGAAATGCCGGCCTCCTTTGAAGAAGAGGCACTCAAGGCCCAGGCAGTGGCGGCCCGGACATATACTTATTATAAAATCCAGACCGGTGGAAATCATGGAGATACCGCGGACATCTGCACGGATTCCACCTGCTGCCAGGCCTATATCGGTGAGGAGCAGGCCCGGTCCAACTGGGGAGCGGATGCCGATGAAAACGAGAGCAAGATCGAGGCGGCGGTCCGGGATACCGACGGCCAGGTGATCCTCTGCGGCGGTGTGCCGATCCTGGCGGTGTTCCACTCCTCTTCGGCGGGGATGACCCGGGCGGCAGGGCAGGTTTGGCTGAACGACCTTCCCTATCTGCAGTCCGTTACCTCCCCTGAGCAGGGCAACA
>OIXA01003901.1_pt1 | contig 15042 bp, 10 predicted proteins | sample 1587721 | NCBI WGS metagenome assembly OIXA01 (sample SAMEA3888900, study PRJEB22519) | human gut metagenome | biome: human gut; feature: human-associated habitat; material: faeces | place: Denmark | collected 2013 | reverse complement strand
CGGCGGTCAAGGAAATCAAAAAGGGCATCGGGAGCCATTACGCCGAACAGGAAGCTATGAGCAAGAAAGTGGCAGAGAAAATGTTTACGGAATTGACAAAGGGGCAGGACGTGCAGCACCCAACGATTACAGCAGAGCAGTTGACGGATGCAATGTTGGACAGCGTTTCGGGCATGGAGGGAGCTACGCCGGAAGCACTGGAGCAGCTGCGGAGTGGCCTGTTGGGAATCTTGCAGTCTGCCGCAGAGCAGGAAAACGCCTATGAAGCAGACGAATGAACGGCTTTGTGCGCTGGCACAGAAAGGCGATGCCGCCGCACTGGACAGCCTGATCGAAAACAACAAGTCCTTTATCGGCAAGGTGGCAAACGACCTCTTCCGCAGCATGAATCTGGCACAGTCTGGCTTGAACCTTGACATAGACGATTTGAAACAGGCGGGCAATCTTGGCTTATGGAAGGCCGTGCCAAAGTTCGATGCAGCGCGCGGCATGAAGTTCCTGACTTATGCGGCTCCTGCCATCCGTAATGCTATGATGGACATGGTGCGGGATGCCTTTGCCGCTTTTGAGCAGCGGATGGTGACAGAGGACAAGTGCTGCCAGCGCGTTTCGCTGGACGATGTTCTGCCGGGAGAGGAACAACTGCGGCGCATCGAAGCCATAGCTGACCCTTATGCCATGCAGCCACAGAGCATTATGGAGGAACAGGAATCGCGACGGGAGCTGTACGATGGTCTGAACCGGCTGACCCAGCGCGAGCAGACTTATCTGCTGTACCGCTATGGCTTCACCGATGGCGAGGAACATCCGCTGATCGGCACGGCGATATACTTTCACCTGACAAAAGGCCGCGCCAAAAAGACGGAGGAACAGGCTATGGATAACCTGTGGTTGGAACTGCCGTGGTGGTTTATATGAATAGGCAGAGAGATTGTATTAAATTGAGTGAATTACGATAGAGAACAAAAGCTAATCTTCCCTTGTTCGACGCTCTTTAATAATCTTATAAATTGGAAACCAATAGACAATAACGATGATAAGGCATGTGATTGCTAACGCACTATAGATGAAAGATTTCATAAGCACAGCCATAATCATAAAGATGAAAAAAAAGAATATCCACGGCGACTGTGCTGATTTATACAAAGCTAGTTTATCTTCAAGGGTAGTATATAATTCAAATGGCTTTCCATCATTCTTTTTTTCGACAATCAATAATTCTTTGTTAAGTGTCGTCTTAGGCGTTGATAGCTTTCCACCTGATTCAGCCCACGGACGAAATTGTACTTTGGCAAGAGAGTAGTTTAGATTAATGTTCTTGAAAAAAACAACGTATCCTAAGCTTTGAAGAAATTCAACATACTTGTCTGAGCTTTCACGACTCTTGTGACCAATATAATCAATCTTATATTGATATTCCCCCGGAGTGCATGTTTCAAACTCATAGATAGCCCGTGATGTATTTATTAAGTGATACCCTTGTTGGGACATTCTATTAAGCCATTTCTCTTGTAAGGATAATAGACAACCAAAAAAACGTACCTTTTTGTAGCGCATATTAAATCTCCTTTGAAATCCTTTCCGCTAAGTCGATTAATTGATGAAGTCGATCTATTTCGGTTTGGACAGCCTCCTTTCCAGAAGGTGTTATTAAATATACTTTTTTTCTGCTTGTACTTTCAGTGCTTTGTAATTTAATCCATCCTTTTTGTTCTAACGAGGATAGAGCACCATATAATGTCCCTGCTCCTAATAATACCCTTCCGTTTGTTACTTCCTCAACAAATTGAATGATTGCATATCCATGCCTTGGTTCATAAAGGGACAAAAGTATTAAATCTGTAACTTCTGTAAGGGTTCCCCCTTGCACATAGTCTTTCATAGAACCTCCGCTTCGAATATGTGCCCTTTATCCAAATTGATTGTCACATCGGCTAAATCCACTATATTTTTGTCGTGTGTAGAAATTATAATGATTCGATTTTTCTTTATTGAGGTTAAATATTTTTTGAGGTCATCAATACTGTCTTTATCCAATGCAGAGGTTGGCTCATCCAATAGAATTATAGAAGGATTGTGCACCAATGCTCGCATAAGCGTTATTTTTTGCTTCTCGCCACCAGATAGAGTAATGAATCTATTGTCGATAGGAGTGTCGACACCTTTTTCTAATTTATCAAACAACCCGCGTAAATGTAAGATGGAAATCAACTTATTCCCAATGACTGTATCGTTGTGCACAGAATCAAGATAGATGTTGTAGCGTATGGTGTCATCGAATACAATTGGCGTTTGCTCGCAAAAACCAATCAATGTGCGGCGTAAAGTGTAAACATCAAGTGCTTTAATAGAATAATTATCGTAATAAATATCCCCGATGATATCACTGTTGTATAATCCAACGATGGCATTGAGTAACGAGCTCTTTCCGGAACCATTTGCGCCCATCAGAACATATATCTTTGACTGTTCGAATATTAGGTTTACATTGGATAGTATTTGCCTCTTGTTCAAAATAAGTCCAAGATTATTGAGTTTGATCTGTTTGACCTGCTTTGGACAAGTATCCCCAATAAGCTCCTCTGGAATATCCAGTAGAGCATTTAGCCGCTCGTATGAAACATTGGTATCTTGAATGTTTTTTCCAAGAGAAAAAAAGTAGCGAATAGCTGAAAGCGTCATTGAAAAATAAGTGGTGATAATAGTGAATTCTCCTATTGTCATTTGTGATTGAATGACTTTGAATCCCCCATATATAAACAAAAAAATGCGTCCAATAGTTATAATAACTGTATCCCAAGCAGAGAATTTGTATGACTCTTTTTGATACTTTAATGCAGAGCACATTAAAGTATCAAAATATGAAGTCATTTTATCCGAAAATGAATTAACAATTGAAAACAGTTTGATTTGTTTTATGGTTGAGAGTTGGCTGTACAACTTCGAAAAAAAGAAAGCCTGACTTTCTTTTAAATTATAGCTACTTCTGTACAGTGGAGCTCTGAGAAAGAAGTATCCTATGCAGTAAAAAGGAATAAGAATAAAAATAAATAGAAAGATTGCGGGATTGTATGAGAAAACAATAAAAAGGCCCAACACGATTGTAAATAAATTAACGATGATGTTTTGAAAAAGAGAAATGCAAAAGGTCGAAACAACATTTGAGTCGCTATTTATCTTTTGACTGAGAGAAGAGACGTCTTTTCCGGCGAAAAAAGATAAAGAAACTTTCTGTAAGTGTACAATAACTTTTCTGTTAAGATCAAATGCGATAGTGGTTTGAAGTTTTGCATATAGTCTATTGCAAATATATCCTATAAATAGTCCTAATAAACTGGCAACGGCAAAGATAACTGCAAATAAGAGGATTCCGTTTGCTCCATTTCCACTTGTCAGAAAATCTATGAACGTACCATTGATATATGGAACAATCAATGAAAAGATACTTGAAAAGATGCAAATTGCGATATAAAGAAAAAGCTGTCTGCGGCATTTGACAAGTGAATTTTTACATAGATTAAAAAAACGATTCAAGTTATTTACTTTTTGACCTCCACATTTGTTTTGATCTTTTCGTTCACAAAATGCAAAATTTGCTTTTCAACAACGCCTTTCGTTTTAAAACAACCTGGCGCATGATACGTTTTAGATTGATTGTAACTAACGGAACCGCAACCGCCACCACAGACCGGTAGATACACGCATTCTCGACATTCATGATTCTCCAAAGGGTCTCTTGTCATCCAATCGTAGAATGCGTATGTTTTATTGATAAGATTACCCTCGGAATCAATGGTTCCAACTCTATGCTGCTCAAATCCTGCGTGTTCCCAGCATTTATAAACGGAACAATCTGGAGTAACTGTAAATTGGCTATCACTATATAATCCGCAGAACATCCATCGTTGCATTGGACGGGGAGTACAAGCAAATCCGTTTACTTGTAATTCATTCCACAGGTGCTCAAGAACATCGCTAATTTCACTATCGGCAAAGCAGTTTCCAGCATAAGAGGAGCAAGCACTTGTCGAACTTCTAACAATGCCAAAATCAATAGAGGCACAAGTTAAGTTTTCACCATATTTTCCCAAGTATTTTAAAAGCGTGTCAGTATCATTAATATTTGTTTTATCAATGTTGATTCTTATGACGGCATTGATCTTGGGGTATGCAAGAACCTTCTTAATGGAATCTATAACGTCATTAAATGAGGGATTCCCGTTCTTATAAGGTCTTCTGGAATTGTGTGCTTCAGGCATTCCGTCAAGTGTAATTTGAACCATATTACAATTATGTTTAGAAAGTTGCTGGAGTACATAGTTATTCAGTAATGTGCCATTTGTTATTATGCCACATGAAAAGGAAATGCTATTTTGGGTGCAGTAGCTATGAAGTTCATCAAGAATGAACAAGCCCTCTTTAATATTAACTAAGGGTTCTCCTCCAAATAATACAATATACATGGACTTTGAACGTCTGCTTTTAGCTTCGTTTTTCATGAATTTTATATATTGGAGCGCATGCTCATGATCCATGGTTTCGTTTTTTTCCCCGGCACCTTCATAACAATATACACAAGAGAAATTGCACGACCAAGTTAATATAATAGTTGAGGAAAGCACTTCTGAAAAATATTTGTTTCGATTGTTAAAATATGAAAAATATCGTAGTTCATCAACAGTGTCTTCAATGATAACGCCAGCACGAGAAAACAATTCGCGGCTGCGGCAATCCAAAGACGAAATATCATTTTTCTTGATGGAATCGAGTGCTTCATAGGAAAGAAAAAATGTATTTCCCGTGAATGTATTAAAAAGAATTGGCTTATCCGTTCCTTTTTCAAACAGGACTAAATTATATCTTGAAAATTTCATATAATTACCATAGCATAGCTGCCTCGATTTAAACCTTTAAATCTGACATTGTGAAATTTTTGAATCCTAAGAAATTTTAGTCATCGAGAGAGAATGGGCCGGGAGCCGGTGTTAGGTTGAAAATACAACCGTCAACTGTACAAGCATTGATGCAAACATTCGCAACACAGCCCGCAGTTACACAAATATCTGCTGGACAGGCATTGGCACCACAGGCAGCAGTGCCACAAGCATTAATTGCGCATCCGGCATCAATAGGGCAGGCAACAGCCACACAGCCATCGTTTGAAGACTGCGTTGTATACGCATTACCGAGGTATTCAGTTTCCATGAGAAATCTCCTTTTTTTGTGCGTGAAACTATTCATAGGAAGCAGCTATGCTATGTGGCTTAGTCACTGTGAAAGCTCATTTACGATGAGGTTGATGCTTCACGAAACCGTTCGGCATGGAGAATCGTACACATTGATTCGTCCAAGCTAATTATATCGTTAACCGTAATAGTAATCAAGAGTTTATAAAGCGTGTCTTTGAATTTTGTGACATTGAACAGGTTATAGAAAAGCTTTTTGTGAAATATCATGTCAAATATTGTAAGCGTGGGTTACACTTAGTAAGTGGTATCTTTAATTAAGGGAAACGGGACTGAGTGTGCCGGACATCTCGCTGTTGGTGCCGCTGGCCGAGCAGCTGAACGTGACGGTGGCCGAGCTTCTGCAGGGACGCCGGGTAGAGGAGGAACAGCGCTTCACCCGTGAGGAGACCGAAGACCTCATCCGCAAAGCGCTGACCTTTTCGGCAGAGCCGCCGGAGCGCCGTCAGGCGCGGACGAAGAAGTATCTGCCGGTGTATGTCATCTGCTGCGTGCTGGGCATCGCAGAAGCGCTGGCCGTCTGGGCGGCGGGACTGGCCGACACCGAAGGGGCGCAGATGATGCTCATCTTCGGCGTGGTGGGCGGTGTGCCGTTCGGGGCCTATGCCATGTTCTGGCTGGCCGAGACCCTGCCCCGCTACTACGACGAGAACCGCATCTGCAACTTTGCACAGGGGGCGTTCCACATCCACATCCCGGGCATCTATTACAACAACCGAAACTGGAAGCACGTCCTGCGGGCGTTCCGGGTCTGGTCGATGGTGTCGCTGGTGCTGGTGCCGCCCTGCACGGCGGGGGCAGTTTTCGTTGAGCGTGCCACCGGCTGGCAGGTGTGGGTCGCGGTGCTGGTGGCGTATATCGCCTCGCTGTTCGGGGCGATCGTGATACCGGCGAAGAGGTTTGAGTGAGGGAGAGGTTTTCGGGAAGGCTGTCCTTCGTACAACCTCTCAGTCTGCTTCGCAGACAGCTCCCCTGGTAGGGGAGCCTCTGGCGAAGAGGGAAAGCTTTGCGGAATGCCAAGGCCTCCCCTCGATAGGGGAGGTGTCAGCGCTTCAGCGCTGACGGAGAGGTTTTCCTCCCTCTCTGAGACCCGCATATTATCTGGAGAAGTGGGAAATTAAGAACGTATCATCGCTTGAAAAGCCACTTCGCCAAGGTGGCGGAATGAGGGCGGCTGGCGAACTGACCTCACTTCGCCAAAAGAGGCCACTTCGCCAAGTTGGCGAAGTGTGAAAATATAGCATAGCTATATTGTTTATTTGCCACTTCGCCACATAATTTACTACAGTATACAGGAGAAACTTACATGCTCAAGGATTCACAGCTCGACCTCTGCGGACGGGTGGATTTTGCCCGCACGACACCGCTGCTGGCGCGGGACGAGGCGTTCTCGTTTGCCTGCGCAGGCTGCGGCGGCTGCTGCCGGGGGCGGGAGGACATCGTGCTGTCGGGCTTCGACCTCTGGCGAATCGCGGGTCGGTTGCGCCTGCCGCCCCAGACCGTGGCCCGGGCCTTCTGCCGCGCGTCTATCGGGCAGGTGAGCCATCTGCCGGTGCTGCGGCTGGCCCCCGTGAAGGAGGAGCGGAACAACTGCCCTTTCCTCACCGAGAACCACTGCGCCATCCACGACGCCGAACCGCTGGTCTGCGCCCTCTACCCGCTGGCGCAGGAGATCAGCAGGGAAGGGGAGGTGAGCTATTTTTTGCAGCCCACCGGCTGCGGAGGGCGTGTCATCGAAGCCAAAGTGGAGGACTATCTGGCCCGCTACGACGTCCCTGCCCGGGAAAAGACCGACGTCCGCTGGGCGCAGACCTGCATGGACCTGGAAGACGTGGTGGAGCCGCTGGACGCTGCCCTCGAGCCGCCCCTGCGCCGCCGAATGCAGGCGAAGCTCTGGCAGGCACTCTATTTTAAGTTTGACTATGAGAAAGAGTACCTCCCTCAGCTGGAAGAAAACCTCGTCTGGCTGGGCGCAGAGCTGCAAAAACTGACGGACTATCAGCAGAGAAGAAACACCTATCGAAAAAAGTGATAGATATATTCATTTTAATAGATAATTAGAACCGAAACGGCGTTGCCATCGGACGGAAATCGTGATATACTTCACGAGTGTAAAGCAGAGGCTCTCTGCTGGACATTCAAATGCTTTTCGGCGCGGCGTCCTGTTGCCGCGTATATGGAAAAATGAGGGAGTAATCATTATGCGTAAAATCACTCGTCGTTCGTTTCTGGCTGCTGCCGCTGTCTGCGGCGCTGCTGCTGCCCTGACCGCCTGCGGCGGCTCTTCTGCATCCTCCACGGCTGCTTCTTCTGTGGCATCTTCTGCCGCTTCCGGCTCCGCTGCCGCTTCCGGCGACACCTACACCATCGGCATCTGCCAGCTGGTGCAGCATGCTGCTCTGGACGCTGCAACACAGGGCTTTGAGGACGCTTTGACCGCAGAGTTCGGCGACAACGTGAAGTTCGACTTCCAGAACGCACAGGGTGACTCCGCTACCTGCGCCACCATCGCCAACGGCTTCGTTTCCTCCGGCGTTGACCTCATCATGGCAAACGCCACCCCCGCTCTGCAGGCTGCACAGTCTGCCACCAACGAGATCCCCGTTCTGGGTACCTCCGTCACCGAGTACGGCGTGGCTCTGGGCCTGACCGACTTCTCCGGCACCGTCGGCGGCAACATCTCCGGCACCTCTGATTTGGCTCCGCTGGACCAGCAGGCCGATATGATCGTGGAGTGGATGCCCGACGCCAAGAAGGTCGGCCTGCTGTACTGCTCCGCTGAGGCCAACAGCCAGTATCAGGTGGACGAGGTCCAGAAGTATCTGGAGGCCAAGGGCGTCACCGCGACTCAGTACGCTTTCTCCGACTCCAACGACCTGTCTTCCGTCTGCCAGAAAGCCGCTGACGAGAACGACGCTCTGTATGTCCCCACCGACAACACTGTCGCTGCCAACACCGGCATCGTGGACGGCATCTGCCGCCCGGCCAAGAAGCCCGTCTTCGCCGGTGAGGAGGGCATCTGCTCCGGCTGCGGCGTGGCCACCCTGTCCATCAGCTACTACGACCTGGGCTACACCACCGGCGAGATGGCTGTCAAGATCCTGAAGGGCGAGTCCAATGTCTCTGATATGCCCATCGAGTACACCGATGTGACCAAGAAGTACAACAAGACCATCTGTGACGACCTGGGCCTGACCGTTCCCGAAGGCTATGAGGCCATCGAGGGCTGATAAGGGATAACCTCTCCGTCACACCTGACGGTGTGCCACCTCCCCTATCGAGGGGAGGCCTTGGCATAGCGGAAAGCCTCATCTCTTCGCCAGAGGCTCCCCTACTAGGGGAGCTGTCGAGCGGCAGCGAGACTGAGAGGTTGTACGAAGACGAGCCTAACCTACAAACAAAGCAGGAGCCCCATCCATTCGGATGGAGCTCCTGCTTTTCTTATAACTTACTGCATATCCGTCTCAGAGATGGGGGTATCCAGCTCATCGGCGGGGGTGTCCGCCGTCTCAGGCTGTTTGCCCTTCTTCTCCCTGCGGGGCTTTTCGCCCTTGGGGCCGTGCTTCGACTTGATGCGCTTTGCCAGCAGAAGGAGCAGCACCAGCAGGGCTGCGCCGCCGGCGCAGAAGGCCCAGATGGGGAGCTTTGCAGGGACGAAAGCCACTTCGACCTCGGTGCCGGTAGTGGTGAAGGTGGTGTAGCTACCGAAGCTGCCCGTCTCCACCTTATGCCAGCTGCCGTCGGCCTGCTTGACGTAGACCTTGCCCTTGGCCTTGCCGGGGGTCAGATAACGGATCTGGTGGGTCTCATTGCCGTCATCGGTGAACTCCAGCAGCCACTGCTCTGTCACACCATGGACATCGGCTGTGATGTCCTGCTGGGTGACCTGCACAGCGTTGGAACCGCCGAAGAAGCCGTCCACGAAGAAAACGGGGCGTCCGTTCTCGCGGGTGACGCTGCTGCTCAGAGACGGGATGTAGGGCGTGTACTCCACATTGACCACGGTGTCGGTGTGGAGCTGGTCGAGGACGGGTGTGCTCCACTCGGCGTAGTATCCATTCTTCTGGGGGATCTCGGGGTAGTCGTCCAGCGTGAAGGACGCACCGTAGTCAAAGCTGATCTTCTTGATGATGTGGCCGTCGGCCTTGAAGGTCAGGGTCAGCTTGCGGAAGGAGTCCGGCACATTCTCCTGAGCCAGCAGGGTCTCATAGGTGACCGGCTCTGCCTGACCGACGCGGCTCAGGCGGTCGATGCCCTGCAGATCGTCGGAGACGAAGAGGTTGCCATAGAAGTCGCCGTCCTGTCCGCCGGAGACAGCACCCACGTACTGCTGGCCTTCCAGCACAGAGACGATGGCGCGGTTGTTGATGGCGATGAGGCTGCCGTCGGTGAGGTCGCTGTCGGTACCCTGACCGACGATGCCGCCGATGTACTTTTCACCGCTGAGGGCGCATTTTGCCCAGTTGCTGCGGAGCTTGGCGCTGGCCGCACCGGCAATGCCGCCCACCTGATTGACGCCGGTGACGTCGCCGTAGGACTCGCAGGCCGTCACAAGGCCCAGTTCCTCCTGGCCGACGATGCCGCCGACCATATCCTTCTTGGCGGTGATGCTGCCCTCGTTGATGTTGCCGGTGAGGACGGCGCTGACGGTATAGGAGGTGCGCAGCAGCGAGGTACCCTCGTCCTTGTTGTCCTCCTCGGGGTCCAGCAGGTTCTCGACGCCCATGGTACCGGCGATGCCGCCCACGTTCATGTCGGCGTCGATGCTGCCGCGGTTGATGCTGTTCTCAATTTTGCCGTCGGACTGGGAAGCGATGAGGTCTTCCGACTCATCCTCGTAGATGGTCTTGCTGCCCGGGTCGCTGATCTCTTCCACAGCATCCAGCATCAGGTTGGACACGACGCTGACCTGTGCGGTCACGGCGCGCATCTTGTCGGTCAGCTGGTTGCTGGCGGTGCGCATAGTGCTGTTGATGTCGTCCATCTTGTCGTTGATGGCGCTGACAGCATCAAAGAGGGAGTCCTTGGTGTTGGTCAGCTCTGCCGAGGGACGAGGCACCTTGATGGGGTCCTGCTGGTTGAGCCAGTGGAGGATGTCGCGGGTCTGGCCCATCATATCGGTCAGGCCGCCGAGGCCGTCCTGCATCTGGCCCATGGCCACGGAGGTATGCGCCAGCGTTGCACTGGTGAGGGCGGCGTCGGTCTTGAGCAGGTCGAGGGAGTCTCTCAGGTCATCCATGGCGTCGCTCAGCTTGTCGGAAGCATCGCTCAGCTGATCGAGACCATCCTTGATGCTGCCGCCGCCGTTATTGCCGACCCAGTCCTTGATGTTGTCCATGATGTCGTCGGTGATGCTGCCCATGCCGTCCAGCGCGTCAGAGGCTTTGGTCAGAGCCGCAGCCAGCTCGGGGTGGTCGGAGGCCGAGACGGACTTGGCCGCGCTGCCCACGATGCCGCCCATCTGGGTGGCAATGGTAGAGATGGTGCCGATGGCACTTGCGATTTGGGAAGTAGCACGGGCAATGTCACTGTCGTTGGACAGGAGGGACGCCGTGCGCAGCAGGCCCATGCCTGCGGTGACGGCCTTCATTGCCGGGGCCATGCCGCTGCCCAGCGTGAAGACGCTGGCCACGGAGTTGGCCACCTTCAGCAGCTCAATGCCGGTCTTGAGGTTCTTGTCGGACTTCTTGTCCGAGGACAGGGAGTCGTATGCGGAGAGGATGCCGGAGATGGCCTGCGAGGCAGCGCTGTCATCGCCGGTATCGACAGACTCCAACAGCTGTTTGATACCCTCAGAGATAGCCGACATACCGTCACGGCCATCCTCGGCCGCGTCGCTCACCTTGCCCAGACCGTCGCTGGTCTTGCTGAGGGCGCTGGATGCCATCAGCATCTCAGCGGCCATCTCGCGCATGGCCCACTTGAGGTTTCCGGTGGCGTCGGTCAGCTTGGTCATGGCATCTTCGCCGGTGTCCATGACGGGTTCGAGTTTGGTGAGGGTATCGGCCAGCAGAGTGGAGGCGCGGTCGATCTCGTCGGCCACCTCGTCGCCGTAGTCGCTGGCCTGATCGTCCAGCTGGCGTGCCGCTGCAATGGCGGTGTCCATCTGGCTGGTCATGGCGCTGAAGGAATTGGAGATGCTGGTGGTGGAGTTCTCGACGACGCCGGTGGTGTCATCGACAAGGCCGCGCAGAACATCCAGCTCCGAACGGAGACGCTTGATGGTGTCCTTGGAGAGGTCGAGTTCGCGATAGGGTTCCGCCTGACCGGCGATGCCGCCGACGTCCTTGCGGCCGTAGATCGTGCCGGAATTTGTATTGTTGAGCAGATACCCGCTCGTCACGCCCGCAATGCCGCCGACGTTGTAGCCGACGTGCTCATAGCCGACCGTGCCGGTATTTTCGCAGACTGCGATCAGGCCAGTATTCCGGCCCGCAATGCCGCCGGTGGCGGTCGTGGTGAGGAAGGTCTGCGTGGTGGCAAGATTGGCAAGATCAAGCGTGGTGTCGATCTGAATGTCGCTGAGGCTCAGCGCAGAGTCGATGTTGTCAATATTGACGCTGCCTGTATTCGTGCAGTGCCGGATGGTGCCCCCATTCTGGCCCGCGATGCCGCCCGTGGCGGTCGTGCCCTGCACCTTGCCCTCGAACGAGCAGCTGACGATCTGGCCGGAGGCCTGATTGCGGCCCACGATGCCGCCGATCTGCGTGTCGCCCTGCACCATGCCGGTGAATGTGCAGCAGACGATCTTGCCGTAGTTCTCACCCGCAATGCCGCCGCAGGCGATCTTATCGCCGCCCGCAGCCACGGAGCCCGCGACATTCAGATTTGCCACGCGTCCGCCGGGCAGGATCGTGCCGAACAGCCCGGCGGGGCTGGCATTTTCCGTGAGATTGAAATCGGAGATGGTGTGCCCGCGCCCTTCAAACGTGCCGCCGAAGGAAGCTGCGGGCGTAAAGTCCACGCCGGAAAGCGAAATATCCGCGCGCAGGATGAAGGTTTTTCCCTGCGACCAGGTATCGAGCGAACAGCTTTTCGCGAACGCGGCAAACTCTTCAGCAGAGTCCAGATAGACGGTCTGCATACTGCCGGATGCCGCGGCTGCCGGGAGAACGGTCAGGCAAAGCGCCAGCACCAGCAGCACCGCACCCACGCGGGCCCGAAGCGTTCTGTTATTCATGCGCGTCATCCTCCTTTTTCGTCTGCGCCTGCGGCGCGTCCGCGGTTTCCGGCTCTGCCGTGCCGGAGAGCAGGCTGATATTGACGTCCCCCTCCACGACCGCGTGTACAATGCCGCTGATCTGGCCGTGAATTTCGCCGCGCACCATGCCGTCGATGCGCACGCGGCCCGCAGACTGATGCGAGGAGACGGCGGAGGGCATATCGAACGCAGTCTTATCAATGACCTTCTCACCCAAAAGCAGAATCTGCGGCAGAATGAACATGACGATGATGATCGTGAGGATCGTGCCGCGGCCAAGGCTGTCGCCGATACCGGCGATCGCGGCGTTGGAGGTCATCTGTCCAATGAGGATACCGGCGATGGCCATCATGAGGCCCGAGGTGATGATCGTCGGGAAGGACAGGTTCATCGTTTCGATGATCGCATCCTTCTTGGGCATTTTGTCCTTGAACTCCATGAATCGGCTGGTCGTGACGATGGCGTAGTCGATGTTCGCGCCCATCTGGATGGACGAGACGACCAGATAGCTCAGGAAGAACAGGGGGCTATTGGTGATGGTCGGGATGCCGTAGTTGATCCAGATGCTGCCCTGAATGACCAGGATCAGCAGCACCGGGATACCGGCTGATTTGAACGTGAACAGCAGCACGACCAGAACGATCAGGATAGACAGCACCGACACGACGACGTTGTCGCGCGAGAACGAGGTCTTGAAGTCCTGCTCGGACGAGGAATCGCCCACGACGTATACCTCGCCGTCCGGATAGTATTTGTGCGCGACGACGCGCATCTGGTCGAGGAAGTCATACGTCTCGTCGCCGCCCACGGGCAGGTTCAGATAGACGAGCATACGGGTATAATCGTCGGACTGCAGCTGCTTGCGGGCGTTGGTGATCTGCGAATAGGCGCTTTCCAGCGTCTCGGTCATGTCGGCGTCGAGCGTGACGTAGCCGTCCTGCATCTCGCCGTAGAGAAAGGTAAACATATCGATGAGCGGCACGGAGTAATTGGGAAGACCGCCGATGATCTTGCCGTAATTGCCGCCGTCGGCGGCATAGGCCGCGTAGAGAAGCTCCGCGACCTCATAGTCGAGGTCGGTCAGTTCGGAAAACTGCCGGGGCGTCAGCGCGTCGGTCAGCATATAGCCGCCCATCGCCTCCACATTGGAAAGGCCCAGCGTGGAATCGACCTCGTCGTATGTCCCAAGCTCATCCAGCAGCTTCTTTTCCGCCGCGTAATCCCCTGCCGGGACCACGACGGCAACCATATTCGTCGAGCCGAACGTCTCGTCCATCAGATCGTCCGCGATCTGCTGCTCCGAGCGCTTGGTCGTCTCCAGATAGCTGAAGCCGTAGACATACGGGCAGTTATTCGCAAGGAGCATGGCGACGATGATGACCGCCAGAAAAATCGGCGGAATGATCTTCTTTGTCGCATAGGCAAACCTGCCGACGAACGGAATTTTGGGAACGAAATTCTTGTGCCGCGTTGCGTCAATTTTTTTGCCGAAGAGCACCAGAAGGCCCGGCATGAGGAAGAACACCGCGAACAGCGAGAAGAAAATGGACTTGATCAGGCAGATGCCGAGGTCAAAGCCCAGACGGAACTCCATAAAGAGCATCGCGACCAGGCCGCCGATCGTCGTCAGGCTGCTGCCGCAGATCTCCGGCACAGCCTTGCTCAGAGCGACAATGACGGCCTCGCGGGTGGGAAGCTTTTCGTGCTCTTCTTTATAGCGGTTGCAGAAAATGATCGCGTAATCCACAGACAGGGCCAATTGCAGCACGATGGTAACGGAGTTTGACACGAACGAGATCGTGCCGAGCAGGAAGTTCGTGCCCATGTTCAAAAGCGCCGCTGCAATAAACGTAATGAGCAGCACCGGCACCTCCGCATAGGTCTGCGAGGTCAGGATCAGCACGGACACGACGACGATTGCCACGATGATGACGATCACGCCGATCTCCTGCGCCAGCGTCTTGGACGCGGTATCGCCGAAGGTCGCCGAGACGTAGATGTCATAGCCGGAAAGCTCATCCTCGACCCGGTTCATGACCGTCTCGCACATCTCGTCCGTCTCGGAATAGTCGAAGGTAATGTTGTAGAGCGCGGAGGCGTTGGTATAGTGCTCCTTCGTGTCGTCAAACGTAACGCTCTGCACGCCGTCGACCGCTTCAAGCCGCTCGGATACGGCCTGCGCCTCGTCATAGGTCACGTTGACAAGCATGACCTTTGCCGTGCCGAAGGTGATGAATTCATCCTCCATCAGATGCAGGCCCCTGTATGTCTCCGAATCCTTCGGCAGATACGCCGAAAGCTGGTTCTCCACCTGCACCCAGTTCCGTGAAAACACGGAAAACACCAGCCCGATGGCGACGATCAGATAAACCTCATGCCCCTCGTCAACAATAAAGCTGGCAAGCTTATACATGAAGCCCTCTTCGTTGTTTTTCGGTTCCTGACTCATGATTCACACTCCTGTGTTTGATTCTCCTGAAAATTCAATCCAGTTTAGCACAAAACAGCCGGATCTGGCAATAGGCAAGCAGGAAAAGATGTGTAAAAACCGCACGCACCGGAGCCGCGCAAAAATCCCCCGGCGGCTGCCGGGGG
>OIXA01003893.1_pt1 | contig 15067 bp, 9 predicted proteins | sample 1587721 | NCBI WGS metagenome assembly OIXA01 (sample SAMEA3888900, study PRJEB22519) | human gut metagenome | biome: human gut; feature: human-associated habitat; material: faeces | place: Denmark | collected 2013 | reverse complement strand
ACAAAGTACAAAAAGTAAGATTATAAAATTAAGATTACAAATAAATATATTTGCTAAACCCAAAGCCTTTAGAGCCATTAATGTCTCTAAGGGCTTTTTTATTATGTGATAATATAACAATTATATATTTCATATAGTGGTGGTGGCGCATGAGCAGGACGGTTGCAATAGGAAGAACTGATACAAAGGGGAGTGTCCGAAGATAGAATATACTGCTATGGTGTGGCTTTTAAAGGAAAACAGGTTGTTATAAAGATGGGAAAGTAAGATAAAAGGAATATGATAATAGTCTAAATCAAAAGGTGCTGTCACCTCAACGATTTTCAATCGTTAAAGCGACAGCACCTTTATGATTAGAATCAGTCCGAAGCTGGATATTGTTAATTACAGCTTCTGGTTATCCTTCATATATTCATCATATAACCTGATGACCTTATTCATAACCTCAGGACCAGGAGCACCGAGAGTAAGTCTCTTTTCTACACATGTCTTAAGGCTTATAGCTTCATATACATCTTCTTCAAAGACAGGACTTATTTTCTTGTATTCATCAAGTGAGAGGTCATCAAGAGCAATTCCCTTATCTATGCACATAAGTACAAGCTGTCCTACGATACCATGGGCATCTCTGAAAGGAACGCCCTTCTTTACAAGGTAGTCGGCAGCATCTGTTGCGTTAGTGAAGCCTTTTTTAGCAGAGTCTTCCATACGTGCATCGTTGAACTTCATAGTATCAATCATGCCCTTGAACAGGCTTACACACCCCTTTACAGTATCAATAGCATCAAAAGTAAGCTCTTTATCTTCCTGCATGTCTTTGTTGTATGCAAGAGGAATTCCCTTCATAGTTGTAAGCATGCTCATAAGTGCACCATATACACGTCCTGTCTTGCCACGTACAAGCTCTGCTATGTCAGGGTTCTTTTTCTGTGGCATGATGCTTGAACCTGTGCTGAATGCATCATCGAGCTCAATGAACTTATATTCGTTAGAATTCCATATACATATCTCTTCAGAGAATCTGCTTAAGTGCATCATGATAGTAGAGAGTGCGCTTAAGAACTCTATAACATAGTCTCTGTCAGACACAGAATCCATACTGTTAAGTGTTGGTCCGTCAAAGCCAAGAAGACTGGCTGTCATTTCCCTGTTGAGAGGATATGTAGTTCCTGCAAGGGCACCAGCACCAAGAGGACAGTAGTTCATTCTCTTATAGATATCGTGAAGTCTGCTTCTGTCACGCTTAAACATCTCAAAATAAGCTGAGAAGTGGTGAGCCACTGTTACAGGCTGTGCCTTCTGCAGGTGAGTAAAACCTGGCATATAAGTTTCAACATTTTCCTTTATTATTCTTAAGATAACTTCCATGAGTTCTCTTACTTCTTCATCAACATTCTTAACTTCATCCCTTGTATATAGTCTCATATCAAGAGCAACCTGGTCGTTACGGCTTCTTCCAGTATGAAGCTTCTTTCCGGCATCCCCGATGCGCTCAATAAGAGTAGCCTCCATGAATGTATGGATATCTTCATACTCATCAGTGATTTCAAGCTTTCCTGATTCGATATCAGAAAGGATGCCCTTTAATCCATCTGTAATCTGCTTTCCTTCGTCTTCTGATATGATACCCTGTGCTGCAAGCATAGTGGCATGTGCGATACTTCCTTCTATATCCTGCTTATAGAACTTCTGGTCAAATGAGATAGAAGCGTTAAAGTTGTTTACAAGTTCGTTAGTTTCCTTAGTGAAGCGTCCGCCCCAAAGTTTCATTGTTTACCTCTTTCCTGGGATTGTCGTATTATCACATCATTATAATTTATTATAATTTATTATAACATCCCAATTAATAATATTCTATCATAGCCGGGGGCTTTTGACCCCGACATCATATAAATGCATAAATGCAGATTTATACCTTTATTAAATATAGCTGCTGTTTAATCAGCGTGATTGCTTTCATCACTGTCAAGATTATCAAAATCATCAAGCTCATCAAGACTGAAGTCATCAAGTGGCATAGGTGAATCATGAGGATTAATATCATCATCATATATGGACTGTGTTTCTGTTTTTCTTCTGTCCATCAGAATCACATCATCTTCACATATAAGCTCCTGTATAAGTACAGGCCAGCTGTCTGTGCTTATAACATTCATACGGCACATTCGTTTAAAGAAGTATATACCTATCAATATAATAATGCAGAGCGAAGTGATAATGCAACCTAAAATAAGGTTAACAGGTGTATATTTGAGTGTTATATTATGCTCACCTGCTGGAACATGTACACTTATAAAAGCACCATATATATCATTTGTTTCAACCTTTTTACCATCTATATATACTGACCATCCTTTATCATATGGAATAGAGCATATAAGAGTTGCATCCTTATCTGCATTAACAGTGCCTTTTATCTTGTTGTTAGTGAATTCTGATACGTTAAGCGAGTTGTTGTTAAGTATGTTAAAGGCTTCTGTGAATCTTGAAGTTTCAAGTGTGTATACACTGGCGTTCATGGATGTGTCAGCTGAAACTACTATCACATCCTCAGGAGTAGCATATCCAAGATCTATGATGGTTCCACCTTTTTTAAGGTCTTTGTAGGTATATTCAGAACCATGTATAGTGACGGTTACTGTGTCACAGGCAGTATTCTTAGTGATCATATACAGGTGTCCGGCTTTCACTGGTTTTACTTCAAAGCCGGCATCAGTAGAGTTCTCATATGTCAGTGTGAACACGTTGGATATTCCTGTAAGATTCTTTATAAGCGAGTTCTGGTTGTCTATGCCTGAGCCTATAGCCTCGCTTCCTTCCCATCCGTAAGGGTCGTTGTATGTCATGTAGCCGATAGGAAGAGTGTATGTGTTTTTATATATGAATTCTCCATCATCACCTGTGTAATATGTCCTTAGAGGACTTTCTGTAAGTATACGGTTTGATATGGCATATTTAACGGAAAACAGACTTTCAGTTACAAGAGTTGCACCGTTATATTTGTAAGCATTAAATGAGTGTTCAAAACCAAGCTTACCAAGGAATTTTTCCATAGCACCATTCGAGGTTGATGAGAATGTTGACATACTGTGGTAGTTATGCCATGCACCATCATTGTTAGAACGGCTGCCGAACTTTTTATCCATGCGGTAGAAAGATGAGTCATCCTCTGCCACAGTAGATGTGACTGTTTTTACGGCATCATAATCAAGCAGATAAGAGGTACGGCTTGTAGTTCCGATGCCGGTAGAGTCCATATTTATAGTACATTCTATGATACATAAAGAAAATGTAATAAAAAGAACGACAGGAACCCTGAAATCATGCTTAATGTGTATGACCATAAGAAGTGCATATATAAGTATAAAAGCACCGCTAAGGTAAACTATAGTAAAATCATAAGTTTCATCTACTGCAAATACCTGTTCTATAAAGAGCATGATGCCGATAGCTATCCAGAGCGCCGCACCAAGCTGTTTAGTCGTCATACTGCGGATATGTGTAAATGCTTCATAGCACATAGTAAGAAGAAAGAACACATATATGAAGGACTGTCTGCATGGAAGACTGTTAGGAAAGTGGAAACCATGCCAGATAAAGTTAGGTATATTAAGGTTAAAAGCTGTAAGAAACGCAAGTATAAGAACTGACTTTCCTATTTTTTCCCTTAAGTCTACTTTCTTGTCCATAATATAAAGAGGGAATAAAAGCAGTACTGCTACACCACAGTATATATTAGGGTAGTGTTCAAGTCCTAAGTGTACCGGAACGTCTATAAGATGTCTTGTAATCGTGTTAAGTATGCTAAAGTATAGTGTCAGCTTCTTTGGAAATTCTATGTTGTTGGATGCTGAAAGTGTGAAAGCATAGAATTCTGGTAACAAAAGACATGCTGCAAGTCCACCTGCAAGTAGTGAATATATAGCAAAGTTCAGTATTTTTTTAAAATATATGACAGGCTTTCTTGTTCCCCTGTATGCGATAATAAGTACGATAAAGTATAAAACAACTGATATACATACCATGATAGCTATATAGTAGTTGGTGTATATACATAAACCAAGAGTTATGCAGTAAAGGAAACATTTGTTTTCGTTAACGAGTCTTTCAAGACCGAGTATTATGAGTGGCAGAAGTACAAGACAGTCAAGCCACATTATATTCCAGCTGTAAGCAGCTACGAAGCCTGAAAGAGAGTAGAACATACCAAACAGTGCAATACTGCATTTTCTGTTATCAAAGTGCTTTGTTATATAGTAAGTGAATGTAACACTGCTTAAACACAGCTTTAATATGATGATGGAATTCATTATTTCAATCATATATTTCTGAGGAAACAGTACTATAAACCAGTTAGATGGACTGGCAAGATAGTAAGCATATAGGGCCGTGAAGTTGGTTCCCATGCCGATATCCCAGCTGTATGTAAGACTTTCCCCATGTCTTAGCTTGTTCCACAGCTCAGAGAAAAATGGTGCATACTGATGATACATATCTGATCTTAAGTAGCAGTTGTTTCCAAAAGGATATATTTCTCGTGCTATATATAAGGCTGTCATTATGATAAGTGGGATTATAAAAGCAATGATATAAGTTATTCCACCACTTGGAATATTACTATTTGTTTTGTCAAAAAGACAGAAATGTTTCTTAGACTTTTTTGATAAATCAATAGAATTGTTGTTAAGCGAATCCAAAACGATACCCCCTGTTAGTTAATTAAATACATCAGTAAGAGCCAGATATCCTTTTACCCTTACATCATCATATATTACCAAAATATAAAAATACTGTAAATAATATTGATGAATTATTTATTGTTTTAGCTTGTATTATTTCTTATTGTTATGTACAATGAATATGTATGCGAAGGAACCTTATATTTTTTTTATAAGGAGTATACATGAATATAATTAAATTATACAACCAGTATAAAACGTATATCAGGTGTTTCACTGTAGCCATCATAGTTCTTGTAACAGGGGCGCTATATTATGGTTTGCATGGCAGCGGTAAAGATAAAAGCGGGGCAGATATCTATACATCATCCAGACATGAGACATCATCATATAGTGGGGTGTCGGCTTTAGATGAAGATGCAGATAGGGCTTCTGTTAGTAGTGTGGATAGTGACTCTTTGGATGCTGCAGTCCTTAGAGGCACACAGGAAGATAAAGAACTGATATATGTTTATGTATATGGTGAAGTTAACAATCCTGGAGTGGTTGGATGTAAGAAGGATTCCAGAGTGTATGAGGTTGTAGAGTTATGTGGAGGCTATACAGCAAACGCCAATGAAAGCTGTATTAACCCTGTGCGTAAGGTATCTGATGGGGAAAAGATATATATTCCATATGCTGGAGAAGACTACAGCCAGGGGATTTATGATGATGATTCTTATAAGGCCTCACAGGGGTATGCTGCATCGTTATATGGTGATTATGGAGCTTCACAGCAGAATACGCGCATCAATATCAACACAGCGGCTAAGGAGCAGTTAGTCACACTTCCAGGTATAGGAACATCAAGAGCAGAGGACATAATAAGCTACCGTAGTAAGAATGGCAGCTTTAAAAGTATAGAGGATATTAAGAATGTGCCGGGTATTAAAGATGGCGCGTTTGCAAAGATTAAAGATTATATATGTGTTTAAACAAGGAGTATTAACAGATATGGCTGGTAAGGTATTAGTTGTAGACGATGAAAAGATGATAGTTAAAGGCATAAAGTTCAGTCTTGTGCAGGATTATAGTGTTGTTGATTGTGCATATGATGGTGAAGAGGCACTGAATATGGCAAGGAACAACGATTATGACATTATCCTTTTAGATATTATGCTTCCAAAGATGAACGGCCTTGAAGTATGCCAGCAGATAAGGGAGTTCTCCAACGTACCTATTATTATGCTTACAGCTAAGGGTGATGATATGGATAAGATAATGGGTCTTGAATATGGCGCAGATGATTATATCACCAAGCCTTTTAATATTCTTGAGGTTAAGGCAAGGATGAAGGCTATCTTAAGAAGAAACAACAGTAACAGGGATAAAGAAACTGTTAAAAGCAATGTGCTTGTAGTAGGTGATATGAAGATAGATTGTGACAGCAGAAGTCTTTTTATCAAGGGGAAAGAGATATATCTTACAGCTAAGGAGTTTGACCTGCTTGAGCTGCTCGCTTTTAACCCTAACAGAGTATACAGCAGGGATGCGTTGTTAAAGACGGTATGGGGTGCAGATTATCCAGGAGATGGAAGAACAGTAGATGTCCATATAAGGCGTCTGCGTGAAAAGATAGAGGATAACTCAAGTGAGCCAAAGTATGTTCATACCAAGTGGGGAGTAGGTTATTATTTTAATGTTTAAACATATTGATATTGGAACACATAATAAGTCATTTAAATCAGGAAAGCTTTTGACTGGTATCCGCAGGTGCATTTTTAGTGCACGCTTCAGGATTATACTTATGATGTCAGTATTAGCAGTTATATCTGTTATTTCTGTAGTGCTGGCACTTAAATATTCTTATATAGAATCTCTTATTAACAAAAGAAAAGAGTACATCAGTAACGAGGCTGTGCTTATGTCGGCAGAGTTTACGGATTATTCTGACCTTTCAGATGCAAGAAATGGTGGAATGTATGAGAATCTTATGAACTATTCTGCACTTAACCAGATGAGGATAAGAGTTGTAGACAGAAAGTACATGGTAAGTCTTGACACGTATGCTGTGGACAATGGCAAAACTATCATTAGTTCAAAGGTTATTGATGTATATGAAAGCTCTAAGGCAGTAGCAGATTATAACCGTAAGTCGGGCAGTATAGAGGCAGTTTCACCTGTATATAACAGTGAGGGTACTGTTATTGCAGTGTTAGTTGTGAATTTTGATATTTCAGATATCAGAGTTCTTGCAGGAGATGCTTTTGATGGGATTTATGTGGTGTTGTTTGTTGTTATCACATTTATAATAGTCAGCTCTATAGTGATATCGTATTTTTATATGAGACATTACAATAAAGCATTAAAGGTAGTTGAAGCTGTTGATGTTGGTTATACGGACAAGAGGATTGAGATTAAGGGCTCAACAGAGCTTAGAAGCTTTGCAGCCCATTTTAACAGCATAATGGATAAGAACAACGAGCTTGATTCTTCAAGGTCAGAGTTTGTTTCAAACGTATCACATGAGCTTAAGACACCGATTACATCCATAAAGGTATTGGCAGATTCGCTTAACACGCAGGAGAATGTGCCTGTTGAGGTGTACAGGGAGTTCATGCTTGATATTGTAAGTGAAATCGACAGGGAGAATAAGATTATAGAGGATTTGTTATGCATGGTAAGGCTTGATAAGGCTTCGTCGGTACTTAACATATCGTCAGTTAATATGAATGAGCTGCTTGAGTTAGTGCTAAAGAGGTTAAAGCCGCTTGCAGCAAAGAAGAATATAGAGCTGTTGTTTGAAAGCTTCAGACCGGTTGTTGCACAGGTTGATGAGGTTAAGATTACCCAGGTAATATCTAATCTTGTTGAGAATGCTATAAAGTATAATAATGTCGATGGATGGGTACATGTTTCGCTTAATGCTGATCATCAGTTCTTTTATGTAAGGGTTGAAGATTCTGGAATAGGCATACCTAAGGACAGTCAGGGCAAGGTTTTTGACAGATTCTACAGGGTAGATAAGGCCAGATCAAGGGAAACAGGTGGAACCGGACTTGGTTTATCTATCGTCAGGAATATAATTCTTATGCATCATGGTACTATTAAGCTGTACAGTGAGGAAGGCATGGGAACAACATTTACATTCAGGATTCCTCTCAACTATGTAGAAGAGAATGAAAACTAGTAATATTCAGCAGGGTAACAGGCAGAATGGAGAAGTACGTGGTTAAAAAGTTCGTAGTAAGAATAATGTGTATATTAATATGCATCGGTATAACAATGTCTATGCCTGCATGTTCATCAGAGAGTAAGAATGAAAAGTATACAATATATTATACTAATAGTTCAAAGGATAAGCTTATTGGGAGTACATGTATGCTTGATGCTTCTATGTCTGTTGAAGATAAGGTGAGAACGTTGCTTGATAACATGGGTGTACGTTCTTCAAGCAAGGATGAATATATCATAAAGCCAGATAATGTTAATCTTTTAGAATCCAGTGTTAAAGGTAAAACAGCATTTTTAAACTTTACAACAACATATAAGCAGATGCCATCACAGGTAGAACTTTTATATAGGGCAGCAGTTGTAAAGACACTGACACAGCTTGATGATATTTCGTATGTTCATTTTTATGTGGATGGCAAGGAAGCTTTATATGAAGATGGAAGTGTTATGGGGATGTTTAAGAACTCTGACTTTACAAGCTCTGATAATGATATCAGGCAGATGGATTGGCGTAATGTACAGCTGTTTTATGCAGATGAGAGTGGAACAAGACTTGTTAAAGTAAAAGAAATGTTAGCTTACAATAAAAACATGCCTATAGAAAGAATGGTGGTACAGCGTCTTATAAGTGGTCCAACAACACAAGATGCTTATTCAACACTTCCAGAGGCAGTAAAGCTGTTAGGAGTATCTGTTGTAGATAAAGTATGCTATGTCAATCTTAGTGAGGAGTTTGCAGATGAACTTGTAAATGTTGCATCAGAGGTTGAGATATATTCTATAGTGAATTCGCTCTGTTCGCTTGATAACATAGAATCGGTCAAGATATTTATCAATGGCGATTATTCAAGCACCTTTAAAGATAATATCAGCCTGGACAGGTTTTATAAGTTTAATCAGTCGCTTGTTAAGTGAAACAGTATTGATATATTTTTGTCTGCTAATATGACTTTGTGTGTTCCGGAAAGGAACGGAAAATATAGTATTGAGAAGACCTTTGTTTATTGCGGCTATGATACAGCTTATAGCCGCATGTGTATCTTTTTGGTGTATGGGAACCGGGCAGCAGGATATGCTGTCAGTGGTTCTTGTTACATCATTTGCTGGAGTTTTGTTATATGGTATTCTTGCGTTATATATAAAGTTATGCAGGATATCCGTCTTTTATTTTCTTGTTTTTATATTATATCCCATTACAACAATATCAATGATGCTTGCTGTTAACGACCTGAACCAGAGTTATGGCTGTGAGAACTTTACAGGAACTGTTAAGAATATAGTTTATAAAGAAGATTATATGATGCTTTATATGAAGGATAACAGCCTGAATAAGCAGGGAATAATAGTGTATTCATATTATACAGATGATTATAGTGCGGGTATTGATGATGAGATAGATGTATCGGGAGAAGTCAGTATGTGGGAGAAAGCTCATAATCCCGGAAACTTTAACAGCCGTTTATATTATATATCATGTGGTTATCCATATAAATGTAATGCAGACAGGATAACGGTTATACATAGCGGTAAAGACAGCTTTAATGCATGGCTGTACAGTTTAAAGCGGCGGTTTAAGGCCGTATATAATACAGTTTATGATGAATATGATAACCAGCTTATGAATTCTATGGTGCTGGGTGATAAATATGAGCTTGAAGCAGATGTTAAAGATATGTATCAGAAAAGTGGTGTGTCACATCTTCTTGCCATAAGCGGGCTGCATATATCAATAGCGGGTATGAGTGTATATAATATGCTTAGAAAAAGGCTGAATCAGAAGATATCGGCACTCGCAGGAATATTGGTTATATTATCTTATCTGATGTTTACAGGAGAATCAGTATCGGCAGCAAGGGCGGTATGTATGCTTGTTATGACAATAATAGCGGATGTAAGGGCAAGAACCTATGATATGGTGACGGCACTTGCCATGGCATCTGTTATGCAGATAATGGACAATCCATATATAATATGTAATACGTCATATATTATGTCTTTTTTTGCAATGCTTGGTATAGCACTGGTGCTTCCGGTTATATCATCAGCAGATAAGACACTTGTATTCATAAAAAAGAAAAATAGAAAAAATCGGACATTGAAGGATGAAGTTATATATCTTTTATGTGATTCATTAAGTGGCTGTATTGCTATACAGCTTATGCTGCTGCCGGCATTGTTATATATATCTTATGAGACTTCATTTATAAGTGTTATATTAAACCTGATTGTCATACCGCTTATGCCGGTTGTGATGATAAGTGGTATAGTCTCAGGATTAGTAGGACTTGTGTCGATAAAATGTGCATGGTTTATGGCAGGAGCAGCCCACTATGTGCTTAAGCTTTATGATATATTGTGTAAAGCATGTGCAGATATACAGGCAGGAACATATGTCACAGGAAGACCACAGGTATGGCAGCTTGTCCTTTATATGTTTATCTTAGCTGTATGGATAGCAGCTGATTCTGAATATGTGAAATATTGTACCATATATCATATAAGTAATGTACATGGTATATGGCGGAATGTAAGTAATAATGCGAGTAATATACATTATGTATGGCGAAATGTATGTAATGTGAGTAATCTGCATGATGCAAGCAGGAATGTGTGTAATATATATAGAAATTCATGTAATATAAGCCATAATATTAAGAGTGTTATTCTAATTGTGCTTTTAATACTGGCTGCTGCCAATATGAGATATGTTCATCCCAAGGGACTTTATATTATGATGCTTGATGTAGGCCAGGGTGATTGCATATATATACGTGATGAAAATGGTATCAGTTATCTGTTCGATGGTGGAAGCACGGATGTTAAACAGGCAGGAAAGTACAGGATATATAAAACTCTGCGTTATATGGGTATACGGAGGATAGATTATGCTGTGATAAGTCATGGTGATGCTGACCATGTGAATGGTATTAAAGAACTTATAGATATGAGTGGTGCTTCATTTACTGTGGGTGAAGTTGTCATGCCTGATATAAAAGATAAGGACAGTGAAGAATCATATGCTGGCATGATAGAATATGCGCATAAAGCAGGCATTAATATCAGCTATAAGAAGGCTGGGGATGTACTTGTATGTGATAACAGCACGGCATTTAAGATAACTTGTATGCATCCGTGTGAATCGTACGATTATGAGGATGCTAATGACTATTCGGCGGTTTATATGATAGAGTATAAAGACTTTTCCATGCTAATGATGGGAGATGCAGGCAAGAAGGCTGAGAAATGTATGATGAATGACTGGAAAGAGCATAAAGAGCTTAAAGTTTTTGCACTTAAAGCAGGACATCATGGTTCAAGGTATTCATGCAGTGAAGCTTTTCTTGAGAGTATTGATCCTGCGATAGCGCTTATATCCTGTGGTAAGGACAACAGATATAAGCATCCTCATAAAGAGATGCTGACAAGGCTTCATAATATGGATATTAAGCCATACCGGACAGATGAAGACGGTGCCATAATGATAAATGTCAGTGCTGATAAAATAAAAGTACAGGTTTACAATGACAGCAGATAAATGGTACAATGTTAGCTATGAAAACTTTGAATGAACATATTAAAAAAGGCGAATATCAGAAGGTATATCTTATATATGGTGAAGAGGAATATTTGAAAAACCAGTACCGTGACAGAATGAAGGCGGCTATTATCGGGGATGACACCATTAATTACAGCTATTTTGAAGGAGATAGCACGAAAGCAGAGGATGTTATTTCAATGTGTGAAACTATGCCGTTTTTCAGTGATAGAAGACTTGTTATAGTTAGTGACAGCTCTTTTTTTAAAAATGCAAATGACAAGCTGGCTGATTATATAAAGAAGCTTCCTGGTTATATTGTGCTGATCTTCGTAGAGAAAAATGTTGATAAAAGAAATAAGGTATATAAGGCGGTAAGCAGCTGTGGTTATGTGACCGAGATGAAATATCAGACACCAGCAATGCTTAAAAAGTGGATAGCCGGAATGTTGTCAAAGGAACATTATAAGGTAACAGAGGCAGCCTGTGACCTTATTCTTGAAAAGACAGGTGCTAACATGGAGCTTATAAGGAATGAGGTCAATAAGCTTATAAGCTACTGTGCTGGCCGTGATGCAGTCATGCCGCAGGATGTGGAGGCTGTGTGCTCTACGCAGACGACGAGCAGGATATTTGAGATGATAGAAGCGGTTGCTGGAAAAAACAGAGATAAGGCACTTTCTTTGTATTATGATCTTCTTGAGCTTAAAGAGTCACCTATGCTTATTTTGTACCTGATAGTCAGACAGTTCAACGGAATATTACAGGCTAAGGATTATGCAGCATCAGGAATGTCATCAAGGGAAGTGGCTTCTTATATGAAGATACAGCCGTTTATAGCAGGAAAGTATCTTGCGCAGTCGAAGTATTTTACGGCAGATAAGATAAAAGAAATATTAAGGGAATGTGCAGATGTTGAAGAACGCATCAAGCAGGGCAGACTTCAGGAAAAGCTTGGCGTGGAAATGATTATAATAAAATATTCGGTATAGTATACATAAAAAGATGTGTTTTATAGCTTATAACAGGAAAAAAGGACAGATGCGAGGGTATGCATCTGTCCTTAAATAATATCCTGTGATAATTAAGCTAAAGTGTTAACAGCTTTAGTAATGCGAGATACTTTTCTAGCAGCTGTGTTCTTGTGGAATATTCCCTTAGAAGCAGCCTTAGAAATCTCAGCTATAGCAACAGGAAGAACAGCCTCAGCAGCAGCCTTGTCACCAGCAGCAACAGCAGCGTCTACCTTCTTTACATATGTCTTAACTCTAGACTTAATTGCCTTGTTTCTCTCAGCTCTTACCTGATTAGTTATTACTCTCTTCTTAGCAGATTTAATGTTAGCCAATCCGTACACCTCCAAATTTTAATAAAATTCATAGTTAAATGTTTCGCATTAAAGCCGGACACGGACGATCTAATGTAAACATACTCATATATCTTATAGTAGAAAATGTAATATGTCAACTATAAATTTATAAAAATGTTTTTGAAATGATTCATTCCGAATAAAATATTCAATTTTACATACTATATGTCTGACATGATGATGGGTAAAAAGATGAAAGAGAGAGGAAATGTGCATGGAATATGATATGGCAAGAACGGACCTTGCAGTTGAACTTAATGAAAGCATTTCAAAGAAAAGCGGCAGCTTAAAGGGGATAATAGTGAACGAATCCACTGATAGCGATGCAGCAATCAAGGTAACAGAGATAAAGATTACCAATAAAAGAGCAGCAGAAGCTATAGGCAGGCCACAGGGTTCATATATAACTATAGAGGCTAGAAATATTAGTAAGGCAGGTGAGTCTTACAGGAAAAAGATAGTAGATATATTGCTGGATTATATAAGAAAGCTGCTAGAAAGTAATATAGAAAAACAGGCTGATGCTAATACAACGCTTCTTGTTGTAGGACTTGGCAACAGATGTATAACATCTGATTCACTTGGTCCACTTGTTGTGGATGGCCTGGAGGTTGATTATCATATTCAGACAGGTCAGGGAAGAGATGGTGGAATATGCGCAGTTATTCCGGGGGTCATGGCAGATACCGGACTTGAAACAGCAGATATAATAAGAGGCATAGCAAAACAGGTAAAACCATCAGCTGTTATAGCCATAGATGCTCTTGCTGCAAGGAATATATCAAGACTGAACACTACAATACAGTTATCTGACAGAGGGATTAATCCTGGTTCAGGAGTGGGAAACCACAGAGTAGGAATCAATAAGGATAATATAGGAGTTCCTGTGCTTGCACTTGGTGTACCGACTGTTATAGATGCATTTACCATAGCAGTAGATCTTGTAAGTCCATTACTAAAAAACTGCACGAAAGAGGAAAGGGAAGAATTCTTATCAAGGATATATATGGAAGGTATAAGCGATATGTATGTGACACCTAAGGCTATAGACACAGATGTACAGAATATAAGTGGAGTTATATCAGAAGCATTGAATCAGGTGCTGCATATTTAAAAGAATATATAAATATTTTATAAGAATGTAATATTATTACTTTTTGTTAATACAATTAAATAACAGGAGATTGGAGGGGCTATGAAGAGAGGGTACAGGCTGTTATATATGATAGCTGGCGTAATGATATTATTATCTGCAGTATTTTTTGAAAAAAATATAGGACTTGCCTCCTTCATGGAGGATGTGTTTATCAGTGGATGTGTGAATATGACTATGCCGGGAGCAACATGTTATATGAATCCGCAGAAGCTTCTTAAGTGCACGGTGTTTGATGAACTTATGAAGACAACTGTTCCTGTAAGTGCCATGCTTCCAGGAAATAACGATGACTATATTATGCTTGCTGATAATGCGTGTGACTATGAAAATATATATGAAACCAGTGATAAAGCAGAAGAGACTTCTAAGAAAGAAAGCGTACCTGTTAAAGATACAGATGAAGTAACAACGCCTGCTTTGGGCGAGGCTGATACAGGTTCTGATACGGATACTGCAGTACAGAATGTGATTCAAAGAAAGGAAATAACAGGAACGGTTTATAACAAAACTGAGCTTTCAGATTATGGATTTGTTCATAATCATTTTTATACAATAACATCTATAACTGAGCTTACAGAGAGCATATTAAGACCTGATGATTTTATAAACAGAAATCTTGCCATAGATAAAAGCAGCAGACAGCCACAGATACTTATATTCCATACACATTCACAGGAGGGATTTATCGATTCAGTTGAAGCAGATGCAAAAACAACCATAGTTGGTGTAGGTGATTATCTTACAAAGCTTCTTACAGAACGGTATGGTTATAATGTTATTCATGATACAACAGTTTATGATTATGTCGATGGGAAGCTGGATAGAAGCAAGGCGTATACATATGCAGAAAACGGAATAGCAAAGATTCTTAATGACAACCCTTCAATAGAAGTTGTTATTGACCTTCACAGAGATGGCGTAGCGGATACTACTCATCTTGTAACACAGATGGATGGAAAGAGTATGGCTAAGATAATGTTTTTTAATGGCCTTAGCTATAGTAAGATTAATGGAGATATAGCGTATCTTAATAATCCATACAGGGATGATAACCTTGCCATGAGTCTTCAGATGCAGCTTATAGGAGAGGCATATTATCCGGGCTTCTTAAGGAG
>OIXA01003878.1_pt1 | contig 15100 bp, 10 predicted proteins | sample 1587721 | NCBI WGS metagenome assembly OIXA01 (sample SAMEA3888900, study PRJEB22519) | human gut metagenome | biome: human gut; feature: human-associated habitat; material: faeces | place: Denmark | collected 2013 | reverse complement strand
AATGCAATCAAGCTTGCTTGAATTGCTGAGCCGCAGCCGATGATGTCAATAAAAGCCCAATGTCGCACATAGCCCAGGGCAAGCGAAGCGACACCCTGGGTCCCCGCGCAACCTCTATTGACGCGCCCTGTAAGGGCAAAAGCATAAATAGAGCGGCAAAGGAGTACATGATTAAGGCTTTTGCCCTTACAGGGCGCGACTGCTCCAACACAGGACACCCAGGGTGTCGCTACGCTTGCCCTGGGCTATGTGCTACATTGGGCTTTCAGCCCGCACAAGCTATATCCGATTCTTGAGTAGATAGAGCTACAATATAAGTGGGCAGGAGATTCTTCAAGCACACAATATCTATATAATACACATAAAACACCATTAGTACTTACAACTACTGTATGTTACACAAAATAGCAAATATACTCGCGGCTCTTGCCCTGTGCGGCCTGATGGCATCGTGCATGGGCAGCGGCAGAGCCATGATGAGCGGCGGCGAGGTGACCGGCGCACGCGGTGCCTCGTTTAACGAACCGACACCCTACGGCATGGTGGAGGTGAAACGCGGCTACTTGAAGGTGGGCCTCGAAAAGAATGACTCGCTGTGGGGCACGGTGACACCACAAAAGGACATCTCGGTGGACGGGTTCTGGATGGACCAAACCGAGGTGACTAACGGCATGTACCGACAGTTTGTGGAGTGGGTGCGCGACTCTATCATTCGCGAAAGACTGGCCGACCCGCAATATGGCGGCGATGAAACGTACAAAATTGAGGTGGACAGAAACGGCGACCCCGTGAAACCGCACCTTAACTGGGCCAAGCCGCTGCCGCGCAAGCCTAACGAGGACCAGGAACGCGCCATTAACAGTGTGTACTATACGCACCCCATTGACGGCACGCGCATGATTGACACCAAACAGCTTAACTACCGCTACGAGGTGTTTGACTACGAAAAGGCCGCGCTGCGCAAATACCGGCTCGACCCTAAGGAGCGCTCGCTCAATACCGACCGCCCTGCCGACCCCGACGAGGTGGTGATGATATCGAAGGATACGGCTTATGTGGACGATAACGGACAGATTGTGCGACAGACTATCGAACGGCCGCTCTCGAGCCTTTACGACTTTCTGAACACTTACATCGTGCCCGTGTACCCCGACACGACGGTGTGGGTGAACGACTTTACAAATGCCAACAACGAGCAGTACATGAAGCTCTACTTTTCGTCGGCCAACTACAACGACTACCCCGTGGTGGGTGTGTCGTGGGAGCAGGCCGAGGCTTTCTGCGCCTGGCGCACCAACTATCTGCTCAAGGGCATGGGGCCACAGGCCAAATTTATTCAGCGCTACCGCCTGCCTACCGAGGTGGAGTGGGAATATGCCGCACGCGGCAAGGAGGGTAACCCCTATCCGTGGCAGGGCTTGGAGTCGAAGAGCCAGGACGGCTGCTACTATGCCAACTTTAAGCCCGACCGCGGCAATTATACCGACGACGGCAACCTTATTACCTCGCGCGTGGGCATCTATGGTGCCAACTCTAACGGCTTGTTCGACATGGCGGGCAACGTGGCTGAATGGACCAGCACGGTGTACACCGAGGCGGGTGTGGACGCCATGGCCGACCTCAATCCGCAACTGACCTACAACGCTGCCAAGGAGGACTCCTATGTGCTGAAGCGCAAGAGTGTGCGCGGCGGTTCGTGGAAGGACCCCATGTCGTACATTCGCTCGGCATGGCGCACGTGGGAGTATCAAAACCAGCCGCGCTCGTACATCGGTTTCCGCTGCGTGAGGTCGAAGGCTAACACGACAAGTGCAACTAACAATGGCAAGAAGAAGAAATAATGAGCAAGATTAACATAGTAGTCCGCTTGCAACACTGGATGGATAGTGTGCCCGGACAGACGTTCCTTAATTATGCCTACTCGTGGGGTGCATCAATCGTAATTCTTGGTGCGCTGTTCAAACTGACTCACCTGCCGGGCGGCAACTTTATGCTTTTTATGGGTATGGGCACCGAGGTGGTGGTGTTCTTCCTCTCGGCCTTTGACCGCCCCTTCGACAAGGATGAGATTGGCAAGGAACTGCCGCACGACTATGAGACTGACGAGGAGATAGCCGCACGTCTCGGCCTGACCGATGACGACGAGGAGGCTGACGACACTGACGAGGATACCATTGAGGATACTACTGCTGATGAGGCGGCTTCTCAGTCTGCTGTTCAGCCTACGGCTGCTCAACCTGCTGCTCAACCTGCTGCCCAGCCTGCTGCTCAACCTGCGGCCCAGGGCGTGAGTGGTGTGGTGTTTGTGGGTGGTGGCGCTGCTGCTGCACCTGCTGCCGCTGCAACGACAACCGTTGGCGGGGGTGGCACTGCTGCTGCGCCCGAAACGGCGGCTGCTACGGCTGCGGCGGCACCGAATGCGGCCGAGGCGGCACAGGCTGCCATTGCGGCTGCCACACCGGCTGGTGCCCAGCCCTTTGACACCGAGGCCAAACGATTGGCCGAAATCATACGGCTGGCAAACGATGAGTTGTTGCGTCGCGCACAGGCGGTGCTCTCGCCCGAAATGGAGGAGGCTACGCAGGCATACATTGCCAAGTTGCGCACACTGGCCGACACCTTTACCAAGGTGGACGAGCAGAGCGCACGTCTGGCTCACGACAGTGAGGAGATGGCGCAGCTCAACCGCACGCTTACGGCTATCAACAAGACTTATGACTTGCACTTTCAGAGTATCAGCAAGCAGGTGGGCACTATCGAACAAATCAATGAGGAGACGCGCCAGCTGGCCAAACGCATTGAGGAGCTTAATGGTGTGTACCGCCGCATGATTGACGCCATGGCGGTGAATATGCCGAAGCAGGCGGAGTAAATCGGGTTTGTTGATGTGACGTTGTTCTTTGCTTTGCGCTTTGTGCGGGGACATAAGAACATAAGCTACATAAGAAACATAAGGGCTGACGCCGTAGCGTGACATGGCTGCCGCTAACGCGGGAAACATAAGGACATAAGAGCATAAGGACATAAGGCCGCTGCGCGGCGGACGGCCACGGACTGACGTCCGCGTGGCCGCAAGAACATAAGGGCTGACGCCGAGGATTATGGGTTGAAATGCTGAAAATATACCGACGCGAGACGCGTCGCCCCCATTAGAGCGCAAATCCTTGGCATAACAGTGCTTTCCCTGGTTTCAAATATGCTTTTGACCTGTCAATATGATAGGAAACGCAAGCACTAATGGGGGCGACGCGTCCCGCGTCGGGCATTTTTCAGCTGCCTCGTCCCGCCTCGGTGAATCCGCTTGTGCAACAACTTTATTTTCCGACGCGGGACGCGTCGCCCCCATTAGTGCTTGCGTTTCTTGCAGCACGTTATTGCGGCCTGCCCACGCCAAGCGAAGAATTTGAATATATAATAACATTACTACAGATGTCTGTAAAGAAAAGACCGGTATCTCCACGCCAAAAGATGATTAACCTGATGTATATCGTGTTAATGGCTATGTTGGCGCTCAATGTGTCAAGTGACGTGCTGAAGGGCTTCACCATGATTGGCGAGAGCCTGAAGCGCACCACTGGCAATGCCATGAAGGAGAACCAAGCGCTCTACGCTGACTTTGCCGAGGCCATGAAGGGTAATCCGGCAAAGGTGAAGCCATGGTACGACAAGGCCATGGAGGTGAAACGTATGAGCGACTCGCTATACAACTTTGCCGGCGAACTGCGTATGGCCATTGCCCGTGAGGCTGACGGCAAGGACGCTGACCCCGACAACTTGCAGAATAAGGAGGACCTTGAGGGCTCTAACCGCGTGATGCTGGCTCCGGCACGGGGCAAGGGCAAACAACTGTTCGATGCCATCAACTCGTTCCGCAACCGCATTCTGGCCCTCGTGACCGACCCTCGGCAAAAGGCTATCATTGCCTCGAACCTGTCGACTGATGTGCCCCGCAACGAGAACACGGTGGGCAAAAACTGGCAGCAATATATGTTTGAGGAGATGCCCTCGGTGGCTGCGGTGACGATGCTGGCCAAGTTGCAGAGTGATGTGCGCAAGGCCGAGAACGAGGTGGTGCACACGCTGCTGGCTAACATCGACTTGAAGGATATCCGCGTGAACCAGCTTAACGCCTATGTGTCGGCCGAGGCTACCACGCTGTACCCCGGTGAGCAGTTCCGCTCTAAGATATTTATGGCGGCTGTCGACACCACGCAGCGCCCCGAGATATATGTGAACGGCCGGCGCATTGCGGCCGACGGCTCTTACAACTTTACGGTGGGGGGCCCGGGCCAGTACAGTTTTTCGGGCTACATACTGATGCCTAATGCTGCGGGCGATGTGATACGCCGCAACTTTACGCAGAAGTATAATGTGATAGCACCGCCCACGGGTGCCACTGTGGCGGCCGACTTGATGAATGTGCTCTATGCGGGCTTTGACAACCCCATCAGTGTGACGGCTGCGGGCGGCAATGCTGGTGTGCACTTGACCATGACGGGCGGCTCGCTTGTGCAGCGCGGCCCTGGCAAGTATACGGCACGTCCGGCCAGGGTGGGCGAACACGTGACCTTTACGGTGAGCGGCACGGTGAACGGCAAGGCGCAGAATATGGGCCAGTTTACCTTCCAGGTGCGCAAACTGCCCGACCCGACGGCCTTTATACAGGTGGGAGCCGACCGCTTTAGGGGTGGCCGCATAGCCAAGGGGAGCATTATCGGTGCTCATGGCCTGGGGGCTGCCATTGACGACGGGTTGCTCAATATCCCGTTCAGGGTGCTGAGTTTTGAAACGGTGTTTGCCGACCGCATGGGCAACTTCCGCCCCGAACCCTCGGCGGGTGCCAACTTTACCGAGAACCAACGTAACTTGATGCGCGAGCTGCGCCGCGGCCAGCGTTTCTACATATCGAAGGTGCGTGCCATCGGTCCCGACGGCATTGCGCGCAACCTTAACGGTAGTCTCGAAGTGATAGTAAATTAACACAACCTCATGAAAAAGATATTTGCCCTTGTACTGCTGCTCTGCGCCACGGCTTATGCTGATGTGGCACAGGCTCAGCCGCCACGCCGGCGCGCTGAACAGCAGGCTCGACAGGAACAACAACTCAACGCGCCGCAAGGCAGCGCATACCGCGAGTTTCCGACCGCACAGACCATGCCGGCTGATGCGGCCTGGCGACGCGACTTGTACCGCACCATCGACTTGAGCAAGGAACAGAATGCGGTGCTCTACTACCCTACCACGCCGCAGGACGGACGCGAGAATTTGTTTACGTACTTGTTTAAGTTGCTGCTGCGCAAGCAAATCAAGGCTTACGACTATAAGCTTGACGGCAACGAGGATTTTTCGGCTAAGAACGAGGTGACGGCCAAGCAGTTGATGGACCGCTACCACATCTTTTACGAGTCGAAGGGTGACAAGGTGCGTGTGAACGATGCTGACATTCCGTCGGACGAGGTAAAGGCTTATTTTGTAAAGGAGAGTACTTACTACGACCAGCATACGGCTACTTTCCGCAGTCAGGTGACGGCGCTCTGCCCTGTGCTGAAACGTGGCGATGCTGACTTTGGCGGCGAGCTGGCGCAGTACCCCATGTTCTGGGTGAAGATGAGTGACATTGCGCCTTATCTGGGCAAGCTGATGCTGATGGGCTCGTCGCTGAATAATGCGGCTATGATGTCGGCCGACGACTTTTTTACAATGAAGTGTTACAAGGGCGACATTTACAAGGCTGTGAATTTGCAGGACCGCTTGCTGTCGAACTATTGCACGGACGACTCTGCGGTAATTCGCGAACAGAAGCGCATTGAGAAGCAGCTGGTTGATGTGCAGGAGCACGTTTACGGACGCGACAGTGCTTATTATGCCAAGTTGCGTGCCGACTCGCTGGCGCAGGCGGCGGCTGACTCGTTAGCTGCGGCTGGCAAGGCTTCGCGCACAAGCCGGCGCACGTCTACTTCGCGTCGCACGTCGAGCACGCGCCGCACAAGCACAACGAAGGTGTCGACTGGCAGCTCGACGAAGCAGAGCAAACCGGCCAAGACGAGCTCACGCCAACCTAAGGCTTCAACCGGCAAATCGTCGGGCGGTGGCTACTCTGTACGCCGCCAGAGGCATTGAGCTTGAGGGTACAGTCTGAAAGGCCAAAAGCCCCAAACGCTATCGGCAAACGCTAGCACAAAACGCTAGCACTAATGGGGGCGACGCGTCTCGCGTCGGGAAAAGATGCAGCTGTTATTTGGTGGAGCTTGTATTCTTTTCTTTCATTATCCCGACGCGGGACGCGTCGCCCCCACTAGAGGTAGCGTTTTGTGCAGCGCGTTTCAGGCAACTTATTAACCTCTTAACCCAGTAATTCACTATAATTATGAGATATACTGAGGAACGTTATATAAGTCTTCTTACAGACTTTGGATTTAAGCGCATTTTCGGCACGCTACCTAACAAGGACTTGCTGATAAGTTTCCTTAACTCGCTTTTTAACGGTGAGGAGGTGGTGAAAGATGTGCACTTTCTGAACAGCGAACATGTGGGCGACGTGTATGCCGAACGCAAGGCTATTTTTGACGTGTATTGCGAGAATGAGCGAGGCGAGAAGTTTATTGTGGAGATGCAGAATGCAAAGCAGCACTACTTTAAGGACCGCTCATTGTATTATGCAACCTTTCCCATACGCGAACAAGCTCCAAAGGGACAGGACTGGAACTTTAAGCTGGCACACGTCTACGTGGTGGCTCTGCTCAACTTTGACATGCACGAAGAGGCTTTTGCAAGAGACTCCATCATCCATGATGTGGCGCTGATTGACAAGGAAACCAACAAGGTGTTCAACGAGAAGCTGAGGTTTAAGTATGTGGAAGTAGCTAAATTCAACAAGAACCTGGACGAGCTTGACACGTTGTATGACAAATGGATATATGTGCTGAAGAACCTTGCCCGACTCAACAAGCAACCTGCACACCTGCGCAACGCGGTGTTTGACCACTTGTTTTCGGAAGCCGAAATTGCAAGTTTCACCCACACGGAATTGAAGGAATATGAGGATAGCTTGAAGGCTTACCGCGACATAAAGAACTCGCTTGATACTGCCAAGGACGAGGGACGTGCCGAGGGCATGGCTAAAGGACGGGTTGAGACGCTCAACAAAATGGTTAGCAAAATGAAGAGGGAGGGCCTGGGCTATGACTTGATAGAAAAGCTGACAGGACTGGATCAAAAGGATATTGATGCCATACCATAATGTGGCATTGAATAATGATTTGAACAAGGCCATTGCTGCGCGAATGCTGGCAGCAATGGCCTTTACTACAACAGACGTAAGGACATGAAACTGGTCATTGACTCTAAAATACCCTTTATGCACGGCTATGCCGAACTGCTGGGTGGTGTGACGTATAAGGCGGGGGCTGAAATTGGTCCCGATGATGTGCGTGACGCTGATGCGCTGATTGTGCGCACTCGCACACACTGTGACAAGATGCTGCTTGAAGGCTCGAAGGTTCAGTTTATTGCTACGGCTACTATTGGCTATGACCACCTGGACACGGCGTGGCTGAAGGAAGCTGGCATAGCATGGACTAACTGCCCGGGCTGTAATGCACGCAGTGTGGCACAGTATATTGAGGCTGTGCTGCTGCAACTGGCTGCACACGGGTGCTGGCGCGCGGGGGGTGAACTGCTGCCTGCTACGGCACGGGTGACGCGCGGTGAACTTGACCGCACGGTGTTTGGCGGTTTGACGCTGGGCATTGTGGGTGTGGGCCATGTGGGCACGCAGGTGCTGCTGATGGCTGAAAGGCAGGGATTTAAGGAGGTGCTGCTTTGCGACCCGCTGCGTGCCGAGCACGAGGGGGCGTCGGGACCTAACTTTGTGGGGCTTGACGAGGTGGCTGAAAGGGCTGACGTGGTGACGTTTCATACGCCGCTGACGCGTGAGCCTCAGCCTTATCCTACGTTCCACTTGGCAGGGCGGGAGTTTTTTGGCAAGTTGCGCAAGGGGGCTGTGGTGATTAACAGTAGTCGCGGCGAGGTGGTGGACACTGCTGCGCTGAAGGCTGCCATGAAGGCCGGACGTGTGCGCACGGCAGTAATTGACACTTGGGAGCATGAGCCTGGCATTGACCGTGAATTGCTTGACATGGTGTTTGTGGGTACACCGCACATTGCGGGTTACAGCGCTGACGGCAAGGCTAACGGTACGCGAATGAGTTTGGAGGCTGTGGCGGGGCATTTTGGATTGGACGCGTCTGCTTTCGAGGCAGTGTCGGCGCCTGAGTTGCCTGAGGGGTTTGCTTATTACCCTGAGGGGGTGGGGCATTTGCTTGCGCCCGAACTGCGGCTTTATGACCCTGTGCGAGACAGTGTGGCACTGAAACAATGCCCTGATGACTTTGAAAGGCTGCGCGGTAATTACCCGCTGAGGAGGGAGGGATCTCTCTGATGGGCTGTTGGGCTGCTAATGTGTCAATATGCTAATGGGCTGACGCCGTAGCGTGGCTTGGTTGGCCGCTAACCGCGGGAACATAAGAACATAAGTTTTCTCTAAAAAAGGATTATGAGTATCCTAAGTAACACACGAAATCCCAATATTCGTTTTCTATACAGCGCAAATATCCAGTCTCTCCAAAATTGAAGAGACGACACGTATGTAAAAAGGTATTTTTCTCTTCTAGCTCGAAGCTATACGTGGGCATCCACAAGTATCCAAGGCTTTGGCTAATTTACAAGGACGGAGTCGAACTACCAGAAACTTAATAGCCTTGCAATGGAAACTTATTGTTACAGCTTGCACTAAGCAAGCTGAGTACAATCTTTAGCAACAGACTTTTGGGGTTCAAAGTCCTTGTATGAAACATTGGATTTCAGAATGTGCCAAATGCACACAAGTATTTTTCTGGCCACAGCTACCACTACTTTCAACTTGAATTTCTTCCTCACTTGTGTGTGAAATGCGTAAAACTTAGAGAAGTAACAATCTTTCGTTCTTGATGCAGCCCATGCGCATTGAACACTGGCAATTCTGATGAATCTGTTCCCGTGAGTAATCTTGTTCGATTTGATTTTCTTGTTACTTTCGTCATTTCTTGGGTTGAAACCGCACCAAGAGACGAGATGTTTGGCACTCGGGAACGCATTTACGTCTGGACCTATCTCGGCAAGGACTGTCAGGGCGGAACGCTCGCTTACACCCGGGATTGTCTGAAGGTTCTTCATCTGTTCCTCAAACTCCCTGTTGCAGATTTCCCGCATTTTTTCAATGCATTTGTTCTTGTTATCCTCCAATAAGGCTGATTCTGCAACATATTGTGCAAGCATGTCTATTTCAGCTTCGGAAACGACACCTGTAAGTGCTGCCAGTATCGTATCCTCGCCATGCTTGTTTATAATGCGTTTGTGTACGAGCATAAGTAGTTCTTGCGGTGAAGTTACACCTTCAGATATACGCTTGACAACATTTTTGTAACTCTTGCAATCTGTATTGGACACATAGTTACTCAAACGAATATTACATCGCTGCAATATCGCATCAATCTTGGAATACTTTCTTACTAATTCCGCATTCAACTCGAATATTCGTCTGTCGTACAAGCGGAGTTGTTGGATTAAAGGAGGTGGAATAAAGCTTCCACGAATTAGTTCCTTCATGACGCATTCCGCAATCCATTGAGCATCCTTGACATCACTTTTACGCCCAGGAAGTTGCTTAATAAAGTAAGGATTAACCAACTTGAGTTCAAATGAATCAACAAGTACGCGCCAGATGGGAATCCAATACACACTTGTGCTTTCCATTGCGACTTCGCTGACTTCGTTTTCTGCCATAAAATCGCGCATGGAATCGAGTTGTGGAGTCAAAACGCCGTATACGCGTTCTATTTTCTCCCCGTTTTCTCGCAAAATACAGAGATATACACTATCTTTGTGCACATCAAGCCCTGCTACAGTTTTCATAAGCATTTAATTTAATTAGGCGTTAGAGCCTGTTTTCCCACAAATATACGGGATTTTGGCAACATTTGCCAATATAGGAAACTGAAGCGGGCTTGATTTATGTTTTGCTGCGGTCCCTTTTTTATCTCGTGGGCATGTGATTGGAAATTCTCATCTTAATTTACAGGCAAGTAGCCAACATACCAACACCTGCTGGCAGTATTACATCACAACAGTAATGCTGCCAGCATTGTGTTTATCCACCCGACAAATACTGATATAATGCCACCAGTCATGCAGTTTTCTTAATAACATGACAAAAAGTTCACCACATCACTTTGCACTATGCACGCTTTACACTATCTTTGCATTACTTACATTTAAGATAATCCGGCACATAAGTAGCCGGCACATTACAATTGACAAAACACATCTCACATATAACATGGAAAGAGTAAATCCTTTTAGAGGACTTGGCATTGCACTTGTCACGCCTTTTAATGAAGACGGAAGTATCGATTTTACAAGTTTGGAAAAACTCACAAACGATCAAATCGAAAATGGCATAGACTTTCTATGCGTGTTAGGCACAACTGCCGAAACACCATGTCTTACAGCCAAAGAGAAACGTGCCGTCATGGATTGTGTGCTCAAAGTAAACAACAACAGAGTTCCACTGCTCTTGGGCGCTGGCGGCAACTGCACCGCCAATGTTATAGAATACTTGAAAAACGAAGATTTGAGCGGATTTGAAGGCGTTCTGATTGTAGCACCCTTCTACAACAAACCATCACAAGAGGGGCTCTACCAACACTTCGTTACCGTGGCAAAGAACAGCCCCGTACCCGTTGTACTCTACAATGTACCTGGACGCACTGGTGTGAACATCGAAGCAGCCACAACTTTGCGCATTGCCAACGAATGCCCCAACGTGGTTGCTATCAAAGAAGCTTCTGGCAAAATCGGACAAATCGAAGACATTGTGGAGAACGCCCCCAAGGGCTTTGAAGTTCTGAGCGGCGACGATGCCATCACCTTCGAACTGCTCACCATCGGAGCCAAAGGAGTCATATCTGTTATTGGCAACGCCTACCCCAAAGAGTTTGGTCGCATGGTACACGGCGCCATTCAAGCAGATTACACCACGGCTTTGAAACTACACCGAAGCTTTAGCGCAGCATACAAATTACTTTCTGCCGACGGCAACCCTGCCGGCATCAAATCATTGTTAGCTGTTCAAAAAAAGGCTGCCAACATTCTACGCTTGCCCATTGTGCCCGCACGCAAGCAAACCTACGAAGCTCTCGAAGACTTCGTATGCAAATTTCAAGGATAAGGACATATAGCTAACAACCCGATATTCATACAGGAGGAATGCCATTCAACATGCGCAATCCTCCTTTTTTGTATTGCGCAAAAATGGGTTGAAATAAGGATTTGCGCTCTCTCGGAAGTGCAAATCACATTTCAGATTTGCAGAACTCTAAAACAGAATTATTAGAGCCACCCATAAGCTTAATAACCGCGTGCAACAAAGAAAACGCACACATCAACGCTCATCTACCAAAACAAAACGCCCATTCGTTTTGCTCTCTAACTTCATTATGCTAACTTTGAGGCATTAAAAACAATTCATTATGCCGAAACCTACAATATCAAACCGTAGCATAAATGGAGACCTGAGATACCTCAAGCTCCTTGCAAGAGATTTTCCCACGATTTCGCAAGTTACTACAGAAATAATAAATCTGGAGGCCATACTACATCTGCCCAAACCTACCGAGCATTTTCTGGCCGATTTGCACGGAGAGTACGAGGCGTTTCAGCACGTACTACGCAATGCCTCGGGCAACATCAAACGCAAAGTAAAGGAAATATTTGGCAACACGCTGCGCGAAAAAGAAATACGTGACCTTTGCACACTCATTTACTATCCCAAGCAAAAGCTCGAATTAGTAAAACAAAATGATACAGACCTTTCTGACTACTACCAAACAACTCTTAACCAATTGATAGCAGTATGCCGGAATGTATCATCAAAGTACACCCGTTCAAAGGTACGTAAAAGTCTGCCCCCTGAGTTTGCCTATATTATTGAGGAATTGCTACACGAAAGCAGCGACGACCGCAACAAACAGGCTTACGTAGGCGTCATCATACAAACAATCATCGGCACCGGACGAGCCGCCGGTTTTGTTAAAGCCATCTGCGAACTCATACAGCGTCTGGCCATTGACCAATTACACATTCTTGGCGACATCTTCGACAGAGGACCTGGAGCCCATCTTGTAATGGACACTTTGAGCAAATACCATCATTGGGACATTCAATGGGGCAACCACGACATTCTGTGGATGGGAGCAGCCGCTGGCAACAAAACGTGCATAGCCAGCGTTCTGCGTTTGTCATTCCGTTATGCCAACACACAGACGCTTGAGGAAGGCTATGGCATCAATATGGTGCCTATGGCCACATTTGCCATGGAAACTTATGCCAACGACCCTTGCAGCATATTCCACCCCAAAATAGAGGACCCCTCACGACGGCCTAACGAAAAAACCTGCAAACTCATAGCCCAAATGCACAAGGCTATCGCCATCATTCAATTCAAGCTCGAAGGGCAACTGTATCAAAAGCACCCCGAATGGAACATGAATGACCGACGATTGCTTGAGACTATTGATACGCAAAAAGGAACTTGCACAATCGAAGGCGTAACCTACCCCATTACCGACTGCAACTTCCCAACCATCAATCCCGAGCACCCCTATGACCTCACACCCGAGGAGCAAGAATTGATTGACAAGCTGCAACACTCGTTCTTAATTTCAGACCGTCTGCAAGCACATGTACAACAGTTGCTACTGCATGGCGGCATGTATGGCATATACAACTCGAACCTGCTGTTCCATGCCTCGGTACCAATGAATGAGGACGGCACACTCAAAGAGGTAAACGTGGAAGGGCAAAATGTTGCCGGACGCGACCTGATGGAACGCGTGGAACAACTGGTGCGCACAGCATACGACGAAGAAGTCGACAGTCAGGAGCGCAACCTGGCGTGCGACTATTTCTGGTATCTATGGTGCGGCCCAGATTCACCCCTCTTCGACAAGGCGAAAATGACAACCTTCGAGCGCTACTTCATAGCTGATAAGGAAACGCACAAAGAGCCAAAAGGCTGGTATTACACACTGCGCGAAAAACCTGAAATATGCGATCACTTGATGGACGCCTTTGGTGTAACCGGCAAACACCGCCACATAATCAACGGACACGTGCCAGTACGCGCATCAAATGGCGAAAACCCCATTAAAGCAGATGGCAAGCTCATGGTGATTGACGGAGGATTTGCCAAAGCATACCACAACACCACAGGCATTGCCGGATACACATTGGTTTATCACTCACGCGGGTTCCAACTCGTACAACACGCCCCTTTCACATCTACCGAAGAGGCCATTCTCAATGGTACAGACATTCGCTCTACCACACAAATTGTTGAAATGATGGGACACCGCGCCATGGTAAACGACACTGACAAGGGCGCCGAATTGCGTGAGCAAATTGCTGATCTTGAAAAGCTACTCGTAGCCTATCGCCGTGGATTTATCAAGGAAATGTAAACCCATTGGCTTATGGTTGGCATGATAAGCAGGTGTTCAAAATTAATTTTGAACACCTGCTTAAAAAGACAACAAACACGCACATTTCATATCAGACAGACTATTAAACTGACGAACCGACCTGCGGTTTTGCCAATAAACGTCTGATAAATCATTCAACCAACATAGTATAAACGCACACTATATCCGCTACTATATGAAATCGCTTAAAGAATTATATCGCATAGGCATCGGTCCATCATCATCACATACCATCGGACCACGCTCCGCAGCCGAAGCATACTTAAAACGCCACCCCGAAGCCCTGGGATTTCGCGTCACACTATACGGAAGCCTGGCTGCAACGGGCAAAGGACACCTTACCGATTATGCCATACTGCAAGTACTCGGAGAGAACCGCACCGAACTACTATGGCATGCCAATATTGTACTACCATTCCACCCCAATGGCATGAAGTTTGAAGCCAAAGCACACTCAGGTGACTTTGTCGACCCATGGACTGTGTACAGTGTCGGTGGCGGAGCACTTGTCGAAGAAGGCCAACAACAAACCGACACCCCCGACGTATATGAACTCGACCACCTGTCTGACATACAACAATGGTGTCATGAACGCGGCGTATCATACTGGGGATATGTCACACAGTGCGAAGGTTCTGAAATATGGGACTACCTTGAAAAGGTATGGCACACCATGTGCGAAGCAGTAGAGCGCGGTCTTGAACACGAGGGTGTATTGCCCGGTGCACTCAAGTTACACCGCAAAGCACCCGACTACTATATTCGAGCCTTGGGCTACCCCAGCAATTTACAATCACGCGCTTTAGTGTTTGCCTATGCGCTGGCAGTGAGTGAAGAGAATGCCTCTGGCGGCACCATTGTGACCGCCCCCACCTGTGGTGCAAGTGGTGTTGTACCAGCCGTATTGTATCATCTGTACAAGACGCGCAACTTCAGCGAAAAGCGCATACTTCACGCATTAGGCACAGCTGGTATCATTGGCAACATTGCCAAAAGCCGTGGTTCCATTTCGGGAGCCGAAGCTGGCTGCCAAGCCGAAGTGGGCGTAGCATGTGCCATGGCTGCTGCCGCTGCAAACTACCTGTTTGGCGGTTCGCTGGCCACCATTGAATATGCGGCAGAGATGGGACTTGAACACCACCTTGGTATGACGTGCGACCCCGTTTGCGGCCTTGTGCAAATCCCCTGTATAGAACGCAACGCCCATGCAGCAGCACGCGCGCTGGACGCTAATGTCTACGCCAACCTGTCAGACGGCACGCATCGTATACAATATGACAAGACTGTCGAAGTAATGAAACAGACTGGACACGACTTGCCATCGCTCTACCGCGAAACATCTGAAGGCGGCTTAGCAAAGGAATTTCACAAGGAATAGTCTTTCTACCATATTCGCGTATCACAAATTGATACGCATCTAAAATATTGCAGTCCGGTAAAACGTAAACATGCGAACGGACTCAAACACCAAACGCAAGCACTAATGGGGGCGACGCGTCTCGCGTCGGGAAAAGATTCAGCTA
>OIXA01003874.1_pt1 | contig 15109 bp, 11 predicted proteins | sample 1587721 | NCBI WGS metagenome assembly OIXA01 (sample SAMEA3888900, study PRJEB22519) | human gut metagenome | biome: human gut; feature: human-associated habitat; material: faeces | place: Denmark | collected 2013 | reverse complement strand
CTGCCGCACCTCGCTCGCCGTATCGGCACTTAGAATTATGCGGTATTGCCTTAGGGAGCACAGTTTTTTATTTTGTCATCATGCTCCGAAGCGTCAAAAAGGCTGCCGGACAGCCCTGCAGATGAGCAGGACGGGCGATATTTTATAAAATCAGGCATAGTATTGAATGTTAATATATAAATGGTGCGGGAACATACAGGATACGCTGCTGCCGGGTGGAACATATGAAATGCGGGTACAGCACTGTGACATGGCGTTGCAGGGAAAAATGCAGCAGGAATGGGCGTAACATACAAAAACAGAACACAAAGATGTTGCAATATGCCAAATGCGTACAAAATTCTGCAACTATTTTAGTCAAAATGCGCCTTGCTTTTCCTCCAGTTTTGCTATACCATAAAAACAATGACCGGGAGCGAAAGCAGCATCCCGACCTATAAAGAAGGAGAACCATTATGAAAAAAACATTAGCGTTGACCTTGGCAGCTGCAATGACCTTGAGCCTGGCTGCCTGCGGCAGTAGTGCCTCCAGTGCCTCCAGTGCCGCAACATCCACGGAAAGCACATCTACCGATACTTCGGCAGCTACCTCTACGGCTGCTGAAAGCGGTACCGTTGAAAATAAGGATAAGCCGCTGGTGTGGTTTAACCGTCAGCCTTCCAACAGCACCACAGGCGAGCTGGACACGGAAGCGCTGAACTTTAACGGCAATACTTATTATGTCGGTTTCGATGCCAACCAGGGTGCTGAACTGCAGGGCAAGATGATCGCAGATTACATTAAAGCACATGCTGACACCATCGACCGCAACGGCGATGGCGTTATCGGCTATGTTCTGGCAATCGGCGATATCGGCCATAATGACTCGATTGCCCGTACCCGTGGCGTTCGTAGCGCTTTGGGCACCGCAGTGGAAGGCAGCAGCGGCATTGTTTCTGATCCTGTCGGTACCAATGCGGATGGTTCCGCTACCCAGGTTCAGGACGGCACCATTGATGTGGATGGCACGACCTTCGCCGTTCGTGAGCTTGCTTCTCAGGAAATGAAGAATTCCGCCGGCGCTACCTGGGATGCCGGCACCGCCAGCAACGCCATCAGCGCCTGGGCTTCTTCTCTGGGAGATTCCATCGATATCGTTATTTCCAACAATGACGGCATGGGCATGGCAATGTTTAACTCCTGGTCGCGGGAAAATGGCGTTCCCACCTTTGGCTACGATGCAAACGCTGACGCAGTTGCTGCCATTGCCGACGGTTACGGCGGAACGATCAGCCAGCACGCTGACGTGCAGGCCTACCTGACCCTGCGCCTGCTGCGTAATGCGCTGGACGGCGTGGACATCAACACCGGTATTGCCACTCCGGATGCTGCAGGCAATGTCCTGAGCAGCGATGTTTACTATTACAATGAGGACGAGCGTTCCTACTATGCTTTGAACGTGGCAGTCACGGCAGACAACTACACGGACTTCACCGACTCTACCAAGCCGTATGGGCCTGTTTCCAATCAGCTGGATGCCACTACCAGCCCGGAAAAGAGCGTTTGGCTGGATATCTACAACTCCGCGGATAACTTCCTGAGCGCTACTTACCAGCCCCTGCTGGAGAAATATGATGATCTGCTGAACCTGAAGATTGACTACATCGGCGGCGACGGCCAGACCGAGGCCAACATCACCAACCGCCTGGGCAATCCCAGCGCATACGATGCCTTTGCCATCAATATGGTTAAGACCGATAACGCTGCTTCGTACACTTCTCTGCTGAACCAGTGATTCAACGGCAACAGCAATAACTGACAGTTAAGTAACGGCAACGCTATTAGGGAGAATGTATTTCTCCATAGGGGAGAATGAAGTTTTCCCTAATAGCGTTTTTTTATGAAAACAGGTGAGCAGCCGTAGGGCAGTTTGCCAATTTGCAAGACGGGAGTGACGAGAATGGCAGAAGCGAAAGACGATATTGTCTTGTCAATTCGCGGTATGTGCAAGTCGTTTGGCCGCAACCGAGTACTTGATCATATCAATCTGGATGTAAAACGCGGTACAGTTATGGGGCTTATGGGCGAAAACGGCGCCGGTAAGTCTACCATGATGAAATGTCTGTTCGGTACTTATCAAAAGGATGAGGGCAAGATTTTCCTCAATGGCAAGGAGATCAGTTTTTCCGGCCCGAAAGACGCGCTGGAAAACGGAATTGCAATGGTGCATCAGGAACTGAACCAGTGCCTGGAGCGCAGTGTGATTGATAACCTGTTCCTGGGGCGGTACCCGGTCAACTCTATGGGCGTGGTTGACGAAGGGCAGATGAAGAAGAAAGCAGCCGATCTGTTCCGCAAGCTGGGCATGACTGTCAATCTGACCCAGCCCATGCGCAATATGTCGGTTTCGCAGCGGCAGATGTGTGAAATTGCCAAAGCCATCTCTTACAATGCCCAGGTCATCGTTCTGGATGAGCCGACTTCTTCGCTGACGGTGCAGGAAGTGAATAAACTCTTTGAGATGATGCGCATGCTGAAAGAACAGGGCATTGCGCTGATATACATCTCACATAAGATGGACGAAATTTTTGAAATTTGTGACCAGATTTCGGTTCTGCGTGACGGCAACCTGGTTATGACCAAGGACAGCAAGGACACCAACATGGGCGAGCTGATCACCGCCATGGTTGGCCGTTCGCTGGAAAGCCGCTTCCCGCCGGTGGACAATATCCCTGGAGATCCGATCTTGTCCATCCAGCATCTGTCCACCAAATATGCGCCTTATCTGCAGGATATCAGCTTTGATGTGCGCGAGGGCGAAATTTTTGGTCTGTATGGCCTGGTGGGCGCCGGACGTACAGAGCTGCTGGAAACCATTTTCGGCGTGCGTACCCGTGCGGCAGGGCGTGTGTATTTCCGCGACCACCTGATGAACTTCAACAATGCCCACGAAGCGATCGAGCATGGATTTGCCCTGATTACCGAGGAACGCAAAGCAAACGGCCTGTTCCTGAAGAGCGATTTGACATTCAATACTACCATTGCCAACCTGGACCAGTACAAAGGTGGCCTTGGGCTGTCAATGCCCAAAATGGTAAAAGCCACAAGCAAGGAGATCAAGGTCATGCACACCAAGTGCATGGGACCTGACGATATGATCACCAGTTTGTCTGGCGGCAACCAGCAAAAGGTCATTTTTGGCAAATGGCTGGAACGCGAACCCCAGGTCTTTATGATGGATGAACCTACGCGCGGTATAGACGTTGGCGCAAAGTACGAAATCTATGAGCTGATCATCAAGATGGCCAAACAGGGAAAGACGATTATTGTTGTTTCCTCTGAAATGCCTGAGATTCTGGGTATCACCAACCGGATCGGCGTTATGTCCAACGGACATCTTTCCGGCATTGTGAATACCAAGGAAACAAATCAGGAAGAGCTTTTGAGACTCAGCGCAAAATACCTGTAATGGGGGATAATGATCTATGGCAACTGCAACACAAACTTCAAAAATTCTTTCGGCGGAGCAGGAAGCCAAGCTTCGCCAGCCAATCGATGAATATGTTGGGAAAATCCAGGCGCAGATCGATGAACTTCGTACTGACGGTACTGAAAAAGCTGTCAATATCCAGAATGAGCTGGATAACCTGAAGCGCGACCGCATCTATACCGCGCAGGAAAAAACGGAACGTGAGACCAAACTGAAGGCTGAATTGGCAGCGGCCAAGGCAGTTGAAGAAAAAAACAAGGGCCAGATCAACAAGCTGATCGCTGATGCCGAAGCCTATTTGAAAGCCCATTATGACAGCGACTATTACCAGGCGGTGGTGGCCAGCTGCAAGCAGGAAAAGGTACAAGCCCAGCAGAAATATCAGGCAACTGTAGAACAGCTGAAAAAGGAACACGAGACGGCGCTTTCCAAGCTGAGCAATCAGCAGGAAATCAAGGACGAAAAGTATGTCCACAAGAACCGCCTGTTCGACGCCAAAATGCAGTTGGATAAGGACTGCCAGGCAATCAAGGACCGCCGGCATGCCGCGTTTGATTACAAATATCACCTGATCGATATGCTGCGCCTGTCCAAGTTTACGGTTGGCGAGTCTCTGGCACAAAAGTGGGAAAACTACAAGTACACATTTAATCGCCGTGACTTTTTGCTGCGCAACGGTCTGTACATTGCAATCGTTATCATCTTTATTATACTGTGCCTGATTGCCCAGTTCGGCAAGAAAGTGCCGCTGCTTACCGTCAACAATATTTTGAACATTTTGCAGCAGGCTTCGCCGCGCATGTTCCTGGCTTTGGGCGTTGCCGGGCTGATCCTGCTGGCCGGCACGGACCTGTCCATTGGCCGTATGGTTGGTATGGGTATGACTGCCGCTACCATCATTATGCACAAGGGAATCAACACCGGTGCGGTTTTTGGCCATGTGTTTGATTTTACCGGGCTGCCGGTCGTTGCACGCGTTATTTTGGCGCTGCTTGTCTGCATTGTCCTGTGCACAGTCTTTACCACCATCGCAGGTTTCTTTACAGCCAAGTTCAAAATGCACCCATTCATTTCTACGATGGCGAACATGCTGGTCATTTTTGGCTTGGTCACCTATTCAACCAAGGGTGTTTCCTTTGGCGGTATCGAAGGCAACATCCCCAGCATGATCATCCCCAAGATTGGCGGTTTCCCCACCATTATCCTGTGGGCTATCGCAGCTGTGATCATTGTGTGGTTCATCTGGAACAAGACGACCTTTGGTAAAAACCTGTTCGCAGTCGGCGGCAACGCCGAAGCTGCTGCTGTTTCCGGCATCTCGGTATTCCGCGTTACGGTAGGCGCGTTTATTCTGGCAGGCATTCTGTATGGCTTCGGCTCCTGGCTGGAATGCATCCGTATGGTGGGCTCCGGCTCCGCTGCATATGGTCAGGGCTGGGAAATGGACGCCATCGCGGCCTGCGTTGTGGGCGGCGTTTCTTTCACCGGCGGTATCGGCAAGATTTCCGGCGTGGTTGTCGGTGTGTTCATCTTCACCGCGTTGACTTACTCTCTGACCACTTTGGGTATTGATACGAACCTGCAGTTCGTGTTCTCCGGCATCATCATTCTGGTTGCTGTTATGCTGGACTGCCTCAAGTACGTTCAGAAGAAATAATCTATACCGGCTGTACGGCAAAAATTCGGCTGTGTTTATAAAAAACAGGCTGAATTTCCGGCGCTCCGGTGCCTCCCGGCATAAACCGCAGCGTATCATCAGATAACACAAAAGCATGTGCATGACAAAACAAATCGAAAATTTTGGGTTTTCGAGGAGGGCGGGTGCACATGCTTTTATTTTTGACCCGCAAAATCTTTGCCGTATCCCCAAAACCGCTGCCTGTATGCAAGGCATTTGCCTTTACCCGGCGGTATGATATAATTTGAGGCAATACCGCATAATTCTAAGTGCCGATACGGCGAGCGAGGTGCGGCAGATGCCAAGCCAAAAGCGCAGATAATACTGGATGTCTTATCGAGCATTTTGGCAACGCAGATGCCGTGCCGCAGCTGCCGGAGCGGTGCTTAAGCCGCAAGGCGGGAATTGTGCGGTGTTGCCTTGAGAAAGAAACCGGAAGGGAGGAGAGAGATGTGATCTATCTTTCGGAATTTTATTTTCCCAGCCAAAACAGCGAGGCTAACTACCTTGCCGAGTCGCCGCGGGCCAAAATGACCTGCTATGATTCTTTCTACCCCTTTGGCCTGTTTGCGGGCCGGGGCTTGAAAGCACTGGACCTGGCGGATGTGACCATTTTGTACGGCGGCAACGGCTCCGGCAAAACCACAGCGCTCAACGTGATGGCGGACGCTTTGCGCCTGCAGCGCGGGGCACAGTATAACCGCAGTGATTTCTTCCCGGATTATGTCTCCCTGTGCCAGTTCCACACCCTGCACGCCATCCCGGCGAGCAGCCTGATTTTGACCAGCGACGATGTGTTTGACTATATGTTGGATGTGCGCGCCATCAACGATAACATTGATACCCGCCGCGGCAGCCTGTTTGATGAATACACCGAGGCCCGCACCGCCAAATTCCAGATGCACAGCATGGAGGATTATGACCGGCTCAAGCAGGTCAGCACGGCACGGCGCTATTCCAAATCTCAGGTGGCGCGCAAAACTTTGTCTCCCAACATTCGCACCCACTCCAACGGCGAAAGCGCCTTTTTGATGTTCCAGGAAAAACTGCGCGGGGATGCCCTTTATCTGTTGGATGAACCGGAAAACAGCCTTTCCGCCGCGCGGCAGATCGCTTTGGCGGATTTTTTGGCAGATTCGGCCCGGTTTTACGGCTGCCAGTTTGTGCTGGCCACCCATTCGCCGTTTTTGCTGGCAATCCCCGGTGCCCGCATTTATGATCTGGACAGTGACCCAGTGCGCACCCGCCGCTGGACCGAGCTGGAAAGCGTGCGGGATACCTTTGAGTTTTTCCAACAGCACAAGGAGGAGTTTTGATGGCGGAACGCCGATTTTATCAAGGGGAGACCTTTGCCAATTATGACCCCGGCGAGCTGCTGGAAAACGCCGAGTTCGAGGACTGTGTGTTTGACCACTGCCGCTGGCTGGGCACGCGGGTGCAGAACTGCCGCTTCAACGCCTGTACCTTTGACCACTGCAATTTTTCCGGCGTGGTGTTCAGCTTTACCACCATGAAAGATGCCTGGCTGTTGAACAGTGCGTTCCGCTCCATGGCGTGGGGCGGGCTGCAGGGCAAAAGCGGGGTGTTCCAGCCGTTTGGCAAAATCAAAAACTGCGCGTTCCGCTACAATGATTTTTCCGGCATGGCACTGAACGGCTTTGACTGGACCGGGGCGGAACTGCAGCAATGCACCTTTGATGATACCCGCCTTGCCGGGGCCAGCTTTTACGGCGTGCGGCTGGGCGGAACCCGGTTCACCCGCTGCGATTTGCAAAAAGCCGACCTGCGCACCGCCGAAGAATACGCCATTGATTTGGAGACCAACAAGTTGAAAGGCGCAAGGTTCAGCTTTCCTGATGTGATAAGGTTACTGGATGGAACGGGAATTGTGATCGAGTGAGGCGCTTAAAACGACCCAACGTAAGGTGCTTTGATGAAAACCCAAATAGGAAATTGGCTTCCCTCTGAGGGGCGGTTCCCTATGCAGCGCGTAGTAATGAAATTGTAAAAAGCGGGCCTGATATGCGGGACGATGCAAGCAGCGGCCCCTACAAATCAGGTTTTAGGGCCATCATGAATCTGCAATGTGCAATAAGGCAAATCTGCGGCGGAGGGAGCACCCATCTCCGGCTGGCCTCTGAAATGCTCTGTGAGGAACGGTCAAGAGCGTTCCCCACGGGACGTTCTCTTTAGGCAACACCGCACAATTCCCGCCTGACGGCTTAAGCACCGCTCCGGCGGCTGCGGCACGGCATCTGCGTTGCCAAAATGCTCGATAATACACAAAGTATTATCTGCGCTTTTGGCTTAGCAGCTGCCGTGCCTCGCTCGCCGTATCGGCACTTAGAATTGTGCGGTGTTGCCTTTATAATGCACTACCACCATTTAACCTGCCTCTTATCCGTTGGAACGCCCAGTGTGCGCCCGCTAACCTGACGGGATAACGATTTTTAGAAAATGATAAACCGGGTAAAAAACCCAAAAACTCGCCCTGAATTTTTACAATTCGAAAATGGTGAAAATGTTGTGGAATTTTTTGGCGTGTGGTATAATAAATGAAATCGCGGTTTATGGTTGATTTTTCGGCCCGGCCGCATTTGATTAAAAAAGCAACGCGCGGCCGAACAGGCTGCCGGGTGCAGCCGGAAAATCCCCGGGTACGCCCATTTATAAGGAGGAACGAACGGAACATGCAGAAGAAAAAAATCACCGCATTCCTGCTGGCGCTGGCAATGGTGTCCGCTATGGCACTGCCCGTTTTTGCACAGGAGCCGAACCCGCAGGCTGAAACCGCTGCAAGCATTGCAGTGGTGGAAACTGCTACCCCGGAAACCGCAGCCACCGAGGAACCGAAAGTTGACGCTGAACCGGCAGAGGACAACGTGAAAGAGGACGCCGCTACCTATGATGCACCGCCGGAGAACGGCTGGTATCAGGAATACCCCGGCGGCCCCTGGTATTGGTACGAAAACGGCGTGCGCCAGGGCACCACTGGCCGCGGCAAGGAAATCTATGACCCCAAGAGCGATGCCTGGTACTGGCTGGATTCCATCAATAACGGCGCAATGGCTGTCAGCAAGGATGTCTATCAGGACTCCAACGGCGGCAAGTGGGTCCGCTATGATGCCAACGGCCATATGATCAAGGGCTGGAATACCAACTCTCAGGGTACTTATTACTTTGACCTCATCACCGGCGCTATGGCAAAGGGCACCGTTGTGATCGACGGCATTACCTGCGTGTTTGATTACAACACCGGCATTCTGCAGTCCACCAACGTGGATGTGACCAAGTACCGCGAGATCAAGCGCACCAACTACTATGCAGATGGCAGCGTGATGAACACCCTGACCACCGATTACGATGCACAGGGCCGCCTGCTGAAAGAGCAGCGCCGCGATAAGTCCGGCAACCTGCAGGTTCAGGACGACTTCTATTATGAATACAACGGCATGCTGACCAAGCATACCCACCGCGAGTACGGCAACGACAACTACTCTTACGAGTATCGCTATGAGTATGATAAAAGCAACCGCTTTGCCAAGATCTCCGTTTACCGCTACAATGGCGGCTGGTACCTGTACAGCTACTGGACTGCCAAAGAGTGGGACAGCCTGGGCAGCGTTTCCAAGTTCTGGGAATACAACGGCCAGAACAAAGTTACCTGCATCGTCAACCTGACCAGCAGCGGCAGCCGTAACCGTTACACCAAGATGACCATTGTGAACAGCAACAACCAGACCGTGCGTACTGACACCTGGAGCTATGACAGCAACGGCCACCTGGCCGGCTGGACCAACAGCGGCAACTCCAACGGCTATTCTAATGTGCTCAGACTCTCCAGCGATAACAATATTGGCGCTGGCAACCCGCTGTTCGACCGTCATTGCGGCAAATTTGTCACCGATGACAAGATCACCAGTGCTTCCATCAAGTTCCAGAACGATGAAGTTGTCGAGATCCGCCAGAACAACCAGCGCATCTCTTACACCAACCAGGAAAGCATGGGTATGAACAGCAGCAACAATCTGACCCGTACCTTTGCTACCTACACTGATGGCGGCAACTTCCGTTACCGCACCCTGGTTGAGTACTTCAAGTACAAGAACTGAGGCAACACCGCACAATTCCCACCTGACGGCTTAAGCACCGCTCCGGCGGCTGCGGCACGGCATCTGCGTTGCCAAAATGCTCGATAATACACAAAGTATTATCTGCGCTTTTGGCTTAGCATCTGCCGCACCTCGCTCGCCGTATCGGCACTTAGAATTATGCGGTATTGCCCTAAGCGTAACAGCTTAGTTTGATGTAGGCTTAACCCTAAAACCACGGCCCCCGGCAGAGTATTTTACGCTCTGCCGGGGGCTTTTTGTGTATTGCCGCCCATTTGCGGGCATACTGAACAAAGAACCCCAATGACGAAAGGAGCACTGTATATGCCTGCAAAAATGAACCCCTTTGAGGTAAAAACCAAACCTGCCGACCGCTACTATATGGACTGGCAGAAACTTTACCCCCGCCCCTATGACAAAAACGAGGTGGACCCCTACACCCGGCTGCGTATTATTTTAATGAACGGCACCGAGTACGAGGCCAACTGGTTCTCCCACCAGTTCCACCGCCACTGCACCAACAACGACCTGCGCCGGGAACTTGCCGTGCTGCGCCGCACCGAGCAGCAACAGCAAAAGCGCATTGCCTGCTTAAAGCCGATCGACGAAAGTATTCTGGAAACCACCATCGGGTACGAGCAGCTGGCCGTGGACCTGACGGCTATTCTGGCCCAGCGGGAGCCGGACGCCTATGTGGTGCAGGTGATGAACCTGGCTCTGCTGGAGGATTTTGACCACCTGTACCGCTATGCGGATCTGCTGGAACTGGAACGCGGCATCCACGCCGAGCGGCTGGTGGGCTGCTATACCGAGATCATGCCCGGCCGCCCCACCATTGCGGAGCACCGCCACCCGCGGGACAGCGTGCGCAAGCCCATCAGCGCGGCCACGGCGGCCCCCATCACCAAGCTGAACGCCGCCATTATCACCGCCGCCGAACAGCAGACGATGAACTATTATATGAACATCGGCACCTTTTATGACAGTGACCTTGGCCGCAGGCTGTACCAGGAGATCGGCATGATCGAAGAACAGCATGTGACCCAGTACGGCGCTCTGCTGGACCCCGGCATGACTTGGCTGGAAAACCTGCTGCTGCATGAATATACCGAGTGCTACCTTTATTGGTCCTGCGTGGAGGATGAAACCGACCTGCATATTAAAAAGATCTGGGAGCAGCATTTTGAGCAGGAGTGCAGCCACCTGCATGCCGCCGAAGCCCTGCTGAAACAGTACGAGGGCAAGGAAGCCTGCCAGATCATCCCGGATGGGACTTTCCCGGAACTGCTGCGCTTTGGCCCCCAGAAAGAATATCTGCGCAAGGTGCTCAAAACCACCATTTTGAACACCGCTGTGCAGGATGACCCCGCCATTCCGGTGGAGACCCTGACCAAAGATGCACCCTACTATGCTTACCAGGCTGCCGTCTGCCCGGACGCTGCCCGCGTGGCCAGCCACCAGGTGATTGAAGAGCACATTGGCACCAGCGGCAAGGACTACCGCTTTGAGGAAAAGCCCCATCCGGTTGAAGCCCTGCGCGACCGCACCCAGGATAATACCACGATTGCCCGAGGCAAAATCTGAACCACCCGAAGGGGCAGAGGATGGCAAACCGCCATCCTGTACATGAAAACAGGCTGTTTTTTGTAAAAAATGCCGGAGTGGATGGGAGGGCCTGCCCTCTTGAACTGCCGTGCCGGGGAACGTATAATAATAACATTGCTGTGTAAGTGCCGGCAGTGGTTACCGGGCGTTGAAAAGTGATGTTGCGCGGGGGTGATGGGAGCATGATGTACGCCCGCTGACCGCGCCCCAACAATGCTTTTTGACATGCGGAAACTACCTGCCGCTGCTTACAATGAGGGAGGATGTTGAGATTGAAACGTGAATCATTTGCTTCACGCATTGGCTTTTTGATGGTCAGCGCAGGCTGCGCCATCGGCATTGGCAATGTGTGGCGCTTCCCGACCGTAACGGGCCAGTATGGCGGCGGCGTATTTGTGCTGTTCTACCTGCTGTTCCTGGTTTTGATGGGAGCACCGGTGCTTACCATGGAGCTGGCTGTTGGCCGTGCGGGCCACGGCAGCGCGGGCACAGCCTACCGTGCGCTGGAACCCAAAGGCAGCAAGTGGCACCTGCACGGCTGGGCCTGCCTGATTGGCTGCTGCGTGCTGATGATGTATTACACCACCGTCAGCGGCTGGATGCTGGCCTATTTCTTCCGGTTTGTCAAGGGTACATTCACCGGCCTGGCCGCCGATGCCGTCAGCGGCGTGTACGCCGACCTGCTGGCCGACCCGTTCGAGCAGATTGTCTGGATGGCCATTACCGTGCTGCTGGGCTTTTTTGTCTGCAGCCGCGGTTTGCAGAACGGTATTGAACGCATTGGCAAATGGATGATGGGCGCGCTGTTTGTGCTGATCCTGGTTCTGGCTGTGCACAGCTTTGTGCTGCCCGGCGCGGGCGAGGGCCTGGCGTTCTACCTGCTGCCGGACTGGAACCGTGCCGCCGAAATGGGCATTGGCAATGTCATTGTGGCTGCCATGAACCAGGCGTTCTTTACCCTCAGCCTTGGCGTTGGCGCTATGGAAATCTTTGGCAGCTACATGAGCCGGGATTATACCCTGGCGGGCGAGTCCCTGCGCATCTGCGCGCTGGATACCTGCGTGGCCATCTGTTCCGGCCTGATCATCTTCCCGGCCTGCTTCTCTTACGGGGTCAGCCCGGATGCAGGCCCCAAGCTGATCTTTATCACCCTGCCCAATGTATTTGCCAATATGACGGGCGGCCGCCTGTGGGGTACACTGTTCTTTGTATTTATGACCTTTGCCAGCTTTTCTACCATCATTGCTGTGTTCCAGAACATTCTGGCCTGCCTGCAGGAAAGCTTTGGCTGGAGCCTGAAACGCGCCTGTGCCGTTGGAACGGTGTTCATCCTGCTGGCCAGCGTGCCCTGCATTCTGGGCTTTAACCTGTGGAGCGGTGTGCAGCCCATGGGTCCCGGCAGCACCGTGCTGGATGCTGAGGACTTTTTGGTCAGCAACCTGCTGCTGCCCATTGGCAGCTTGATCTACCTGCTGTTCTGCGTAACCAGGTGGGGCTGGGGCTTTGATAACTACTTAACCGAAGCCAATACCGGCAAGGGCCTGCGCCTGCCGCGGTGGTTCAAGCCGTATTTCAGCGTGGTGCTACCGCTGCTGATCGTGTTTATTCTGGTGCAGGGCCTGTAAAATAAAGCCGTACCGGAACCCGGCAAACCGCAAAAAAATACCTGCCTGCTGCAAACTGCCCAAAAGGCATGGCGTGGCGGGTGGTATTTTTTTGAGGGATTTTGTTAATAATGTGTCAAATACCCCTTGCGCAAACCGCAGATTCTGCGTATAATATAGGCAGGGCAAAAGGGGCTGTCTGCCCCCTGTGCCAAACAGTACCAAAGCACAAGGCTAATATAAATTACCGAGAGGAGTTTTTTACCATGGGTTTGGGCAAAAAGACGATTGATGACGAAAACTACGCTGGCAAGCGCGTGCTTGTCCGCTGCGATTTCAATGTCCCGATGAAGGACGGTGTGATCACCAACGACAACCGCATCAATGCGGCTCTGCCGACCATCAAAAAGCTGATCGCTGACGGCGCAAAGGTTATCCTGTGCAGCCATCTGGGCAAGCCGAAGAATGGCCCCGAAGCCAAGTTCAGCCTGGCTCCCGTTGCTGTTCGCCTGAGCGAAAAGCTGGGCCAGCCGGTTACCTTTGCTGATGACGACAACGTTGTTGGCAACCAGGCCAAGGTTGCTGTTGCCACCATGGGCAACGGCGATGTTGTTCTGCTCCAGAACACCCGTTTCCGCAAGGAAGAAACCAAGAATATCGACACCTTCAGCGAAGAGCTGGCCAGCCTGGCTGACGCTTACGTTGACGATGCTTTCGGCTCCTGCCACCGTGCACACTGCTCCACCGCAGGTGTGACCAACTATGTTAAGGATACCGCTGTTGGCTACCTGATGGAAAAGGAAATCAAGTACCTGGGCAACGCCGTCAACAACCCGGAGCGCCCCTTCACCGCTATTCTGGGCGGCGCTAAGGTTGCTGATAAGCTGAACGTTATCTCCAACCTGCTGGAAAAGGTCGATACCCTGATCATCGGCGGCGGCATGGCCTACACCTTCCTGAAGGCACAGGGCTATGAGATCGGCAAGAGCCTGGTTGACGATTCCAAGATCGACTACTGCAAGGAAATGATGGCTAAGGCACAGGAAAAGGGCGTTAAGCTGCTGCTGCCCGTTGACGCTGCCTGCGTTGCTGACTTCCCCGATCCCATCGATGCACCTGTCGAAGTTAAGATTGTTCCCGTTACCGCAATCCCGGCTGACATGGAAGGCTGCGATATCGGCCCCGAGAGCATGAAGCTGTTTGCTGATGCCGTCAAAGCTTCTAAGACCGTTGTCTGGAACGGCCCCATGGGCGTGTTCGAAAACCCGACCCTGGCAGCCGGCACCCTGGCTGTTGCCAAGGCTATGGCTGAAAGCGGCGCTACCACTGTGATCGGCGGCGGCGATTCTGCAGCTGCTGTGCAGCAGATGGGCCTGGGCGACAAGATGACCCACATCTCCACCGGCGGCGGTGCTTCCCTGGAATACCTGGAAGGCAAAGAGCTGCCCGGCATTGCCGTTATCCAGAACGCATAATTAAAAAACCGCAGGAGCGCGGCGGCTTAGCCGCTGCGCTCTTTTTGTTATGTAGCCCGCATGGTAGACAACAAAGAAAATCCACGCAAGCAAATAAGTAGTCAATAAGAAGGAGTTTTTATCATGGATAAACAGAACCGTAAGGCAATTATTGCCGGTAACTGGAAAATGAATAAGACCGCTACCGAGGCTGCTGAGCTGATTGACGCCCTGATCCCCGCTGTTAAGGATGCAGGCTGCGAGGTTGTGATCTGCGTGCCGTTCACCGACCTGGTGACCGCCGTTGCCAAAACCAAGGGCACCAACATCCATGTTGGCGCTGAGAACGTTCACTTTGAAAAATCCGGCGCTTTTACCGGCGAGATCAGCGCTGACATGCTGACCGACCTGGGCGTTGAGTACGTTGTGGTTGGCCATAGCGAGCGCCGCCAGTATTTTGCTGAAACCGATGAAACCGTCAACAAGCGCGCCAAGGCTGCACTGGCCGGCGGCCTGAAGCCCATCATCTGCGTGGGCGAAAGCCTGACCCAGCGCGAACAGGGCGTGACCGAAGAGCTGATCCGCATGCAGGTCAAGATCGCTCTGAACGGCGTGACCGCTGACGAGCTGAAGAACGTTGTTATCGCTTACGAGCCCATCTGGGCCATCGGCACCGGCAAGACCGCTACCGCTGACCAGGCTGAGGAAGTCTGCGCAGCCATCCGCAAGGTGGTTGGCGAGCTGTACGGCGCTGACGCCGCCAAGGCACTGACCGTTCAGTACGGTGGCAGCATGAACCCCAAAAACGCAGAGGAACTGCTCTCCAAGCCCGATGTTGACGGCGGTCTGATCGGCGGCGCATCCCTGAAAGCAGACCAGTTTGCTGTTATCGTGGAAGCTGCTACCAAAGGCTGAGAATGAATGAGCAATTAGGAATGAGAAATTAGGAATTGGCTGAACCGGAAAGGCTTGAGCCGATGGAACCACCTTTCAGTCTGCTGCGCAGACAGCTTCCCTCAAGGGAAGCCAAGTGTGGCACCAAAATGGGATCTATTATTCTGTGCGCCCCTACGGTGGGATGCGTAACGAGCCTTTGTCCATCACAAACTCCTAACTTCTCCCTCCTAACTTCTAAGGCAACACCGCACAATTCCCGCCTTACGGCTTAAGCACCGCTCCGGCGGCT
>OIXA01003873.1_pt1 | contig 15114 bp, 10 predicted proteins | sample 1587721 | NCBI WGS metagenome assembly OIXA01 (sample SAMEA3888900, study PRJEB22519) | human gut metagenome | biome: human gut; feature: human-associated habitat; material: faeces | place: Denmark | collected 2013 | reverse complement strand
GGCGAAGATCGGTTTTTGTATACAGAAAATCTGCTTTCTGATCATATGCCTCATAATCTACACACCCTACCTCGATCCGGTCTTCCGGTCCCGTCAGAGGACGATCCGTATCACCAGAGGTATACATGCTGAAGCTCCAGTTTTCATAGAGTATCTCATCTGGATTCTGGAACATTGACTTATAACGCCCCGGTGTGATCAGGCACATTCCCAGCTGTGCCTGCCATTTTCCATCCGGTCCTACATAAAAACCATCCGGCGTCATGTGATTTTTTAAGATATTTCCATTCTCATCCAGATAGATGTAGCTTCCGTCCTCCTGTCTTACCCAGCAGGATGCATCTGTCTTTTTCTGGTAAGTACCGTTAAAGAATTTACTATAGGATGCAGATGCATCCACATAAAGCATATCCCCATTTAATGACCAGATTGCCGGAATCTCATGAACCTCCAGTGTTTCCGCCTTTGTCCGTGTCCCGTCCGTAAATTTCAGGGCATCCACAGATGGCTCACCATTCATGACAAAGGAAATATATACATAGTCCTTATCCGTGTCTGTCACTGTAACACGCTGTCCGTCAGAACGATAGTAGGTTCCGTCCCATGCCGACCGTGGCGATACGCGTGTCCATCCGTTCTCCGCAAACGCCGTGACCGGCATCGCAGCTGCCATAATAACAGCAATTCCTGCTGCAATCCATCTCTTTTTATCAAAACCTTTCATTTCCATCCTCCTCTCCGTATTGATCCTTTTAAAATTTTCCGCCGCCACCGCCATGTGTGGTTCCAGAAGAAGACCTATGGGTTGAGCTTCCGCCACCACCGCTGCTGCTGCTCTTTGTCTCCCTTTTCACCCGGTTAACATTGCTGTACAGGAACAGATCCTGTTTTCCTGTGAGATTCATGCTTCCCGGCCGTACATAATTGGCTGCTGATTTCTCTTTTCGTACACTCTTCAGCTGTGCCTTCATGCCCTGGACAATTGCGATTCCAAGAGCAGCACCAATTACGATACAGACAAGGGGTACTATCGGAGACATAGGTTTTCTCGGAACATCATCCTCGTCAAAAGGATGGCCTGCACGCGCCTGATCGATCAGATCATCACAACACGCTGCATAGATGCGAAATGCCTCTGCATAATCACCATCTGCAAGGGAATCCAGCATCTGGCCTCCCACATACTGGATACCGGCATCCGTAAATGCCGTGATTCCGTATCCACAGGTGGAGATATGCCATTCCCGTTCCTCCATGCTGACCAGGAACATCAGACCATCCCGGTCTGCGCCGTAGCCGAAATTACAATAATCATAAAGATCATCCGCACAGGCTTCAATGCTGTTGTAACCATCCAGATTATTTACGGTAGCGATCGTCACATCCATCTTCTGGCGTTCACTGAGTTCATCCAGCAGCCCGGTGATCTCATCTGCTTCCGCATCAGAAAGAATATATGCAGTATCTAAAAGCCGTTCATATTCACTTGAAAAACCGTCCGCTGCATAAACAGCAGTGCAGAAAGCGGAAGCCATGAGAAGCACGGCAGCTGCCATTCCGATCAGTTTACGTCCTGTTCTTTTCATCTTCTCCACTCCCCCTTCTATATGATCCGTGCCAGCCATAAAAGCCAGCTGACACCATAAGCTGCTATTGCAAACACTGCGGAAAGCCCTATCGTCCAGGTTTTTGCTGCCTTTTTATCTACCGGCAGATCGCCTACGAATTTTCCACTTTGTCCGTTCATAGCGAAACGGTACTGTTTTCCATTCCATGTTGTATTTAAGATCCAGACCGGATAAAGTGCGTATTTCGCACTTCCGTCATGAAGCCTTACACTGCTCTGTTCTGTTGTCACTGACGTATAGCCGGTTACTGTCGATTTGAAATTATCCTCTGTGGAGCGTTTTACGCGCTCATTCGCACGGACAATACTCTCCTCTGCTCCAACATCATATTTATCTGCCATATAACCCGCAAGATATGCTGTCTGGAACGGGACTGCCTCTTTAAAATCAAAAGGTTCGATGGATTCCATAAGATCGTCCTCCATCTTCGTCGATCCGTCTACCGGAACCCGTGTAAAACCAATGTTTCCACTGCGTGCTACCATGAAAAACCTTGTTTCCGTATAATTATAGTTTTTATCGCTCCAGCTTCTGACCTTTGTCGCACGATAGCGTATATCCGCATCTGCATCTGTATCAAACAGCCAGAAAGGAACGTAAATGCCCTTGATCTCATCAATATGGTTCTGATCCTTAAAGACCTTCGGAAGAAGCCGTTTTCCTCTCAGATGACGCATCAGGCCAGCTTTTGCCGCCTTTTTATCAAGCTTGAATGGAATCACATAATCCGGCTTTAATGCTCCCGAAAACTGTCCTGTGACAACGATAGGGTTTCCGCAATATGGACACGCAGATGCTGCCATGCTCTCATCTCCAACAATCTCGCCGCCGCAGGACTGGCACTGATAGGTGTGAAGGCCATTTGTCTCTCCCTCACCCCATTCCGTTCCTGCACTGGTGTCCCATACCATTTCATCCGGCTGCTCCTGATTCAGTGCCTCGTCATATCCCTGAAGTGCCTCCATCTCAAACTCCGTATCGCAGTACGGACATTTCATCTTCTGGATCGTGCTGTCAAAGTGGATGGCACCACCACAGCACGGACACTTATATTCCTGTATATTTCCCATACTCCTGTTCTCCTTCCCTTTCTTTTCTCCAGATTCCTAAGGGCGCTGCCTTTCTACGGCAGCGCATCCTCCAGGTCAATGGTTAGGATCCCTTTTTTCTTTCCTAACAATTGTGAAAACTCTGCTTCCAGCGTCTTTTTATCACCATCCGGCAGACTATACGCAGACTTCACTTCAATTGTTTTCCCCGGCATGATCTCAGTCTGCTGTGTTTCAGCGACCGTTCCCTTGGATTTCCCATTCTGCAGCACAGTTGCCGTGTTAAGGCCGATCCCATCAAGAAACACCTTTTCTGACACTGCCCAGAGATAAGAAGTTGCCTCTTTGCCATTATTGGTAAAATCCAGAGTCAGGACCAGGGCTGACTGACCGTCCGCATCCGGCGTAACGTCAAATCCCTTATACCAGATCTCATAATCGTCCAGAACAATGTGATCAGAATCCAAAGGAACCTCCGATGCCTTCTTACAGGCTGCAAATCCAAGAGACATCGCTCCAGCCAGGAGCAGGAGCAGCCAGCGGTGCTGTTTTCGCTTCATATTCCACCCCCTGCTGCCTGTGTTTATTTAAACCATTCTTCATCCGGCTCCGTAAATTCTGCAGCTTTGACCATGGCATCCAGGAAATCCAGTGATTTCTGGAAGTATACAGTTTCATTCTCGTTCAGAACCTTAACAGCCTCTGCCGTTGCCTTCACATCCATATTAGAATCATCTACATAGGTATATGCGAATGCACGATAATTGTTATCTCCGACCTGAAAACGGACCTCAGTGCTAAGATAACCTACAAACTTTGTCTGTTTGATATGTGCAGGATAACCGGCAATGGTGTAGTCGGAATATCCTTCTGTCACTTCATAGGTTGCTTGATTGATCGTAGAGGTCATAAGGCCAACAAGTCTGACCGGAATCTCATCTGCCTCGTGGATCTCTGACCGGAGCTGATGCACACAGTAAGAATCCGCAGGCTGTGTCACTTCAGCAGTTACTCCATTGTATTCAAAGCTTTCCGGTAGAGAACATGTAGGAGTTCCCATATATTTACGTCCGCTGCGGTCCTCCTTGCCTTCATAGTCTGTTGCCACCGTAACCGTATCAAGAAACAGATCTCTTGTCTCCTTCAGCTCCTCCACCTGGGCATAGCTGTCATCTCCGGTCCAGAATTTCACCAGCATATAGGTTTCTAATCCATCCTCATATTTACCGAGATCAATCAGATAATCCCAGGATGTAGTTCCTGTTTCAAATGTTCCCGGATAATCCCGGATCGTGATTTTTTCCTTGCCATCCATCTGCTTCTCAAGACTTTCCGGTGTCGTTGCTGTAAGCTGGATCGTCACATGCGCTGATTGATCCTCATTGATCTTCGCTTTATAAACATTTTTCTGCACCGGTGTAACCGGATCTCTTCCATCCCGGTTTTCTACTTCCCATTCTCCTTCCTGTTTTGGAAGATAGAACTTTGCCTGGATCTGAAGCTTCTGGTTCGTCATGGTGATCTCTTCAGCATTTTCCGGTATCTTTGCCTCTGTCTCCAAAGGCTCTGTTTCTTTTTCTGTAGTTTCTTTTGCCGCAGCTTCTGTTTCTTTCGCTGCCACAGACGTGGTCTCCTGTGATGCCTGAACGGATCCTTTGGTTTCCGCCGGCTTCTTTTCACCGCCACATGCAGTCAGGCTAAGTATCAGCATTGCTGCCAGAGCAGCCGTCATAAATCTACTTTTTTTCATTATCCGTTCCTCCTTTTCCACCGGGATGCACTCTCGCAATTCTAACAACATCATCACTTAATTAGTTCTGTCTCCACCGTCAAAAGGATCTCCGCACTGCGGACAGAATTTTGGTGGATGTGCCGGATCTGCCGGCTCCCAGCCGCATTTGTCACAGCGATACCGGATCGCCTCCGGCTTCTGTGCGCCGCAGTTCTGGCAGAATCTTCCGGTATTTGTCATACCGCAGGAGCAGATCCAATTTCCACTCTGTGCCATATTTCCGTTCTGCATCATATTTCCGCCCTGCATCATATTTCCATTCTGCATCATGTTTCCGCCCTGCATCATGTTTCCATTCTGCATCATGTTTCCATTCTGCATCATGTTTCCGCTCTGCATCATTCCGCCAGCCAGCATTCCTGCACCTGTCTGCAGGATCTTATTTACCATTCCCGGTCCGTCCATCATCTGATCTGCAAGGACACTGGCCGGCATCGGCTGATTTAATAAAACAGCAATGATCTCATCGGACATACGCTGGTATTTCCGGTAATCCGCATTATACTCCGGATGTACCATGCTCTGACGCCTGTTGCTTGTCAGTCTTCCGACTCCACCAAAACCACCACCGGTCTGCTCATCAACGATCTCCACATCACTGGGATTTAAGCGGAAACGGATCTGGGTAAACCATGGATTTCTTACCCCGATCTCAATGTTAAAGTTATAGGAATAACAGAATCTCGGCGGATTATAACTGACCTCCTTGCCCTGTGAATCCTTCCTCATGATTTCTGTATCTTCTACATCAAGATCCAGATTACAGGAAATCACGTCAGAAAGATTGATAATATCCGGATTTGCCTTTAAAAGGTCTGAAGAAGAGGTCACTACAAAACGTTTTCCCGCTTCGTCAACCATAACTTTCATCCTCTCGCCGATGATACGCGTTGCCTGGAAGCGTTCCAGCTCTTTTCTGTTTTCTTCACGGTAAGCCAGCTGTTCCTTGATTTCCTCTACTGTAGACGATTTCCTCTCAGAAAAGAATGGGGAAAGCTTCGCCGCACAGTCTTTACAGAGATTCCCATTTTCTAATTTCCGGTTGCCAAGAAGACCTATCTTTTCTCCACATACGTCACAGTATTTTTTATCAAAAAATCCCATATAAACCTCCCTTTCTAACAGATGTACTCTCGAAGTCCTGCCTGCACCTGATCTTGTGAGAACATACAGTTCCCTTAATTTTCATGTGCCGCGGTCAGATTCCCTTTCAGGAAACAACCGCGGCCAGTATATTACTGTTCTTAATTTTTAGTTTTTGATATCTCCATCATCAAATGGGTCACCACACTCCGGACAGAACTTCGGTGGATTTTTCGGATCTTCCGGCTCCCATCCGCACTTATCACAGCGGTATAACGGTGCTCCTTGTGGTTTCTTCGCTCCGCAATTCTGACAGAACTTGCCTTTATTTATGGCTCCGCAGGAACAGGTCCAGCCTTCGCTGTCCGCCGGCTTCGGAGAACCGCATTCCGGACAAAACTTTCCAGTTACTGTTGCACCACATTTACACTTCCAGCCTCCTGCTGGCTCTATCTTCGGCTCCGGCTTCTTTGAACCACACTCCGGACAGAATTTTCCTCGCACCGTTGTTCCGCAGGAACAGGTCCATGTATCACCCTGTGGCTGTTCCGGCGCTGCCGGCTGTGGAGCTGCCTGCGGTTGCGGTGCTGCCTGCGGCTGCTGCTGTCCCATTGCAAACAGGTTCTGGGCATTCATGCCGCCCATTCCGCCAGCATTCATTGCCATTCCCATTCCCATAAACCCTGTCATTGCGCCGGCGCTGTTTCCTGCAGCTGTTTTCATCGCATCGATCTGTCCTCCAACAAGACGGGCAGCCGCTGTTGTCGGATTGGTGGTCATTGCATTTTCTTCCCACTCATTGATCTTCTTACGCTGATCTTCCGGAATACTTAAGGAATTGATATTAAAGGAAAATACCTCAATGCCTCGTTTTTCCTTCCATGTCTTTGAAAGGACTTCATTTAATGCATCAGACAGATCCTGTGTATGAGCCGGAATCTCATAATACTGGACTTTCTTTGCAGACAGTGTAGAAAGTGCCGGCTGCAGTGCTGTCATAAGCTCGCCCTTTAAACGTCCTGCGATCTCTGAGCTCTCATAATCCTGTTCCACGTTTCCACATACGTTTGTATAGAAAAGCAGCGGATCACAAATCCGGTATGTAAAGTTTCCGTTGCAGCGGATATCTACAGAAAGCTTATAGCCAAGCTCCTCATTTACGATCACGCGGAATGGAACCGGTGTTGCTGTACCATAAAGGATCTCGCCCATTTCTTTTGTGTTAATGTAATAAACTCTCTGATCCTTTCCTGTATCGCCACCATATGCGAAACGTTTTCCAATAACCTGGAAGGTCTTCTTAACGCTGTCTCCCAAATTACCGCTGAAAATACTGGGCTCTGTGGAAGTATCATAAGTAAATTCTCCAGACTCTGCACAGAACTCAACGATCTTTCCCTGTTCCACGATCAACATACACTGTCCATCCGCAACAGCAATTCCACTGCCGTTGGAAATGATGTTGTCATTACCTTTTGTGTTAGAGGAACGACCGGAGGTTCGCTTCTGACCCTTTGTAACCAGTACATCTTTTCCCATGGAATCACAGTAGAAAAACTCTTTCCACTGATCTGCCAATGTTCCGCCCATTGCTCCAATTCCTGCTCTAATAAGTCCCATACTCATTTCTCCTTTCCATATCACCGGATTTTTCATGATCCTTTTCATGATCCAAATCTTTGATCTGGTTTGAATATATCAGATTTTTCACGAAAATATATACTCACCGTTAGTATATTTATCCCTTTTAGGTCAATTTTGGCAAAATACTCACTGTGAGTATACAAGATGTAGTGTCTGTTTTAAATCATTTCATATATATAGTTTATCCTTCTATGGTCATCCGGCCATCCACAGCTGAATCCAGCCACTCATGTTCCCTGAAATACTCCATCAGGATATCCTGACAGGAGGAAGCAATGCAGCGTGGTTTCTGAAGCTGGGATATAGTTTCGTAAGATATACTCAGGAACTTCTCCACATTTTGGAAATGGAAATTCTGCATTCCAACTGTAAAAACCGTATCATCACTGATCTCTCTGCCAAGTTCCTTGCCGCAATAGGTAAAGGAATCAAACTCTCCCCGCTCACGGTTATAACAGAAACGGAACTTTGATGGGATCTGGTAAAACTCCGTATGTCCTAAAAACGCCTCATCCCGGACCATGTAGAGCAGCATCTTTCGCAGCTGGCCTGCCGTCACCTTGAACATATATACACCATCATCATAAGGGAATCCTTCGATCAGGTCTGCATATGTAACAATCGGACCAAGCTTCTCACTCCGGATACTGCCGGAACCGATCAGCATGATATCCACGCCGAGACTTTCCGTAAAAATATCTGCAAACAGGTTTCCAAGCTCTGTTTCCTGCGTCCGCTCCGGATGTGTCAGTTCACGGCGGAAACGGCCAATAATGAAATTATATTTCTCGTCGATCTGCTGTGTGAAACGCTCCAGTACATGCTCTATCATCGGACTTCGCGGACAGTTATCTGCTGTGATCGGTATGCTCCGCCAGGTATATGAATCAATACAGTTTCCGTCGGTGTCAACAATGATATCAAAGCGGCCGATCTGGTCCGTACCGGTACCAGCCTGTGCGATCACAACGCCGTTTTCTTCCACAGCATGCTCCAGAAATGTGTGGGAATGTCCTCCAATAATAAGATCTACACCCCAGGCCGGATCCAGCTGTCTTGCAAGATGCTTATCCTCCTCAAAACCAATATGCGTCAGAATAACCGTAAAATCGATATCGATACTGTTGTGTGCGTTACAGATCTTTCCAATTTCAGCAGCCGCAGCAGCTGTATCCACAAATGCTCCAACTAATGATTCCGATTTCGTCTGATTGATCACATCCTGGGTAATGACACCGATGAACAGGATGTTCATACCGTCCACCCGGAAGATCTTATACGGGGTAAATAATCTGGTCGCCGTATTCTTAATGTAAAGATTCGCATTGATGATCGGAAATCTTGCACATTTCTCGATAAACAGAAGGTGGGCGATCCCGTAATCAACCTCATGATTTCCGATAGTGACTACATCAGGAGCCAGAGCATTCATGATTTCGATCGTAGAAAGCCCTTTGTATTCCGAATCGATGACTGAACCGCGGAACATATCTCCTGCGATCACATACAACGTATTCGGTTCTTCTTTACGGACACTCTCAATATAACCGGACAGCATCGAAACTCCACCAACCAGCTTTTCATCTACCTGTTCTGCAAGAAAATCCCCATGCAGGTCATTTGAATGCAGGATCGTAATTTTTTTTGTATGTTTCATGATCGCATCCCCCTTTTTTAATGTTCATCAACTGTATTTACGGTTTCCCCATCATCCATCAGACAATTTTCAAATACAATCCGTTCCATACTCAGGCTGTCTGTCTCAGCTAAAAAATCACTGTAGGTATTCTCCTTAAACTCACAATTCTTAAACAGGACTTTATATGAATTCGGAGCCGATATAAATGGAAAATACCCTGCATCAGAATGATTTCCGGAGATCAGACAGTCCTGAAGAAGTATATTATAGCAATCCTGGAAGGAAAACATATTATATTGCTTGCTGTCCCGGAATGTACATTCCTGAAATCTTGCTGCAGTTACATTGTCCAGTTCAAGAAGTCCGTAAGTACAATCAAACAGCTCTGTTCCCTCCACATGCAAAGCTCTTGAGTTATGTGCCTCCACACCGTAAGTTCCGCTTCCATACAAATGACAGTCATCGATCATGACATTGTTTGTCTCACTCAAATAAATCACACTTCCGGTACAATATCCCGGTTCTACCTCATGGCCACAGGTCAGTCCACGAACCGTAATATTGTCGCAGCCTTCAAAAGCCAGTACTTTTCCATAGGGTGATGCCGTGCTGACCACGACCTTTTCACCATTTGCTGCTTCCATGCAGAAGTTATGGAGATCTTTGATCGTATATTCCGCCGGTTCATCATAATACGAAATCGCATCCAATTTAGGATTCTGGATTTCTGTATCATCAAGACTGGAAAAATTATATTCTCCCCCTTTTAGAATGACCTTCGTCCTGTCCTGGATCGCTTCCACCAGTTCCTCCACCGTTGATACAGTAACAACATCCAGATACTGATACTCACTACGTTGTTCCAGTTCCTTCGATCCTTCCCGCATATAGATTCCGTTATATGTATAATCCGATGTCATGCCATAATACTGTTCCCGGTATTGCAGCACATTGTCCTCCAAAAGAGTCACTGTACGGCGTATTTCCGATTCATCCATTCTGTTTTTTAAGCGGGCAGCCGGCTGATCCTCTGTGGTCGTTGTTTCTTCCTCAAATGCCATACCATTGATCGTTGTTGTTCCTTCATTTTGGCAATGATAATAATCTGCATATAGCTGGTCACCTTCTGAATAAATGTGGATCTTAGATTCCTCGCCTTCATCCCCTGCTAAATAATATGGAGTTCTAACCGACGTATCCCCTGCATTCTCACGCTCCCCATATTCATAACCAGCAAGTATCCATTGTCCGCAAAACCGGTTTTCTTCCGCGGTTTCTTCTGACTGGGATTCCATCACAGCTTCCGCTTCTTCTGACTTCTGTATCGGTGCTGCACCAAAGGTCTGCTTTGCCGGTTCTGCCGGCTCTGTTATATTCTTTGAAGTACATGCACTCAATGCCAGCGCAAAAAGCATGCACAAAAGGATTCCTGTCTGTTTTCTGATATGTATATTTTTCATAGCACTCACCTCTTAATTATTTCCAAACTACAAATTGTTCACGATTCTCCTGAATATAATCCCAGAGAAGTGAGATGATCGCATCTTCCGCCGCCTCATATCCATCGGGAAGAGAATCCCCGGATGCCATGATCGATTCGCCTGACTGGTATTCAATGAGCAGTCTAAAGCTTTTCTCCTCTTGTTCTGATGAAACAGGATAAGTTTCCCCATTCCATTCCGCCAGGTGGAACCTTTCTACGATCTCCTGTAATTCTTCATACGGCAGCTTCGGGACCTTTCCGTAAAAGAAATACTCCACTTCACCGATCGGTTTAAACTGGTCTATATTAACAATATCCGCATACAGGTAATCGGCTTGGGGATCATCGTTTCTTTTTTCAGATCTCCACTCAAATTTCTGCGCCTGATCCTTTGAACAGACATAAAACGAAAAACCGTTGATCCTGTTATCCTCGATCATCTTCGGATACTGCTCCTGATACCACTGCTCAACGACGGGATCGATCAGGGAATTTAACTCGGAAAAGACCTTTCTCTGATTCTTTGGAAATGCATTATTTCCAGATGCAGAAATGGATGTTCCGTCCGTAAACGTAACGTGAAATGAAAAACTGCTGCCATCCAGAACCATACTGTCATTTCCCCTGAATCCATTCCATTTTCCCACATCATAGGTTTCAAGGATCTTTTGCACCTGATCCATCAGAGAAGCATCCATCATCTTCTCATATTCATACTGATATTGAAGCTCCAGCTGAACTCTGGTTCCTTCATTCTCCCGGGTCATGGTTGTGTAAGAAACTAAAGGGACCATGCTTCCGCTTTCCCGGAATGAAATCTCCTGTATATCGGTGATCGCCACCGGCGCTTCTGTTGTGATTTCTACAGGGCTTTGATCATCTGGCCACTTTTTGCACCCGGCAAGTAAAGTTGCCCATGATGAAAACGTCATAAATATGATCCACCCTTTCTTTTTGATCTTGATCATTACCACCTCACATTCACGCAAAACTTACCGCGTTGGCAAAGGCTGATCACAATAGATGCATTTGCTGGCTTTTCCCTGGATCACCATATTTTTTCCTCCGCAGCATGGACATGTAACGGTGATATAAACATTTGCTTTCACAAGACGCTGGTCTGCTGTCAGCTCCACAAACCGTTTTTCATAGTCGATATGGAGATTCTGCAGGTATCCCATTTTTAACAGCTCATCGATCAGCTTAACTGCACTTTTACTGATCTCCTTCGATAATTTGTCAAATGTAACACTGGTCTCCCGGTAATACGCAAACCAGTTGCCAATCCGTTTTGCCTTATAACACCGCCAGATTTCTCTTATAACCAGCAGGATCGGCGTAACACTGCCAAGCAGCAATGCAAATAGCACTCCGTTATCAATGGCACCTTTTTTAGTAACATAATCCGGAACCATCGAACCAATGACAATTGTAAAAAAACCACATATCCCAAGGATCGCTCCCTGCCACGGTCTCGGTCTTGTTGTTTTTTTTGTAACATACGGATTATTCATTCTCATTTCCCCCTCTTTGTTTCATCCGATCTATTTCTTTCTTTATACTGTATTATGTACAGAAAATATATGGTCGCAGTGAGTATTTTGGCGTTTTTACACAATATACTCATTGTGAGTATACAAGATATAGTGTTTTATTTTTCAATTCTATCTATATATTGTTTTTATCTGCAAATACATTCTGTTTTATTGCAGTACGATCCAGACCAGATGTATTTTTATTTCACAGGACACAATTTCCTATGAAAAGCAAAAAAAGCCCCGCAGTAATAAACTGCAGAACTTTTCTTTTATCGTCTTCTGTTGTTGTAAAGGAATATTGTAAAAGACTTTCTTATGATCTGCAGCACAGATCAATGTGCTTATCCCTTAGTCTGCTGCACTAAAAGGAGTCATCGGCAAATACATATATTCCGGCTCCCACGCCCAGAATTCCTCCACTGTCATATTGGTTTTCCGGGAATCCCCGATTTCCCAGCTCCCAGTGGAATTATAATAGACTGCTGCATCCGATTCATCTCCATCCAGGATCCGTAGAAAATAGAATTCCCTGCAGATCAGCGCTGTACCATCATCTGTAAACTGATAGATCCCCTTTCCATTTTCCGATGCGCTGCGGCAGCCGTTATAAAAGAAGCTGCCATCCTGCAGATATGTATAACCATCTCCTGCTTCCCCAAAGACCAGCCTGGGCGTTCCCTCTGCCAGTGTAAACAGAGAAGACAGATATGCTCCGTATTCTGGTGTAAATCCGATCGCCAGCTCCGGCACACCATCACCATTAAGATCCTGAATTGCATATCCCATAATATCCGCCGGATCTTCTCCCAGGTCTGCCGCCATCTCTCCGGCGATCATGAGGAAATTCTGCTCCCCTGCTCCATCAGCATCCTGAAATGCATCCGGATCCATCGCCAGATCCCGGTATCTCCTGACCAGATCCTCATACGTCATTCCTGCTAAGACCGGTGTTGACCCGGATGAAAAATCACAAGCTTCAAAGGTAGCGCAGGACCAGTCCTTTGGAATTCCCATATCACGGTTGCCCCGGAAGGTACAGTTCTGGAAAGTTATATGAATAGAATCTGCGTCAAAAAGCTGACTGTTATACGCCTGCAGCAGACTACCCTGATTTTGGGAGATTTCTGTATTCCGGATCTGGATCTGGGTGTCTCCCCATAAGAAGAACATCCCATCATTGTCATGGAAATTGCAGTGTTCAAAAACTGTGTGTGAAGTCTCAGACAGATTCAAAATACCGTTGGTACATTCATAAATCTCTGTTCCTATAACAGTAAGTACCGCTGCATCCTCTCCATAGATTCCATATGTGCCGCAGCCAAATAGGCTGCAATTCTCCACAGTCACACTCTGGGAAGTAAGAAGCTTCAGGACATTGGCATCACATTCCCCTTTTTCAACCTCATGTCCCAGAACCAGCCCCTTCAACACTGCACCATCGCAGTACGAAAGAGTCATCACATCCGCATATCCATTCTCCGTAACCAGCCGCACAGATCCGCTCTTTTCTGCCTCCAGAATCAATCCAGGAGCATTGTAAACAAAAAACTCGCCCTGCTTTAGCAGATCCGGATCCACATAAGCGCCAGCCCCTGCGATCTCCGCCTCCGTCAATACTGAAAAATTGTAGGTACCGGATTTCAGAATAATGTGGGCATCCGGCGTTATGGACGATATCAATTCTGCAGTGGTAGAAACAATAAGCGCATCTGTGGCTGCCTCTGGAACTGCTTCTTTAATTACTTCTTCCACTTCTTCTGCATCCGTTTCGGCCTTCGCTGTAACCGGAGCATTTTTTGTTGCCTGTTCCGTATTTTGTGCCTGATTGCAGGCTGGCAGCACCGTCAACAGCAGGACAAACAGCCCAAATGTGTTCCATTTTCTCATGGCATCCTCCTTATGTTTCTAATATTCTCCCGGAATCTTTCTGTACCTGATTTTGTGCCCGTTTTCTTTTCCTCTGCTTTATTTCTTTTCCTCTGCTTTTTTGAAATTCCAACAATCCATTTCGAAAATCTTCTTTATAAATAGTCTACATGATTTCATAAAAAAATATATACTCACCATAAGTATCTTCTGCTGTTATAAACAAAATACTCACAGCGAGTATACTATATATAGGCACAAAATCAGTTTGCACGTCAATATATAGCATTGTTCTGATTTTTATAAAAATTAAACGGGAGAACACTTCTGATCAAAGCATCTCCCGTTTAAAATATGTTTTCTGTTTTTTATGATCCTTTTTCTTCCTGTTTCAGCTTTTCCGGGGATTTCTCCGTCTTTGCTGCCTGCTGCTCATCTGTTCTCTCTGTCCTTTTTTTCTCCGGACCAGTACAATATGCGATCTTCTCCATAAGATCACACCGCCGGAACATATCAATATAAAGAAGCAGCTCTTCTCTGGTTGATACTCCAAGCTTTCGATTGATATTCGAATTGTGCTTTCTTACTGTACTGAGACTGATAAACTCCTTCTCCGCAATTTCATTTACACTGAAACCGTTAATATAATACTGGAGTACCGTCCGCTCCATCGGAGTCAGTGTTTCCACCCGTCTTGCAAAATCAAAGAACAGCTCTTCCATGCCCGGAGGCATTTTACTCTCCTCGTCGGGCTTCGCCTGTCTCGCATGCATATAGGCAAGAAGCTCATCGATTTCAATAATACCTGAATTAGATTCCTCCTGTGGTTCCTTCTGGTCTTTCAGCGCACGGATCTGCTTCTGGATCGGCAGCATAAACCGCCTTGTAAGGAACATGGCAGCAAGAAGCATCAAAACAAGAAAACCAAGACCCCCGCAAAGCCAGAATGTCCTGTTTTTCGCCACACTGCTCTGGTAACTGATCTCCGGTACAAGGGTAACAAGAGTCAGATCACTTCTTCCGTCCACTGCTTTCGGGATCACAATGTGATTTCCAAAGTATGTACGGCTGCCGTCCGAATAAGTTTTATAATGCTCCCCATTTTTGATCAGAAGCGTTCCATCCGTTGTAAAATAGGTTCCGTCTGTCTTTCCGGAAATCGCACCATCCAGAAGAAGACGCTTATCAGCGATCGGTGCAACAACTGTAACCATATTCCCGTAAGGGCTCTCCACTGACGGGAATACCATATTAAAAAACAGCTCCGAAAGTTCTACGCCGCAGACTCCACGTACCTTTCCCTCAAGGACTACCGGAATACTCAGAAGAACTACCTGTTCCCATGTTCCGGAAAGCGTTACACGGTTTGAAAGATAGCAGCTATCCAAAATA
>OIXA01003857.1_pt1 | contig 15175 bp, 10 predicted proteins | sample 1587721 | NCBI WGS metagenome assembly OIXA01 (sample SAMEA3888900, study PRJEB22519) | human gut metagenome | biome: human gut; feature: human-associated habitat; material: faeces | place: Denmark | collected 2013 | reverse complement strand
CAGTACTTTTTCTTAAAAGTCAAGGCCGCGTTCCACGGACTTCCGAGATGAACCTGATTTTTCCATGATATGTTAGAATCGCGCTATGATTATAATTGCTCATGCATCTTTTGATTTGCAATCGATGATGCTGTATTTATATCAAGTCAGATGTAAATGAATAATATAGAGATCACCCCCCCTGCAATAACTCACTAATCGAGCTATTGGCCTTGGCAGACTGCTGGATTCCGAAACCGGGCTCTGCCTGTGCCATTGATATTGGCGGTCCTATACCCCATGACAAAGCATGGGAATACTATTTTGAGTTCATCCGTCTTAACGGATACGAACCTCGTCTTTCTTCGCTCTTCCAAAAACTGCTCGCTCGAGCAGGCGCAGAAGTCAATTGCTATTTGGCACTTTTTGGCGTGTTCAGATCAAGCCTTCTGAATGCCATTGACGACTTCATTATTTCCTCCATCCGACAAGCGTCCGAATCTTTAAATCCGCAGGGCACTACGACTCCGGTTTTTCTTATTGATACGCGAAAGACGGTGCGGAAAAGCTCTTGGGAACAATTTGACTGCTCTTGTTCCTCCACTCCTTCAGGAAATCTTCATAACCCATTACAGGGCTTTCGAGGTTTCGGCATCAAAGCATTTTGATCGATTCTCGGTATCCAGACATCACTGGGGCACGCGTAATTGATCTTTCAACCCTTTAACAATTCTTTGCTTGGTCCGCACGGACAAGCGAAACATCATGGCTACACCATTCACACTTAAAGCGATCGCAATCGCCGCATCCTGCCTGCTCATGTCCGGCTCCGCTTTGGCGGAAGCTGTTGCCAAATATCGCGTCTCCGTTGCCGATCTCGCCGTCAGTGACAGCGTCTCGGCTAAGAACCGAAAGTGCGTTCTCGAATCCAGTCTCATTTCGAACATTGAAAACGCCATTCGAAACGGTCGCAAGTTCGAGCTCCTGACGCGCCGCGCCGATGCGCTTGCCGAAATCCGCAAGGAACAGGAATTCGCCAAGTCCGGTCTGACGGCCGCCGACGCCGCTGCGGAAGGACAGCTCTCCAATGCCCAGTCCGTCATCAAGGTCACGGTTGAATCCTTCAACTTCGGCCGCTCCGCCTCCAAGGTTCCCAACCTCGAAGGCAAGTACAAGGTGAGCGACAACGCAAGCATTTCCATGAGCGTTCAGATTCTGGACACCACGAAGGGCACCGTCGTCGGCGCCTTCCCAGTCAAGGCCTCCTCTTCGAGCGGCACGAGCGTCAGCAATGGCATCGGAAGCCCCTCCCGCGTGATTCTGGATCAGGCCCTTGAACGCGCGGCCGGCAATCTTGCCAACCAGCTTTCCGACACGATCTTCCCGATCACGGTCATTCAGGCCAAGGGCAAGCGCCTTTGGGTCAACCGAGGCAACGACTCCGGCATGAAGCAAGGCGAAACCTTCATTGTCTATGAACCGGGCGAAGATCTGATCGACCCGCAGACGGGTGAAAACCTGGGTTCGGCCGAAATGGAAGTCGGCGTTGCCAAGGTCGTTCGCGTCAATCCCAAGGTGACGATTCTTGAACTCACGAAGGGCGAGCCCGACTCGATCGGCCAGGGCTTCATTCTTCGCCGTCCCGTCAAATAACATTGGAAGGTCGAAATGATGAAAAAGACATTGGCTGCCGCCTGCTGCCTTCTTCTCGCGGGCGCTTCGGTTGCCGCCGGCGTACGCGTGAAGACTGTTGAAGGCGAAGGCTTGGGATCTACTCGAGAAGAGGCCATCAATGCTGCGCTCGTCGAGGCCGTCAGCAAGGTCAACGGCCTGTCCATCAATGCATCCACTTCCTCCGCACAGGCCTATGCCTCCAACGAAGTCGTCGTTGGCGACAAGGGGCTTGAAGTTTCGACGTCCAGCCAGGCTTCGGCCAAGTCGGTCGATACGGCCACGGGAGGCAATGTCCGCAGCTATCAGGTGATCTCCGTTCAATCCGCTTCGAACGGCCAGATCAAGGCCAAGCTGTCCGTCGACGTCAACTTCTTTGAAAAGGGCAAGCAGAACAACCGCCTGCGAATCGCCGTCGTGCCGTTCAAGGGAACGAATGATCTGGTCGACCGACCCGATACGCAGAAGTTCGCCGGAAAGCTCAACCATTCGATCGTGAGCTATCTGACCGGCACGCGCCACTTTGCCGTGCTTGACAAGGATTTTGAAGATCTGCGTCTCAATGAGCTCAATCGACTCATGAGTCCGGACGTGGCCATTGAGGAACGCGCCCGACTCGGACAGACGCTCGCAGCCGACTACATTCTCACCGGCGTCCTGACCGACTACGTCGTGCGCACGGAAAGAAGGAAGGTGCCGTTCACGAATGAGGTCCGAGATGTGACGACGGGCGAGCTTGCGTTCGAGTGGCGCCTGATTGAAGCAGCCACGGGCCAGATCATGATGAGCAACATTGTTCAGCAGAAGATCACGAGCAAGGGTGCCTTCGACACGACGGCCCAGACGGCCGGTCAGAACATCGGCTCCAGCGTGGCTCATCAGATTTATCCGATGGCGGCCATCAGCTTTGTCAACGGTCAGCTGATGGTGGCTCAGGGCGGCACGACGGTTAAGGTCGGCGAACGCTATGAGCTCGTGCGACAAGGTCCTATCATGCGCGACCCCTACACGAAGGAACAGATAGGTCGTGAGGAAACGCCCGTCGGCATCGTTCGCATCGCTCGCGTGACGCCCAAGGTGTCCTATGCCAGCATTGTGAAGTGCGACGCCGATCTGAACGGCATGGCGCCCCGCGAATATCTGCTTCGTCCGCTGAGCGGTGAAGCGGCGGGCGGCAATGCGGCCCCAAAGACCCAACAGCCCGCCTGGTGATCTCGTCATGTGCAAACAGCTCTTGAACTCCGTGTTCGCCGCGTGTCTCGCAGGGGGCCTGCTTCTCTCGTCATTGCCCGTCGGTGCCGTCCTGCCTTCGGAGGTTTCGGCCGGGCTTGAGCTCTCGCACAACCTGTCCGAGGCGTGGCGCGCGGTCGGAGCGTCCGAACCGGGTATCTATCGTCGCGGCGAATGGGTCTTTTCCTATGCGTCTGCGACGCTCCATGAAGGCGAGACGCTTGAGCACCTGAAGGACCGCGCCCAGGCGGAGGCGATTCGTCAGCTGGTCGCCGACTATGCCGACCGTCACTACAACGGCGATTCGATCACCGTGCAGATCACGCGCGAGTACATGAAGACTCACGTGCACATGACTTTCAACGGCCGCGTGCTTCAGTCCGACTGTGATGGCAAGATTTGCCGTAACGTCTTCTGCGCTTCGGCGACCGCGCTCGACCAGGCCCCGACCGTCTCGCAAAAGCTCTCTGCTCAACAGCAGGCGCACGACGCTTTCGTGAAGAATCCCGCGGACTATCCCGACATCCTTCAATCGCTCGGTGCATTCGAACTGGCACTGCTCTCAGAGGTTCGAGTGATGCCGCAGGCCTATGCCAATGTCTTCCTGCCGCTCGTCCCGAGCCGTTCGCAGATCATGCGCATGTCGAGTTTTCTCAACGAACGCTCGGAGATTCTGAACAAGCTTGCCAAGGACGCCCCGTCGGCTCAGGCCAAGGCGGCCGTCGCGCAGGCGGGGGAAAAAGCCGAGGCGTTTGATGCGTTCCTGCAGGCTAGCAGCGTCAAGCCCGTGCACTGGCATCCTAAGCGTCCCATTTTGGCTCAGGCCGCCGCGGCGCAGGGCTTCGTTGTGATCGATGAGCGTGCGGACAACAAGACGCCCGCCGTTATGGCCGTCGTGAAGGAGAAGTTCTCGCAGGGTGTCGATCTCCCGCTTGTGACGCAGCTGCTTGAAGCCGCCGTCGAAGCGGCTCCCCGCAATGCGGAGGCTTGGGAATATCTCGCCGCCGCCTACTATGCCGCAGATCGGCTCGATCAGGCCAGGATCTGTGCGCGCGTCTGGTTCATATTGAGCGACAGCCCCGCTGCTCCGCTCAAGTACCTTTTGACCAAATTCCAAACTGAAGAGCAGGCTCGCCGTCTAGCCGCCATTCTGTAATTTTCATTATTGAGGTTAGCTCACATGTTTAAAATCAAACCCATCATTACCGCGCTCTCTTGCATCTGCTTGATTCAGACGGCTCAGGCCGCGGAATTTGCCAAGGAAGTGTCGACGACGACTGTCGAACTTCAGAATCAGGCGATGGCTGCGCCGCAGCAGGCTCAGCAGACTCAGGGTTCGACGCCGGCCCACGTTCAGGCAACCGCCTGGCTCCGCAAGGTCAACAAGATTGAAGGCGCCAATCCGTCGGTTCGACCGGACGGATCCCAAGAATTCAATGTGATCTACATCGGCAGCTATCGTCAGAAGGCAAGCCTGCGCACGATTTCCGACGTTCGCGCCATGGGCGGCATGGTTGCCCAGCTTGACGCCAAGGCCAAGCTGGTCAAGTTCCTCAATTCTCAGGTCAGTGCCGACATTCAGTCCTCGATTCCTCAGCGTACACCGATGGAGACGGAATACGACAAGCAGCTGGTCAAGGCCGAAGGCGAAATCAATGCGCTCCTCGGTGAACTTGAAGAAGCCGTGAGGGATCTCGACAAGGAAAAGGCCAATCAGATCGGTGGCATCAGCATGGACGACCTGATGGTTCAGGGCATTGCACAGTCGCTCGCAGCCAGGGGCATTATGCTTGATCTGGCGAACGCCAAGTCCGAGTCGGCCAAGCGCATTCAGGAATTGCAGTCCCGCATCACCACGCTTGACGGCAAGCTCAAGACGCTTAAGGAAGAACAGAAGAAGCTCGTCGGCGCCCTTAACGAAGAACAGACTTCATCCATGCAGCTCCTCAGCAGCATGGTCGTGACCGGTGCCGTGACCGTCAACTCCTTCGAGTCCTATGTCGACGGCGAATATGAATGCGCAGTCGTGATCGTCTGGTCTCCCGCGCAGGAACGCTTCATCCGTAGCGTGCTCGGTCTTGATCGCTCTGACCTGAGGATCAAGCCCACCACGGGCAAGACGCTCAACGAATACGTCAACAAGATCAATTGGGAAACGGTTTCCGGCGGTCGCTGGATCGTTGACAAGGAAGGCGTTCCGCATCTCTTTGCCGTTGGTGTTTCTGAAATTGAAAACAATCGCACAAGCACGCAAAACCGCGCCCGCGGCATGGCCGAAGCCGATGCCGTCACGAATCTTGCCCTGAGCCTGCAGTCCGACGTCAAAACTCAGATGGAAGCCCAGCGCAAGGTTCAGAACCTCAAGGGCAAGAACAACGAGGACGACGTGCAGAGCGCTTCCGCACTGGCTAAGGAAATGAAGGCCAGCGTTAAGGATCTCTCGGTCTCCGGCGCTCAGACGGTGATCGACGAACAGCGCATTTCGCCACTGACGGGCCGCAAGGTACATGTTCACGTTATCGAATACAGCCCGCTCGGCCACAAGACCGCTCTTGATCTTTTCGATGCTCAAAAGGAAGCGGCTGTTGAAGTCGGCCGCGGCCAGCAGGAAATCAAGGGCTACATCAACGAAAGCAAGGCTCAGATCGAATCGGCTCGTCAGGATGCCGAAGCTTATGCTCGCGGTGCCGCCGCTGCTCGCGGCGAAGGCGGCCAGGCCGCCGATGCCGGCAGCCAGTCCGTCGGTGCTCAGACGACCGAAACCAGCGCCTCTGCTGATCCCAAGCTCGGCAACCGCAGCTTCGGCGGCGAAGGCTCGGAAGACTTCCAGTTCTAATTTTTTTTTTAATTATGAGACAAGCGGTTGAGACAATTGGATTTTCCAACCGCCCTCATTGTTTGCCAATCCAACCATAAGGTAACACCATCATGGCTAATTTATTCCGTCGTTCGGTTTTGTGCACGGCCGTCTGCGCCGCCCTCACGCTCTCGGGCTGCGCCACCCATAGCGACAAGCTGAACTTTATCGACAACGAAGGCACCAAGACCTATGCCGAAGCCTATGAACCGGCTCGTCAGATGATGCTCCAGGGGCAGTGGGATGCCATGCGCGCCAAACTGAACGAAAACACCTCTCGCGAAGTCAAGGAGCAGGTGAAGGATGAGAACGGTGAAGTCCGTGAAACCGCCCGAACCGAAAAGCTTACCAATGATGAGGAAAAGGAACGCCTGATCAAGGAACAGAGCGAACTGTCGATGGTCGAACGCGGTCTTCTGACCCTCAACGTCGGCGACTTCGAACGCGCTCTCTTTTACTTCGACGCTGCTGAAGAAAAGCTCGGTCTGGCCGAAGCCGACGACAGCCTCGCATCCACCGCTTCTTCTGTCGGCAAGACCGGTCTCGCCGTTATGCTCGGCTCCGAAGAAATGGCCAACTATGAACTTCGCGGCTACGAAAAGGTCATGCTCCTCAACTACAAGGCCCTCTGCTACATGCTGATGGGCGATCGCAAGGCCTACAACGTTACGCGCCGCGCCATTGACCTCCAGCAGGCCGAATGGGAAAAGTTCAAGGAAATGCTTGCCAAGAACGAAGAAGAACAGAAGAATTTGAAGGACGAAGTTAAGGATAAGAAGCCCAAGCAGGCCGGCGGTGAAATGACTCCGGAAGCTGAAGCCGCTCGCCAGAAGTCGCTCGAAATGCAGATCCAGCAGCTCCAGGCCACGAAGTCCGGCATGGAACAGCAGCTTGCTTCCGGTCAGATCGGTCTGATGCAGATGCCCTCCTATCGCCAGAAGCTTTCTGAAATTAACGGTCAGATCGACCAGCTTCAGAAGATGCGCACGTCTGCTGCGGGTCCCAACCCGGGCAAGCTTTCCATGGCCGACATCGACGACCGCTCGGATGATGTGAAGGCCAAAGCCGAACTCGTGACGTCCGCCTACGTCAATCCGTTTGGCGACTACCTCAACGCCATGATGATGGAAATCGACGGCTTCGACGATTCGACGATGCGTCAGAACGCCAAGATCGCATACAAGAAGGTTGTTGAAAACAACAAGGACTGCACGACCGCCAAGCAGGCTGTTCGCACTGTCGAAAAGGGCGTGCCCGCCAACAGCAAGCTCGTTCAGATCATCCTCTCCGACGGCTTCTCCCCGTACCAGGTTGAAAAGACCAAGGTCTTCCCGATCCCGCTCGAAAAGCGCACCGTCAATGCCGTGGTGAACTATTCCAACGCGACTCCCGTTCCCACTGAAACGGCTGGCGCCCGCGTCATGGTTGGCGGCAAGAGCACGAATCTCTCGAGCCTCACCAAGATGGAAAGCCTTATCCTTCGTGACGAAGCTGACCGTCTTCCGATGCGCGCCACGATGTTCGGTCTCGCAATTCTCCGCTCCGCTGCTTCCGGCGCCTTCCTTGGCGACCTTGGCTCTGCCGTGGCCGGCAGCATCCAGCATCCGGACACGCGCTCCTGGCTGTCGCTTCCGAACCAGGTCTACGTTGCTCGCGTGGTTGTGCCCAAGTCCCAGACCAGCCTCAAGCTTGAAACGACCGGTGCCGACGGCGCCATCCTCGCCTCTCAGGACGTGAAGCTCGCCAAGGACGGTCCTACGGTTGTGTATGCCGTGTCTTACGACAAGAATGTCAAGGTCTACGCCAACGCGTTCTCCTGGGTTGAATAAGAACCGTCGTTAACATCTCCTAAAGCGCCGGCCCTACGGGGTTCGGCGCGTGAAGAATCCCATCATGAAGAAAATTCTCGCCATCGGTGCAGCGGCTGCAATGATGCTTGCCGGCTGCGCGACGAACCAGCCTGCTCAATCTCAGCAGCCCGCACCGGAACCCGTCAAGCTCGTTGACACTTCGGTACCCAATGTCCGCATTTCCTATTCGGACGAACAGGTGGCCACCGCCTTGAAGGCCATGAATGTCCGCCTGGTCAAGGACGGTCGCTTCCCGAAGCTCGCCTTCCAGCTTGTCAATTTTACCCAGGCCAAGTTCCCGATCGAATACAAGATCCAGTGGCTTGACATTGACGGCGCTCCGCTTCAGTCGACCGCTCCCTGGCTTCAGACCACGATCACGGGCATGGAAGCCAAGGCTATCGTCTCGCTCGGGAAGTCGGTCGACGCAGCCGCAGCCACTGTTACCATCCGCTTCCCGCAGAACGTTGAAATCTATGTTCCGACGCCCGATCCAGTCGAACAGATGCGAATTGAACGCCAGGTGATCGACGAATACAATGCCCGCCTTGCTTCCGGCCAGCTCATGTTGTAAGACGGAATTTGGAGAATTGAAAATGAACTTCAAGAAGTCTTTAGCTGCCGTTGTTGTCTGTGCATCCGTTGCCGGACTCTCCGGCTGCGCTTCCACTCAGTATGTCGGAACGCCTGTGGCAACGCCGTCCGGCCATATGCAGACCGTTTCCATCGTAGACTCGTCCGAACGCATAAAGCTCGATACCAAAGTCTCGCTTTCTGACATCATCGCCTTCGCTGAAAATCTGACGAACAAGATGCTCCGCTCGCCTGTGATTGCCAAGGCGAAGAAGAAGCCGCGCATTGTCGTCGGCACTCTCAAGCAGAACACCCATGACGAAAACCTCCGCATGCAGGACATTCATGACCGCATCCAGGAAGTTCTCTTCAATTCCGGGGCCGTTCGCGTGCTTGACCGTTCCGCCACCAATTTCGACTACATCATGAAGTCCGAAATCACCGACATCGTGACGCGCGCTCCCGATGGTCAGAAGCTGGTCGACTACACGATGAAGATCAAGCTCTTCAACCTTGACGGCGAACTTGTCGGCCAGTGGTCCGACGATCTCTCGCTCTTCAAGAGCCGTTAATCTGTCACAGCATTGACGACCAACGCGTCCTCGTTCCACATCGTCGGCGAGGACGTTTTTTTTATCTCATCTCGTGACCGTTCGAGGCTGCGGCCGTCAGGCAATGCTTGATAGGGTGATATACTCGGACTTAACAGTAACAGTAACGGTTAACACTTAACACTAAGTGTATATCTCGCTTAACACTTAACAGTAAGATGTGCAGGAGCTTGCCCTGTGGCAGGTGAGACCGTTTGCTTTTTTGGGGAATGCAGATGATAGACATTTACGAAGTTCGCGACATGATTTCCCATATGAGAAAGATTGGCTCGGATACTCAAGCATGCGAAGTGAAAGAAGCGGCGCAAGGTTTGCCTAAGAGCATCGGTGAGACGATCTCTGCGTTTTCCAACATGTCCGGCGGTTTGATCATACTGGGCTTGTCTGAAAAGAAGAACTTCACTCTGGTTGCTGGTTTTGATTCTCAGAAAATATATTCTGAGCTTCAGACGGTAGGCGATCAGATGACTCCTGTCGTTCGTATGGAAATTGAAAAAATTCCCTTCGAGTCAGGGACCATCGTGGTCGCTAAGGTGCCCGCAATGCCGGCTGTTGAAAAGCCGTGCTTCATCACGAAGCGGGGTAAGTATGACGGTTCATTCATTCGTTCCGGGGATGGCGATCGGCATCTGAGTGCATATGAAGTTGACAGGCTGGCCGAAGCCAGAACGCAGCCGGCATTCGACTTGGAGCCGATAAGGAATGCAACGTTTGCCGACCTGAATCCTGAAATAATCCAAAAAATCGTCCGTCGCGTAAAGGATCTGTTCCCAAGGGTGTTTAGCCAGCTCGAGGAGGAGACGATTCTTATACAGCTGGGTGTCATCGTTCGCATTGATGGTGTGGTGTATCCCACTTTGGCCGGGTTGCTGGCGGCCGGTAATTTCCCGCAACAGTTCTTTCCCCGACTTGAGGTGGTTTTCACTCTTTATGCGGGCACTTCAAAGGCCGGCGATCCTCGGACGGGAGAGCGATATGTTCACTCCAAAGAGCTTGTCGGTTCCATTCCTGACATTCTCATGGATGTTCTGACGCTTGTTCGCGAGAAAATGAACACAGGTGCGATCATAGAGGGTGGGTTAAGAAGGGACGTGCCGGACTATCCGTTGGTGGCTGTTCGTGAGGCGGTTGCAAATGCATTGCAGCACAGAGATTATTCGCCTGAGGGAAGGGGTACCCATGTTCAGGTGAACATGTACGCGGATCGTTTGGAGATTTCAAACCCGGGCGGTTTGTATGGCGCCACTACTGTTGAGTCTCTGGGAAAGGAAGGCATTTCTTCAACTCGAAATGTCTTTCTGTCTCGCTTGTTGACCTATACGCCATTCCGGGACGGATTTGTGGTCGAGAACAAGGGTACAGGGTTCATGACTATTGAATCTGCTCTTGCGCAAGCCTTAATGCCCCCGCCAAAGGTTAAGAATTCGCTGACTTTTTTCAGTCTGACGTTTGAGAAGCGGCATAAGACTGAGACTGAGCTAGCAGTTCGTCCATGGGATAAATTGGATGAAGCCATTCTGGAAGAACTCAGGGATCGTAGCAGCTTGTCGATGAAGGAACTAATGGAAATGTCCGGAGTGTCTCGTCCCACTATCTCAAAGCACATCCGAAAGCTTGTGGAAAGTAAAGAAATTGAGCCCTTGGAGGCTAGCAGAAGTCCGAAACAGCGCTATCGATTGGTCCGTGATCAGTCGAACTGTTAAGGGAACTTAGTAAGTCTTTACAGTTGCTCTTTACACTTAACACTTGCTATTAACACTTGACGAGTTATGGAGGAGTTTGGCGGTTTCTGATTGAAAAGTGCCCTGCGAATGAGGCTAAATTTTATGCTTGGCACTTGTCTGAGTGTGCGGGTTTCTGTTCTAAGGTTGATGGACAACGGCCATAGGAGGCTTTCCAAGCTTCAATTTGCTTCACATGCTGTGAGGTCTTGCCAAGTTGGAAGTGTTAACTTTATCAAGTAGAGTATGCAGTTGTCCTTTACACTTAGCAGTAGGTTTACAGTTGCCGATCCTCGAATGTCGGTCCCTGCTTGATGCCTGCAACGGAGCTCGGCGTTGCCAAACTTCTGCGGATGCCGGCGGCCGCAAGCCGGCTGATCCTGACGAAACGAACCTTTCGGGGAGTTGGCAAGGGCAGGGCGCAGCTGCGGCAGAAGCCGCGAGCGCCGGCTGATGCGAGCATTGCGTGCCAGCAAAGCAAACAACCCGAGCAGGTGCCCGGGTCGTGTGGAGTGCGCCGAATCAGTCGATTTGACGCCAACAAGGAATCTTCCGATCTTGTTCTGAAAAAACAGCCGAAACGCGGAGGATCTTCTGTTGGTGAGGCGTTGGTCCGTACTGACGGTCAATCATTTGCCGGGCGGCGATGTCCAGCAAGGTCTGAGGATCCTCGCCTTTGCGGGCATATTTGTACTCAAATACCCATCGATGGCAGCCGGCATTGACTTCCAAGCCGCTTCGTCCCTGAGCCGAATGAACTTCGATTTCCGGGCGAAGGGACAGCGCGTGCATCAGCAACCGGAAACATTAGCGGCATGTTCCCTCATCTTTGATGAGGAATTGGTGAGAATCAAAGGCGTTGACGATTTTGTTGAAGAACGCAATGACTTCCTCGACGTTCCCGGTCTTCATGGCCTCGAGCACATCGCACGCGTCAAAACTCTCATTGTGAGTGAGAAGAGATGCATAGAGCTGAGCCATGGACGCCTTGACTTCACGATTGGGATAGCCCAACAGGAATCGGCCGGCCGGGTCTATTCCTTTGATGGTGAGATAGCCGGCTTGGAAAAGGACGGCATAAAGTTGAAGCTCGGTGAGTTTGTCTGCCGGTTCCAGGTCATTTCCAGTGGCTGTGATCAGCTCATCAAACCTGATGAGATAGTCGGAGTTGAGATTCGCCAGGCGTTTGGCGATGACCGTGGGGCGTCCTGCGGATGCGTACCAGTAATTCCGAAAGCCAAAGGCAGGTTCATCTAGAAATCGAAGGACGGACCAAGGGCAGAAAACACGGGTCGATGCGAGGCGGTCAAAGCTGTATCCGTCGTAAAAAAGCTTCAGCCTTGCAAGAAGGTCGTCCAAGGACGTATGGGCTGCTTCAGAAGCCAGCAGCAGGGACGGCTTGAAGTTGGCCAACAGTTCTTCTTCGGTATAGCCGAGCAGGGTGCCGTACACCGGCAACATTGAACAATCCTTGAAATTGTCGAAGCCGGAATGGAGACCGGTGTCGCGGTATTTGGTAATGCCGGTGATGAACAGGAGCCGCAAGCACCTGTCCCTGAGTTTCAACATCCGGAAGAAATCATCCATTTCCTTTCGAATCCGGTTGAACAGAGAGGAATTGTCAGAGCATTCGGTTAATGGAGAGTCGTATTCGTCGATGAGAATGACAAGAGACCGTTCCTGAAGATCGCGAAGCAGGTTGGAGATGTTCCGGGCGGTGGACTGATTGTCGCTGCCGATCAGGCTGTTGTCGGATAGCTGGGAAAGTTCGGATGCGATGTAAGTCCAAAAAAGATCGGAAAATTCCTCATGAGACTCAAAGGAGCAAACTTGAGAGAAATCGAGGCGAACAACCGAGTACGTTCTTTCCTTCCAAAGCCTTTCGATGGCAAGTCCCTTGAAGTCTCTCAGCCCATGTTTGAAGAGTGATTCCAAGGTGGAGATGAGCAGTGACTTGCCGAAGCGCCGCGGTCGAGCAAAGAAGATCTTGTCGGAGCTTTCCGTCACAAGCTTGTAAATCAAAGCTGTTTTGTCAACATAGACGGCTTCACGATTCCTGAGCTTCGAGAAATCGGAATCGCCAAGCGGAAGCTTCTGTCGATCCGTGGTCATCAGTCTCACTCCTACTTCATTCTTGCGGTTGTGCACTTGTCCTTGAAAACGAGCTTGCTTAAGGGACGGTCTTCAGATTTTCCGTTCGTAATCAAGCATCCATTTCCAAGCGGGCACAACCGCTATGTCGCCTCTGTCGCAACGGAGTGTTTTCTCTTCGTCGGAAGTAATGATGATCCGGCGCTTAAGCTCGACCTCTTTCTCCATTTTGTCGAAGGCCACGATTTCCCGGGCAATGGTGTCGGGATCGGTTCCCAGTCTGACGCAAACTTGAATGCCGATTTTCTCTTGCGGAATGTAGAAGTCGACCTCGATGTCCCGTTTGTAGAAAAATACGACTTCCTCGCGGCCGTACCGGCGCAGCAGCTCGATCGCAACAAGGGTATTTTCGATTGTTGCAATCGTGTTGTTATACGCGAGTGTATCTATTCCAAATTGACCTGAATTGCCGGCTAGGATCGTGAGTGTGTACGAATTGGCGATGACGGCTTCCTGACCGTTGTAGCTTAGATAGCCAATTCCTGCTGCAGATTGCCCAGTTCCCCCTTGGATCAGCAGCATGCCGTGATTGGAGAGTTTCCCGACAGCACCCGTCCCATTGACAAAGGCATTGATGCCCTTTGTATCTGGGCCAGAACCGCCAGTGATCGTCATTTGTCTCTCATTTTGAACTAGCCCTTGCCCTCCGTTGACGAACAAACTGGAAATGCCTTGAGCTGACAATCCAGAACCACCTGAAATCGTAAGACGCCCATGCTTATTATCAATAACAGGCTCCGAAATTGAAATGATACTGTCGTATATCCCTGTAGCAATGCCAAAAGACTGAGCACCAATACCGCCCTGAATAAGAACTTGACCGTAATCCACTACAATTTTGGCTTTGCCGCCACCATAGGCCAGATATTCCATCCCTGTGGCTCGGGTATTGCTACCACCAACGATTCTTATTTCACCAAGACCATTGGTGATCGCGGCCATTGAATCAGGCGAACAACTCATACAGTTAACCCCAGACGCCCCGTTCCCTGCCCCGCCTTTGATAACTAACATATTGTTGTTAGTTATACTAAATTGGGCGCCATTGTCTTTTGCCAGGGATTGGATGCCAGATGCGTAGTCAGCAGTTCCCCCCGTTATCGTGAACATTCCACTATTATCAATATCAACAACTCCAGCATTATTGGAAACAACATTAATGCCATAAACAGATTGGGTTTCAGCACTTCCTTGAATAAGCACCCCACCATCGCCAATAATTTTTAATACAGATCCCCGTCCATTAGCAACAGAATCAATTCCAAACGCCTTTTCCCCCTTTCCTCCTGCGATCGTAATGCCGTAGACATCACTTGCGTGTAATTCAGCGTAATTATGTATCCTGCTCTCATAGCTAGTATTGTCAAGTACATATTGAATTCCTACAGCATGCGTACCCTGCCCGCCAGTAATATTTATAGTCCCATAGTTTTGGGTTGTAAAAGAATCACGACTTGCGATACTGCCCATACCATAACTTTCATCTCCTACGCCACCCTGAATAACGATATTCGCGTCAGCTGTTACAGGTGACCCATACCTTCTAATACCGTTATAAATGTCTCCTGCGAGCATTAAATTTTTTATCCCATGTGCCGCGTTACCTGAACCACCACGAATGATCAATTCACCCAGGTTCTCCACGATTCCGAAGAGATCCGTGGCAAACGCTTCCAAACCATAAGCATTCTCTGTAGCTCCACCTTCAAGAAGGACTGTTGCTCCTATGTCGTTCAAATACTCTTCTTCTATTGGTGGTTCGTCACACCTCGCCTGCCCGCTGGCACCAACTAGTGCCCCACAAACAAAAACGCCCGCAATCGCTCTAGCCAGAGCGGCGGGTTTGAAGTGAGGTGATTGGGTGGTCTTACGACTAAATTTCTTTGAAAATGCCTGTGCTACAGAGGGTTTACCCCCCCCCGGATGACGATTTTCAAGCACGATATTCTTTTTGTTCATTGTTGCTCCTTGGTAGATTATTGAATCCGTTCTTTCCGCACCAACAGCCTTGGGTGCGAACTATCGACGTTGATGGTTCAAACGCAAGACGGAAGCGATGCACTTTTTGATAGGCGCAGACAAGTCCGACTCGACGTTCATTGCGTTTTCTTATACGGTTTCCTGCGAAAGAAGCTCTTTTGCGGTCGGCAAGTTTCGCCACACGCTCCATGTTTGCGAGGTCGCAAAAAGTTCGGCATGCCGAACTTTTTCAAGGGGTTCAAACAGCCTCTCAAGCAAGAAGCGAGAGAGGCTAGAGAGGAACAGTTGCGGATTCGTTCTAGAGGAAAGACATCACAAACACCTGCAACGCTAAGTAAATCTCGTTCCAAAGCTGCCAGTTGAATGCGATGAAAACGACGTGGCACGTGATTTCGACAAGCATCGCAAGAACAGATGCTGCGAGACTGCCGGAGCGCCGGAAGACAACGCCGCTCATGGAATGAAGAACGATCAAGCCAACATAGCGAGCAGTAGGCCTAAACAACTCCCCTCTAAAGAGGGAAGGTTTCGATCTGGCCGAGGCTTTTCTCC
>OIXA01003841.1_pt1 | contig 15219 bp, 21 predicted proteins | sample 1587721 | NCBI WGS metagenome assembly OIXA01 (sample SAMEA3888900, study PRJEB22519) | human gut metagenome | biome: human gut; feature: human-associated habitat; material: faeces | place: Denmark | collected 2013 | reverse complement strand
CAGGGAGATGATTTCGGTACTTATGGTATGGATAGATATACACGAGCAATAGAAAACTTAAAGAAAATCAATTTTTAATGAAAGCAAATACATCGGCGTTGATGCGCAAAGGTTATACCACGGGAGTTTTCTCTGGTATGACATGGGGATTGGATACCGTACTTATAGGTGTTGCAATGGCTATGTCCCCTTTTGTAGAAAATCCGATTCTTCTTGTAGGAGGAACTTTTATCTGTAGTATGCTTCATGATGCCTTTGCTGCATTATGGATGCTCATTATCATGGGTTTCAAAGGTCGATTAAGAGATTTATGGCCAGCTATTAAGTCGAAAGATGGGTTGTTTTGTGCATTGGGGGCCTTGTTTGGCGGTCCGCTTGCCATGACTTTCTATATGTTGGCAATAGCCAAGGGAGGTGCGGCACTTACAGCTACGGTAACAGCCTGTTATCCGCTTTTGGGCTCTGCCATGGCTATGATTATTCTTAAAGAGAAAGTTCGCTTGCGTGGATGGTTGGGTCTTCTGATATGTATTTTGGGTATCATCTACATCGGTTATACTCCAGAGAGCGATACAAATGTGAATATTATCGGTGGTATTATGCTGGCAGCGGTTGCTGCTATTGGTTGGGCGACTGAAGGTGTTGTATGCGGCTATGGCATGAAGGCAGGAAATGTAGATCCTCAGATGGCTTTGCTTATTAGAGAGTTGACATCGGGTGTTAGTTACATATTGATAATTGCACCGATTATGGTAGGAGGGTATGGAGATATGTTTGCAGGAACCATGGCTGTTTTCTGTGATACCACTTGTTGGCTCACTTTGTTCTTTACCGCTCTCATTGGTATGAGTTCTTTTTTCTGTTGGTACACCGCCATAGACTTGATTGGTGCAGCAAAGGCATTGTGCTTGAATGTAACTTATTCATTTTGGGCAGTTGTCTTTACCTTTATCTTCGTTGGCAGTGCTTTATCTGTGAATATTATAGTGGGTTCTATTTTGGTTGTAACTGGCGTAACGGTAGCAACATTAGTATCAAGAAAGAAAAATAAATAAAAGTATGAATGCAATTATATTGGCTGCTGGCATGGGAACACGCCTGCGCCCTTTGACAAATGACCGACCAAAATGTTTGGTCGAAGTAAATGGTATCCCTATGGTGGAACGCCAGATACAATTCTTGAAAGAGAAAGGTATTGAGGATATAACTCTGATTTCAGGATATAAGGCAGAAGCCTTGGATTTCTTGAAAGAAAAGTATGGAGTAGATATTGTCTTCAACGATAGATACGATTCTTGTAATAACATCAATTCCTTGTATATCGTTAGAGATAGATTCCATGACACATATGTGATGGAAGGCGATGTTTATATGGATAAGAATGTGCTTTCATCAGATGTTGCCCAATCTACGTATTTTGCCAAGAAGAAAAAATACGAGAATGAATGGGGATTGGAAGTAGATGAGAACAACAAACTTGTGAAGATAAACCTCGGTGCAGGTAATGGGTTTCTGATGAGTGGAATCTCATATTGGAAGGTTGATGATTGCAAGAAAATCATCAAGCACATGGAAGAGGTTTATGCCACTAAGGATTACACCAATCTTTACTGGGATAATATGGTATTGGATATTTATCCTGAACTTGATATACATGTGAAGGAAATAAAGGATATCTATGAGATAGATACACCGGAGGAACTTAAGGAAGTAGAGCTTAAAATCAAATGATTATGAAAAAGTTTAATGTTTTGCAATTGGATACGAATAAAATTGTTATTGAAGGGGTAAATTTTGTTACTTTTGATACATATCGGCTTAAAGACCTATCATTTTTGACCTTAGAAGAGGCTCAAGCCTATTGCGATGAACTAAATCGCGAAGATCAAGAAGAATAGCAATAATTAAACAGCAAGCCAAAGTTCGCCGAGGTTGTAAATTGGCGACAATTCGGCGAAGGAAATGCGAGAGAGTGTGAATGCTAGCAGACACCGTAATCCTTATCTTTACTCACATCGGCGCAACGCCTGAGGATAAACTATATACTCTTCTCCCTAAGTTTTGGGAAGATAATGAACAATAAAAATGAAATTATAATGTTAGAGGAGAATTTGCCTAATGGAACCAATTGATATTTCCAATAACATAAACGATTTTAAGCAGGTCTTTGAATCGGAAAGTCGTATTATCTTCTCGGCCAAGTTTGGAGATGGTAAATCTTACTTTCTGAAAAAGTTTATGGAAAGCTATCCGAAAGAGGCTAATGATTATTATTTCATCACTCTCCATCCTGTAAACTACGTGGTTGAGGAGAATCGGGATGTCATTGAGTATATCAAGCGTGATATTCTGTTTCAACTCATAAAGGATAATCGTATCTATGACTTTAAAGAGGGGTATGATAAGATATTTGATGCGGTATGCAACAAAGAATCTTTGTTAAAGTTAGGCGACTTTGTTGCTTCAATCATTCCCATAGAAGGATTGAAAGATGGGTATGAGGCTTTGAAAGATTTTGCTTCTACCATTCATGAGAAATATAAAAGTCAAGATGTTCTTCATGTAGCAGATGATTACCTCAATGGTTTTTATGGAAAGACGGGTAGTATCAGCGAATGTGATGCTTTTACTTATCTTATCCAAAAGTCTTTAAAGTTGATGTCTGCAAAGTCCGTTTTGATTATTGAAGATTTGGACAGAATAGATCCAGCTCATCTCTTCCGCATCATGAATGTCTTGTCCTCTCAGGTAGATAATCCCTATTATTCTGAGATTCCAAATGGTAACAAGTTCGGTTTTGATAAGATAATTCTTGTAATGGATTACGAGATAGCTCGTCATCTCTTTCACCATTTCTATGGTAAAGAGGCGAACTATGAAGGCTATATGAATAAGTTTCTGAATACATTACCATTTAAGTTCTCTATAAGTCAGGAGGCAAAACGTCAGGTGTCGGATAGGCTAACACAAATATTTGGTACACCAGATGTTCTTAAACTGAACGGACCTGTTGATTTAAAAAGTGGTCTAAATCCTGGTGACTTTTTCTCTTTAGACTCAGAGTTGAATAGACTTTCTGTAAGAAGATGTAAAGAGTTTCTTGATGATAATATTTCTACTCACATAAAGCCTGTGTGGAGAAATAACAAAACAGGTGTGCCAACGGAGCTAGATTTGGTAAAACTCATATGTTGTTTAAGATTCTTTACGAGCCTTTCCATAAATATGATTTTTGAGAAACTGATGGATTGCCTGTATGGTGAATTTGCAATTAAGCTATTTTTCCCATTGTTCTGTATTTGCACAAGACGAACACATATCTATGTGAATTATGATAATATCATTTTTGAATGTTATTATGAAACGGAAACTAAATTGTGTCAAATAGAACAGACTAATAGTTGGAATGACGCAAAAATGGTGGATTTTCAAAAATTAAAAGATGCGACAAGAAAAATGAAGGAAGCCATTCTTGACTTAATAATAGGTTAAGAAGAGGCTGGATGGAGTTCGTAAGCGATAAAGCTTTTCTTCAATCTAAATTGCATCGAAAACTTAGTTTACTTATGTATACTCATAAAAATATAGAGAATTCGAGGGCTTTTCATTTCAAGAAGTCTTCGTTAAAAATAATTGTCTCTTATTTATAAATTCATTATAATATGGTTGATAATTTGAAATATAGAGGGGATATTCTTGTCCTTCTCAAGTTGAATGTTGATACAGTAAAACTGATATCGATTGGTAATAATTTAGATTTATGTAATGAAGAAAGGAGGGTGGCAGCATGAAGATACTTCATATCGCAGAATGTGCAGGTGGCGTAGAACGTTATCTCCAGATGCTCCTGCCACGATTAGAGAAAAAGGGAATGAAACAGTATTTCATCTGTTCTCTTAATTATGATAAAAGTTTGTATAGCAAGATTGTGGATGGTGTTCAGCAAATGGATCTTACGCAATCATTCTCTCCTTTGTGTGTTATCAAAAAAGTCAGAGCCATTCGCCGTGAAATCAAAAAGGTTAATCCTGATATTCTGTATTGTCATAGCAGTTTTGCTGGTGGCTTAGGACGTATGGCAGCCATAGGCTTGCATTGTAAGGTTGTTTACAATCCTCATGGTTGGGCTTTTAACATCAAGTAAATTTAAATCAGATGAAACTGAAAAGTATGATATATCTGTGCCTGGAGAAAATCTTGGCTCCTTGTACGGACAAGATAGTTTGTATCTCTAAGGCAGAGAAGGCTTCGGCAGAGCGTGAACACATTGCTAAGGATGATAAGCTAGCTTTGATTCCGAATGGTATTGATGTGAATGCTGTAAGGAATGCTGTAGCAAAGTCTAGAAGTGAACTTGGCATTGCGGAAGATGCTTTTGTGGTAGGTATGATTGGAAGACTTTCTCCACAGAAAGCGCCTGATGTGTTTATCCGTGCAGCCAAGTTGATACATGATGAGATTCCAAACTCAGCTTTCATTATTGTGGGAAGTGGTGAGGAAGAGGAAGAAGTCAAGGCCTTTTCCAAGGAGAATGGTTTGGAACTTGTTGTAACTGGTTGGACTGACGAGCCATATAGCTATTTGAAAGTATTTGATGTGGCGATGCTCTTGTCTAGGTGGGAAGGATTCGGATTGGCTGTTGTTGAGTATATGGCAGCTGAGAAGAATGTGGTTGCCACAAAGATTGATGCCATCCCTACATTGGTAGATGATGGTATTGATGGTCTGTTGGTGGAAATGGATAATCCGCAAGATGCCGCAGAAAAGGCACTCTGGTTATATCGTCATCCAAAAGAAGCTGCAGAAATGAAATCCAAGGCTTTGAAGAAAGTAATAGAGAATTATGACATAAAACGTGTAGTAGATCAGCATATGGAAATGTTTAATAAATTGATTACGGGGGGGGGTAATTTGTAAAACTTTATTTATCGGTTATGACGCTACCCTTTATAGTGAAGAAAGGAGGGTGGCAGCATGAAGATACTTCATATCGGCAACCTCAAAAGCGGCATAGATACTTATGTTCGCAATACTGTGGCTTTGGCTAGTGACAAGTTTGAGTTCGTCATCGTTAATGGTGCGGATGATAACAGTAAGCCTTATATGCGACATGGAAAGCAGGTTAAGACGTATAGCATAGATATGTATCGTGCCTTGAATCCTGTAAAGGATATGAAGGCAGTGATGCAGGCTATCAAGATTATCAAAAAAGAAAAACCTGACCTGGTGCATTGTCATAGTGCAAAGGGAGGAGTGATAGGGAGATTTGCTGCTTTCTTTACAGGAACAAAGGTAGTTTATACGGCTCATGCATTTTCTTTTCTTTCGGCTGAATCAGCCAAGAAAAAACAGGTGTTTCTTCTGTTAGAGAAGATTGCTAAGCTGAACTCTTATCTTCTGGCTTGTTCCGGTTCTGAAAGAGAATTGGGTATTAAGGTGGTTGGCTTCAAGGAAAAGAAGGCTTTTGCTTGGAATAATGCCGTGCCGGATATCCTTCCACAGATTTCTTCTGGTAAGATTGAGGCATCAGATTTGCCTTTTCCAAAAGTAGGCGAGCGTTACATCACTTCCATCGGTCGTCCTTCTTATCAGAAGAACCCTTTGTTCATGGTAGAAGTTGCTCATGGAATCCATCTAAAGCATCCTGATATAAAATTCTATCTGCTAGGTGTTGGCTTCTATTCTCCAATGTTGGAAGATATGAAGAAGCTCATTCATCAGTATGATATGGATGATACGTTCTACCTCTTGCCTTGGCTAAGCCATGAGGAGACTTTAAAGTATGTGAAGGGAAGTTTGCTTTACTTCATGACTTCGCTCTATGAGGGTCTTCCTATCTCTGTGATAGAAGCTATGTCTTTGGGTAAGGCGATTGTGGCAAGTGATGTGCTGGGCAACAAGGATTGTGTGAAAGATGGCTATAATGGTTATCTATTGCCATTGAAGGAAGAGGTCTTTGTTGAAAAAATGAATGACTTGATAGAGAATGATGAGAAGCGTAAAGAAATGGAGAAGAATTCCCGTTTCTACTTTGAGTCTAGTTTCTATATCAACAATCGCATCAAGGCACTGGAAGACATTTATACAGAAATTTATAACCGATAAATACAAATGATTTATTGTGCAAACGAGAGCAAAACAAGCTCGCTTGATTTTGCCGAGTGCAGCCAATAATCTATAAAACATAGTTTTATGAATTATATTATCACTGGCGGTACCGGCTTCATCGGTACCCATCTTACAAATTTGATTAAGGAGCGTTATCCTGACGCTCAGGTATATAACCTCGACATCGTTAAGCCTGGAACTCCTAACCCTGTGGTGAAGGATTACAAGCCTGCTTTGCGTGAGGGGCAAAGACTGGCATCTACTTTCGTAGAGTATGATATCCGCAAGCCTATCGAGAACTTGCCATTTACTCCAACTGAGGATGATGTTATCTTCAACTTTGCTGCTGTTCATCGTACTCCTGGTCATGAAGATCATGAGGTATATCACCATTACAGCGTAAGGTTTTAACACATTAAGTATTTACCTTTGCATCCGAATTCTTAAAAATCAGAATTATGGAAACAAAGGAATACTTCGAAAAGGTGATGCAGGACTTTAACCAGAACCGTAGAGGTCGAAACCTGCGTAAGTATTGTAGTGATGAAGGAATCGACTACAAGTGGTTGTCTGAATACAAGAAACAGTACTCTTCTAGCAAGGGTAAGGTAGAGAAGGAAGAAGAACCTTCATTGATACCTCTTCAGGTTATTGATGAACGCTTCTCAGAACAGCCTGTTGTACAGCCAGAGGCAAAGTGGTGCGTAAAGCAACTGGTGATAGCAAGTCCTACTGGAGATGAGTTGGAGATAAAATGTTCAAACTTGGCGGTTGTTGTAGAACTGCTGCGTAAAATGAGTATGTAGTATGCTCAATTTTACGTCACGCACCAATTTCTATATCTGCAGCATCCCAACAGATATGAGAAAAGGAAGAGAAGGATTGGCAACAATAGTCCGTGAGTATTTTCATCGCGACCCAACGGCCTATGGAGAAGCCTTCATCTTCTATAACAAGAAATATGATACGGTGAAGATCCTTCACTATGACTTGAATGGCTATGTGATTTATCAGAAATGGTTTGATGATGGCAAGATGCTGAAACCAAAGTTTATGGAAATAAAGAGTTGCCATCTTATAACTCGTGAACAAGTGACTTTGCTTGTATCAAATGCCGTTCAATCTAAAATGTATATTTATGATAAATAAAACAGAAGATCCTGACTTTGTTGCCTCTTGGCAGAAAGTTGAGGAGGCTCTAAAGCGTCTTGATGAAAATCAGGTGGAACGTTTGTTCTCAAAGAAACATGCGTCCTTGGCTGATTTTCACCAAGCTCTAATAAAAGAGTTGGAACTAAAGGCTACTGCCTTGGAATCTGCTGTGGCTTCTTTGAAGGACGAGAGTAAGGCAATAATGCAGGAAACCTTAAAAATCAAGTCAGAAACAAAGAAACTTCGTGAGGAAAGAGAACGGATGAATGAAGAATTGTTGCAGAAAAAGCGTGAGCTAGACCAGTTGAAAACTCGCAGGAAATGAGAGAGTTAGCAGATGAAAAATAGTTCAAAAAATAAACGTTCTTTAACTCGTAAAATGCTGATTTCTAGAGATTTTTTTGTATCTTTGCATACATGAAACAGCAAGAGAATATGATATTAAACAAGCTCAATCAGTACAAAAATCTGTACCTTCAGGCGAGCAATGAAAATGCTCACTTGAAACATGCTGTGTCTAAGCATGAGGATGAGTTAGAGGCCAATCGCAAGACGATTGATTCTATGGATAGTCGTATTCTCGAGTTGGAGGAGAATCAAAAAGAATGGGATAAGGAAAAAGCACAACTTCAAAGTCAACGAGACTGTTATAAAAAGGAACGCGATGAAGAGCGTGAGTCTCATTCTCAGACTAAAAAGGAACTGGCAAAAGCCAAGGAGGAAATAACGAAACTCCAAGAGTCCAAGGAAGCCAAGGAACTTAGCGAACAAGCCAATGTGGACTTGCACAGCGTGGTTCTGGTGCTCCAACGCCGTCTCTTCAAGACAAACAGCGATGCTAGTTCCTATATGAAAGGCGAGGTTGAGTTCGATGAACGTCGAATGAACGACATGGAATTCACTGATGTCGTTGACGAAGCTAACAAGTTGGCCAGTGGAATTATTGAGGAAGTTGACCAAACCCCAGTTGACACAGGTAAAGAGCCCAAGTTGCCAAAGTCCGACAAAAGGAAAGAAAAGAAAGACAAAGAGGACAAGCCTAAGCGTAGAAGAAACGTCTTCTCCATCAAGGTGCTTGACTCTATGGGTATTGATACGAGCAACTTGCCTGCAGGCTTCAAGCTAATCCATCGCAAAGACAAGATTACTGGCGAGGACGTTTGGATTGTGAGAATGTACGATTGCTATGCTCCCTTGGCAGGTTGTATCGAGTATGAAATCGGCAGGTTCAATGTTCCTGGACATGATCCGATGTGCAGCAAGCATCCAGACCATATTGTAGGTAAGAATCCATTGCTTCCAAGCTTTGCCCGATTCTACCTTGACATGAAGATACATTATAATGTAAGTGAGAATCGCATCTTGGAGATGCTGAGAGACATGGAGGCATTTATGCCACAGTCCTCGCTCAACAAGTGGATGCACGAGATAATGAAGTGCTTGCGTGAGCGATTGCAAGACCTGATGCTGGAAGTGATAAAGTCATCGATATATACCAACAATGACGAGACTCGTATTTTGGTTCGCAACTTGTTGGAAGACAAGCCTGACAAGTACAAAGTGGAGTATATCCATGCCGCCCTCTCCTTGGAGAAGAAGCTGGTTGTCATGCTCTACGGTGAAGGCAGTCGTAGCCATACAATCCCTGAGGAACAAATCTTCGAGCACTCGAACATCAAGTATTTTACGGCAGACAGAGCCAAGCTTTATGATACAGTAGTCAAGAGCATCGAGGAAAAGTATGGTGTGAAGATTACTCGCACGGCTTGCTGGTTCCATGCCCGTCATTACTTCGTGGACGCCTTCATAGCAGACCATCGAGTGAGACCAATCATCAAGCTTATGAACTACCTCTTCTATATAGAGCGAGTTGCAGATGAAAAAGGCAAGACAGGTGAGGCTCGACTAAAGTTCCGCTTGAAGTACAGTCGCTTCGTCGTTCAGTCCATCATGAAGGCATTGCAGAGAATGAAGGACGAGAAGGACGTGAAGAAGTATGGCAAGATGGTGATGCGAGCAGTCAACTACGTGCTTGATGATAAAGAGGCGTTTCAAGTCTTTCTCACTAATGGTGATGTAGAAATCCACAACATAGCCATTGAGCGATGCTTCCGGCATATCGCCATGGGACGTCGCAATTGGGGCAAGGCAGGTAGTCATGAGGCTGCGGAGAACTTAGCTTTTATGTATTCTTTATATGAAAGCTGCAAAATGAACAATTTAAACTTTGGAAGGTATATTGAAGACATCCTTACCCGCATGAAAGATGGGGATAAGGACTATAAGTCTATGCTTCCATGTTACTATGTAGAGAAATCCGATGAGGTGAAGGAGTGCGCTTAGGCAATCCTTCACCCTAAAAACGATAATAAAATAACTTTTTTCGAAAACAGATACGTGTAACTACTTGTAAAATAGTGGGGACGCTGTAATGGTGATATACGATCATGAGTATTTCGAGACGAATATCCGTGGTGCAGAGAATGTGGTGGCGTTTGCTGAGAAGTGGAATATCAAGAAGATTGTGTTTACTTCAAGTATCGCACCATACGGAGCTGCTGAGGAGTTGAAGAAGGAAACTACTTTGCCTACTCCTAATACTGCATACGGTATCTCTAAGTTGGTAGCTGAGAAGATTCATGAGAAGTGGCAGAATGGTGATGCTGCTCATCGGCAGCTCACTATCGTTCGCCCTGGTGTGGTGTTCGGAAAGGGTGAGAATGGTAATTTCACCAGATTGTATTGGGCTATCCGTGGTCATAAGTTTGCTTATCCAGGCAGAAAGGATACCATCAAGGCTTGTATCTATGTAAAGGAATTGGTTCGCTTCATGCTGTATCGCTTGGAGCATCATGAGCATGGTGTTGAGTTGTATAACTGTTGCTTTGAACCAGCTTATACCATTCAGCATATCGTAGAGGCTATGAAGAAGGTTACTGGATTGACTCAGTTTGTGCCTGATATTCCTAACTGGGTTATCATGCCTATGGCTAGAACTGCCATGCTTCTTGGCTCACCAATGGGTATCTGTCCTGCGAGAGTGAAGAAACTCCAGATTTCTACTAATATCTGTGGTGAGAAATTAAAGAACTGCGGTTATCAGTTTAAGTGGAGCTTTGAGGAAGCTCTCGCTGACTGGTACAAGGATAATGACAGACAAGGTTTGAAATAAGGGTAGCGGTGGTATCGGTACCATGCACCTCTCATCTCGGTCTTCTCCCCTCAGGGAAGAAGAGGAAAACCGCCCTTCGGCGCTAGGAACCGCTATGCTCTAAGGTTGGCGGACCAAAGCGGTCTGCGCCAAATTGTGCGGGATGGGACCGCCTGGGAATGTGGGAGTATTCATGAAGATAATAGGGGCAGCTAATAAAAAGAAAAGCCCCAAGGAAATAAATCCTTGAGGCACATCCTAATAAAATCGTTTAATGTTAGAGATTGCTTGGTACTGGAACCAAAGTCTCGTCAACATAAAACTCGTCGGTGCGAGTGTTACAGCCTCTACAGAGAGGCACAATATACCAGCTATTGTCATAGCCGTATACTTTTTGAACATGAGCACCGACCAAATTCCATCTGCCACTCTGGTGACAGTCTGTGGCAGAACATCTACTTGCGGTTTTACCGCTTTTAGCTTCCCAATAGTCCAACCAAGTGTTATAACCTGCAGGACTTGAAAAACGGCTTGAGCCGTTCACATTTTTAATTTTTTGCATATTATTTAAATTTTTTATGAGCATTCTTCGTTGAGTGCTCACCCTTATACCAAAACCGTTAGTCAAAATAGAAATAATGGATAGAAAAGATTCGCAAAAGGTTGATGGCGTGCAACTTATACGTACTATAGCTGACAAAGATAAAGATGAAGAGGCTGCAAAGAAAGCTCTTGATTTATTTGTTAGCTCCTTTGAAAGTAAGATCAAAAAGAGGGTTGAAATATTAGCCCTTAACTATGGCTATAATGAGAATGTGGCTTTTGAAGCGATTCGATGTGCCTTCAATAAAGTATGGCTTTATCCAACCTTCGATATGGGAAAATCTTCTTGTACTAATGAGGAAAATGCAATTATAATATGGTTAGTAAAAATCGCGTTTTCCCAAATGTGTCAGTTCACTAGAACTGGTGAATGTGCCCAGATTTCAGAAGAAGAGGATTTGTCGGTGATAGAAAATATAGATGATGTTGTTAATTCTATTCATGTTGCCGATTTGGATCCAATGGTAAAAATGCAATATGTAATGGCTTTTAAAAAAAAGATTTCAGTGCTTGATGAAAAACATAGAATCATCTATTTAACTTATAAAGCATATCAAAGAAGTGGAAAGAAACTTCCACGAAAACTATTAGAAAAGTTACGTAAGCGCTTGGGACTTAGCCAAAGTGCGATAAGGGTATATAAGAAACAGGCTTGTGAAGCTATTAACGATACAAAATTACTAGAGGCATGAAAAATTTAACTATAGACGAATTTGAAATAATGTTGGAGGCAACAGGTTATCTTCCTCCTAGTAATGAAGATGAATTGGCATTCTTCGATCAGATGTATGAGGATTATAAGCCTCGTACTGTGGATAGGCACGTTGATGTTGAAGAAATAGTAAACGGAAAGTGTAGGTTAGTATCTGACTCCATCCATATTAGTGATAAAATAAGTTCCTCCAATTCCGACGTAAGTGAGTGTGCAGGCAATAGGTATTCTATGGCAGCACGTAATTATAGTAAATTGCCAAAGAATGTTTTGGATAAAATGAGAAGGCAGCATAAACTAGATGAAAGTTATGATGAATAATTCTAGACTCACAATGCCAGAAGCAATAGCTTCTCTTTACTCTATTCCGTTACCATTACTGGAAATAGCGAGAGATGAAGGTATCCGTGTCATATACGATGACTATGAAACTGATACTTTTGATGGGATGACTTGGTATGAACCCAAACAAGATAAGTTTTTCATTCATATAAATACAAAAAGAGGTAATGGTATTGATAATTCGAAAGGGAGGTTTACGCTAGCTCATGAACTTGGACATTACTTTATAGACCATCATAGGTTAGCTTTGGAAAGTGGAAAGATGCAGCCTCATATTCATCGCTATGTTCAATTTGGAAAAAATGAAGATTGGATAATAGAAAGAGAAGCTGATGATTTCGCAGCAAATCTTCTTATGCCTACATCTCTGTTTATATCAGATTTTGCTGGTCAAGTCTTCTCTGGCGAATTGGTTAAAGCTATTGCAGATAAATATCAAGTTAGTTTTTCTGCATGTGCCATACGGTATATGAAACTTAATCTTACGCCTATCATTCTTGTGTTTTCTCAAAACGGCAAGGTAAAGTGGCAGTTGCAAAGTAAGGATTTTCCTTTCTATAGACTTAAAAATGGTACAGATAAAGTACCAGAGAATACGGTTATGGGTGATTATTTCTTTAAACACGATTCTAGTTGTTGCTATCAGAATGAGATAGTGTATGCAGGCGACTGTTTTGATACGTATAGCGAAGAACAGAACGATATGGAGTTCTATGAATATTGCATGGGGTATAATGAATATGCATTTAGCATGTTGTGGGAGAAATGATGATTTGTAAGTGTGAAGCCGTATTGTACGTCTAGATAAAGTTTCGTGCCTTTACACTATGATTTTAAATTATTCAATTATGGTACAAGGCAAGAAACAATTGAACAGCAAGACAAAGTTCGCGATGTTGTTGTCGGCGGTCGATACCAATTAACTCCATAAGTAATCTTCCGTAAAGTTGGGGATACCATAATTATAGCGTTAGGTGTTTAAAACGCATTAAGTTTTTTATTGGCATAGCCCAATCAATGGGCTATGCTGATGAGCTTACTTCCCAAGGCTGTTTCTATACGAGCAATGGTTTGAGTCGTGAAGTTATGTCTGCCTGTTAGCCATTTCGAGATTTCTGAGTCTCGCTTGTTGAGCAAGCGGGCGAAATCCTTTTGGGTGAGACCCTTGGCTTTCAGAATCTCACTAATGCGCTCGGCAATACCGAAAGACAAATCGAACTCTGCCTTTTGCTCGGCATCTGTGTATCAGGTGGAATAGATTATCTCTTTATTATCGTTAAATATAGCCAAGATTTTTGGTGTTTTCAAAATTAATAGGTAATTTTGTAGATATAAAATTTAATAGTCATGGCAAAAATAAATATTTATTGTGATGAGAGCTGCCATTTAGAACATGATGGGATTAAGCCGATGCTTTTAGGGTGTGTGTGGTGTGAAGAGCAAAAGAAAGATGCTATCTTTAAGAGACTTCGTGCCATTAAGGTGAAGTATGGACTTAAACCTACTTGTGAACTAAAGTGGAATGCTGTCTCTCAAGCCAAATTGGCATATTATCAAGAAGTAATGGATTTCTTCTTCGATAATTCTGATTTGCATTTTAGGGTGTTGGTTGTACCAGATAAATCCGTTCTACATCATGAGCAATATGGGCAAACACATGACCAGTTTTATTATAAAATGTACTTTGACTTGTTAAAGACAATCTTGACTCCATCGAATGAGTATTGTATTTATTTAGACATAAAAGATACTAATGGTGGAAGAAAGGTGGAAAAGCTGAAAGATGTGCTGGCTAACAATGCTTATGACTATAATAAAAAAATGATTCGAAAGATACAACAAGTTCGATCTCATGAGGTGGAACTCATAGAACTCGCTGATTTCTTGATAGGTGCTGTCGCTTATGCGCATAGAGATTTAAAAACTAGTGCTGCAAAGTTAGAACTTGTGGAACAAATGAAGCGACGTTCAAAATATTCTCTGCTGAAGTCAACGTTGGTGAAAGAGGATAAGGTTAATATCTTTGTGTGGAAGGGAAGGCAGGTGTAATATGGCTGTGAGTATCAATGATATGCCCGACAAATTATTCCTGTCTGATTATGGCGGGAATTATTCTACTTATATAGATGCTGTATATTCTGTATTTGAGAAAGATTTTATAAGACGTAAAGCGTATTTCGGAAGTTGGCCTTTACAAATGAAAGTGCACCCTGAGTTTCAAGATAGGGCCTATACTTTTTATCACATGACACATAAGGGAAATGTGGAAAATGAAAGAGTTCCTGATTTACGAAGATGTGAAAGAATGCCATGGGCAAAGCCTACTGTTGAAATTTTACCTCAGAAGGGTGAGGTGAAATGCTGGGAGCAAACTAGAAGCGGAAAGCATCGTGTATGCATTTGGCTGGAGGTAGATGATGGCGACAACTATTTTGTTGTCTTAGATGTTAGAAAGACCTTTGTGCTGTTATGGACTGCTTTTTATGCCGATTATCCTCATCAAGTGAGGAAGAAAGCAAAGGAATATGAAGAATGGTTAAGGCTATCAGGAAGAGTTTTAACACCTGATGAACTTATAAAAAATATAATGCAAAGGATAAATGATTAAAGCAAAGGTCGTATAGCAACTGCTATACGACCTCGTAACTCCTTTAACAACTTGGTTAATGAGCTGCTGCAAAGTTACGGGTATTTTTTTTCTTAAACAAATTTATCCCATTGATTTTTACATATTTAAGACCAATTAACGAATAATTTACAATATTTATATGATATTTGTAGGCATTTTTGGCTTACAAACGTTGCATGCTGTATCTTTTTAGTTGATGCATTACTGCAGCGAGGCAATCACGGAATAATTTGTTCTGTATCATAACGCTTAAATTTCAAAGGTTGCACTTTCTATGTCTGTAATCATGGCATTCTCAAAAAGAATCGTAAGTATTCGGTGAATGCCGTATTGTGTGCCTAGGTAAAGTTTCGTACCTTTGCACCATGATTTTAAAATATTCAAATTATGGTACAAGGCAAGAAACAATTAAACAGCAAGCCAAAGTTTGCCGAGGTTGTAATCGGTGACAATGAGGCGAAGGAGATGCGTGAGTCTGATGTAGATAAGAAAGCGGAGACAATCGCCCAAAATGTAAGTGAA
>OIXA01003837.1_pt1 | contig 15227 bp, 8 predicted proteins | sample 1587721 | NCBI WGS metagenome assembly OIXA01 (sample SAMEA3888900, study PRJEB22519) | human gut metagenome | biome: human gut; feature: human-associated habitat; material: faeces | place: Denmark | collected 2013 | reverse complement strand
CTTTCACCCACTTATGAGCAAGCTCATGTGGGCTTAGACCTTTTGACCCTGGTATTATCTAAATCAGAGGATAGTACATCTTTTTATGTAGTGCTGCGGAAAGAGGCAGAATTTATGGATGATGCAAGAAGGGCAGGATTTGTCAATGTGGCAAAATGTGTGGAAGAAGGAGCCGGAGAGGATGAAACAGATATCTGAGGCAGCGAAAAAGGATCAGATCCTGCATTATTTCAAAACCCAGTGGCCTGTGCTGCTGGCGGTAACAATCTCCGGTCTGATCTATAACCTCGGACTGCTGGCAGGACCGTGGTTCGAGGGGCGGATGACGGGATGTCTGGTGGACATTCTGGGCGGGAAGGCCGGATACCGTGATATGCTGGCGCTGGTGACCGCGTATGTGATGTCTATTGCCATCGTGCAGATCTCCCGTTATATTAAACGTTTTTATGTCAGACGATTTGCCAATAATGTAAATCGTGACATGAAAGAGACCCTTTACCACAGCCTGGTGCACAGAAGCCGTGCCGAACTGGAAGAAGAGGGTGCTGGAAATGTCATGACCAAGGCAATCCTGGATGTGGATGACTGCGCGGAGGGGATGAGGAAATTTACCACAGAGATCTTCGATACCGGTGTGGCACTGGTAGCATATGTGGGAATGCTGTTATTCTATGACTGGCGACTGGCAATCTTAGGTATGTTGTTTTTACCGGCGTCATATGTGCTGGCGGAGAAGATGAAGCGTAACGTGCAACGCACCGGAGCTGCTTATAAGGAAAAGTCCGGAGACTTAAGTGCCGCAACACTGGACAGAGCCACTAACGCTATCACTTATCGTGTCTATGGCAGAGAAAAAGAGCGCAGGCAGGCCTATGAAGCGAACCTTACCGCTTATGAAAAAACTGCTGTGAAGGCCAATATCTGGAGTACCGCATTTCCGCCGCTGTACCGGATCATCTCCATGATCGGCGTACTGTTTATCCTGTATTTCGGCAGTAGAAATGTGCTGGGCACCGGCTGGAAATCATGGGATGTGGCAGCGTTTACCACGTTTTTATCCTGCTTTTTGAAGTTAGCCGTGAAATCTTCTCATGCAGCGAAGCTATTCAATGCGGTACATAAAGCCCAGGTCTCCTGGAAGCGTATCAAACCACTGATGAAGGAAGACACTTATGAGGACGACAGCTTGGTACAGAAGCCGGGAATGCTGGAAGTATCTCATGTAAGCTTTGGTTATCCCGGCAGAGAGAAGATCTATGAGGACTTCAATCTGTCCGCTTTCCCGGGACAGATCATCGGTGTCACCGGAGCAGTGGCGTGTGGTAAGTCCACATTGGGTAAGACCTTCCTCTGTGAATACCCTTACGAAGGAAGGATACGTTTCCACGGCAAAGAATTATCCGAAATGACCAAAGCGGAGCGCACCGGCATGATAGGATATTTGGGACATGATCCGGAGCTGTTCAATGACAGTGTCCGTAACAATATACTGCTGGGCGATGATGACGATCCGGAGAAGTATCTGAAGGCAGTCTGTTTCGACGGTGAGGTGGCAGAGATGGAAGAGGGTATGGACACCATTGTGGGAAATGGCGGTGTCCGGCTCTCCGGTGGACAGGCACAGCGGTTGGCATTGGCGAGAACCCTGTGCCATAAGCGTCCGGTCCTGATCCTGGACGATCCTTTTTCCGCACTGGATCGTAAGACGGAGGAAGAGGTCTTCGCCAATCTGCGGAAGTTTACAGCGGACAGTATCGTGATCCTGCTGTCCCACAGACTCTATCTGTTCCCCGAAATGGATCAGGTGCTGTGGATGGAGGATGGAAAAGTGACCGCAGGAACCCACGAACAGATCCTTGAAAAGTTCCCGGAGTATGCGAGACTGTATGAAGCACAGGCGGATGGCGCTGATGCACACAGTACGCAGGAGGGAGGTCCGGATCATGCAGAAAAATAAACAGATGCAGAAAAATAAGAGACGGAATGTGAAAAATGTCCGCAGCGTGATCCGGCAGACTGTGACAGGCTATGCAGGGTTGTCACTGGGAATCGTGCTGGCAGTCGCAGGTGCCATTGTAACCGCGCTTTTGCCGCCCTGGATCCTGGGAAGTATCGTGGATACGATCACCGCAGGAAACGCAGTTCCGGTTGCATTGGTGATACTCTATTTTGCCTTTACGGTGCTCACCGGACTGACAGAGAGTATCAGAGAGGGACTGTTAACGGTATTTGGTCAGAAGATCACCCACGCACTGCGGAGCAGCATGATGGAGAAATACACGAACCTGACGGCAGGGGAACTGACGAAGCAGGAACCCGGTACTATTGTATCCCGGTTCGTAGGAGATGTGGATACGGTGGAGAACCTGTTTACCTCCGGAATCATCAGCATGTTCGCCGATGCCTGTAAGATTATAAGTATCCTGGTGGTGATCTGGTTAAAAAACAGAGGACTGGCGATCGTACTTTTGATCCTGCTGCCATTTCTGTATTGGTTCACCCGGACGGTGCAGAAAAACATGCTGAAAGCCCAGATCGAGAACCGTCGTGCTGTGGGCAGAGCCTCCGGACATGTGCCGGAGACGCTGCACAATATCCGCACTATTCATACGCTGGGAAAAGAGCGCTACATGGAGCAGCGGTATGATGAATATATTGCGGAGAGTTATCGCGCGGTAGATCGCACGAATTTCTATGATGCTATTTATTCCCCGGTGATCCTGATCCTGAATGCTATCGTGGTGGCGGTTGTGATGCTGTTTTCTGCCTCCGGTAATGCAAAGGTGCTGACACTGTTCGGCATGTCTGCAGGTACAGCGGTAGCGGTAATTAACTATATCTCCCAGATCTTTACCCCAGTGGAGAGTCTGGGAATGGAGATCCAGACCATACAGTCCGCCGTTGCGGGCGTGCACCGGATCAATGAATTCTATGCGTTAGAGGAAGTGCCGGAGAAATATTCCGGGCAAAAAACGGCAGAACCACAGAATAGACCGGAAAATCCTTTTGTGGAATTGCAAAACGTGACCTTTGCTTATGAGGATGACAGTCGTAAAATCCTGCATCACTTAAGCTTCCAAGTGTATCCAGGAGAACAGGTCACTCTGTCGGGCAGAACCGGTGCAGGGAAGAGCACGGTCTTCAAACTGTTGTTGGGACTCTATCAGCCGGGAGAGGGTAAAGTGCTGATTCAGGGAAGAGATGCCATTCAGATTCCGGAAAATGAAAAGCGCAGCCTGTACGGCTATGTGGAGCAGACTTTTCACAGGGTACCCGGTACCGTGAAGGATCAGATCACGCTGTATGACGATTCTTTTACTATGGAAGAGGTACGGGAGGCTGCAAGAATTGCGGGACTGGATGCAACGATAGAACAGCTGGAAAAAGGCTATGACACGCTCTGTACTTCGGAGATCTTCTCGCAGGGACAGTGGCAGCTGTTATCCATTGCCAGAGCCGCCGTGGCGAAGCCGAAGCTCCTTCTGCTGGATGAGATTACGGCAAATCTGGATGCCCAGACTGAGGAAGAGGTGCTGCAGGCACTGAAGCGCGCCGCGGAAGGAAGAACGGTAATCTCGATTTCACATAGAGTGAACGCGGAGACAGGACGGATCATTGACATATAATAAGAACAACCCCACACTGTGTTCACACAAGCGTGGGGTTTTGTTTATGACTCTGGGATCTTACATGGAAATAAGTCCAAATGCATTTGCTACAGAACTTAATAAAATAATCGCAGCAAATACCGGGCAGAGATACTTGATCATGAAGTTGAATATCTTTTTGCGGCGGAAAGCGGCTTCTCCGTGCATGACTTCTTCTTCCACAGCCTTTACTCCGATGACGCGGGATACCAGCAGACAGATGGTGATGGCAGCGATAGGCATCATTACGGAGTTGGTCAGGAAATCGAAGAAATCAAGGAACTGCATGCCGATGATCTTCACAGCACCAAGCGGTCCGTAACCCAGTGAGGATAACGTTCCCAGTGCCAGCATGATCACACCCATGATCACGGTAGATTTTTTACGCCCCCAGCCAAGCTCGTCCTCGAAAGTAGACACAGCACTTTCGGTAAGTGCAATGGAGCTGGTCATGGCTGCAAACAGTACCAGTACGAAGAACATAATACCTACGAAGGTGCCCATTCCCATGCTGTCGAAGACTTTGGGAAGTGTGATGAACATCAGGGAAGGACCAGCCTGTAAGGTATCGGGATCCCCACCGGAAAATGCGAACACGGCGGGAATGATCATCAGACCTGCCATGATGGCGATGGCGGTATCGAAGATTTCTACATTTTTGGTGGAACCTTCAATGGAGACATCTTTTTTCATATAAGAGCCGAAGGTGATGAGAATACCCATGGCAATGGACAGAGAGTAGAACATCTGTCCCATGGCAGCTACGACTGTCATCCAGGAGAAATTCGCAGGATTCGGGATCAGGAAATACTTCACGCCGCTCAGTGCTCCCGGTCTGGTAACGGAATAGACTGTGATGACCACAGAGAGCACTACCAGGATCGGCATCATAATGCGGGATACACGCTCGATACCGTTGCGGACACCGGCGTAGATGATGCCCAGAGTACACAGAGTGAATACGATAAAGCACAGCTCTGTAGAGACACCATTGGAAATAAACGTGGAAAAATAACCGTCCGCTGCCAGATCATGTCCGTGACCCTTGGCATATTCCACCAGATACTTGATCACCCATCCACCAATGACGGAATAATAAGGAACGATCAGAATAGGAATAATAGCGTTGATCCATCCACCGAAGGACAGCCATTTGGACTTCCCAAAGGTATGAAAGGCACCCACGGGGCTTTTACCTGTCATGCGTCCCAGTGAAGTCTCTGCCACGATCATGCTATAACCGAAGGTAAGCGCCAGAATAATATAGATCAACAGGAAGATACCGCCGCCGTATTTGGCTGCCAGATACGGGAAACGCCAGATATTGCCTAAGCCTACGGATGCTCCGGCAGCCGACAGAACGAAGCCGATCTTGCCGGAAAATGAACTTCTGTTATTATTTTTGTGATTCATAGTTTAAACTCTCCCATAAAAAATTGTCGTAAACAGAATAAGTGTAACATAGAAATAAGGAAAATACAGTACGAAACAGTCTGATTGAGAATTGAAAAATTCGATAATGCAAGAGTGAAAATTGAATGGATGCATTTTAATTTTAATATAAAACAATAATTCTGAGGAAAAATACAGAACTGCTATAAATATAAGCCAGCAATGGCACTGCTGAATGACGGTGTATCTGGCAATTTAAAGTATATTTTTTCCTGCATTTCGCATACTAACTGCAACGTTAATGATTAGTAATGCGAGATGATGATTTATCTTACGCAATATGTCATGGAGGAAAAAATGATGAAAGCAACTGGAATTGTAAGAAGAATAGATGACCTGGGACGCATCGTGATCCCGAAGGAGATCCGCCGCACGTTACACATCAGAGAGAGTGATCCGCTGGAGATCTTCACCGACAGAGAGGGGCAGGTCATCCTGAAAAAATATTCCCCTATCGGAGAGATGACCACATTTGCCAAACAGTATGCGGAGAGCCTGGCACAGGTGTCGGGACATGCCACACTGATCGCGGACAGAGACCAGTTCATCGCCGTCTCAGGAGGCTGTAAGCAACTGTTAAATAAATCCGTGAGCCGTCAACTGGAAGAGAAGGTCAATAATAGAGAGACTGTGATTGCCGCAAAAGGAGACCGCAACTATGTCAACATTGCGGAAGACATTGCCGTGGACTATGCCTGGCAGCTGATCACGCCGATCATCTGCGAAGGGGACATCATCGGAAGTGTGATTCTGTTGGAAAATGACGGGAAGAGCAAAATGGGAGAAGTGGAGCAGAAACTGGCTCTGTCTGCGGCGGGCTTCCTGGGCAGACAGATGGAACAATAAATAATTACTTTGTTTATTTACAATTTGGAATAGAAAAGTGCAACCAACTGCAAAAATCTTTTCCAAAAATGAAGCAAGTATATTGATTTTCAGTTAAATTATCCATATAATAGAATAGAAAAGTGCAACCAGTTGCAAAAATCTATTCCAGGGAGAAAATATATGGATATTCGCAGAGATTTCTATTTGGAAAAGTTAATAAAAAGAAAGAGCAATGGATTAATCAAGGTGATTACCGGTATTCGAAGATGTGGTAAGTCTTATCTGCTGAATAACATTTTCTATCATCATTTGTTAGATTCCGGTGTGGAAGCAGACCATATCATACGGTTTGCCTTTGATTCTGCGGATGATCTTTACCTGATCGGTGAAAGTCTTATTCAGATCGAAAAGGAAAAGCGGGGTGTGGATCCGGAGAAATTTATGGCATATATTCGGTCGAAAACTACAGGAGAGGGAATATATTATCTGCTGTTGGATGAAATTCAGATGCTGGATTGTTTTGAGGCTGTTTTGAATGGATACCTTCGTAAAGAGAATATTGATGTGTTTGTGACGGGAAGTAACGCAAAACTGTTGTCAAAGGATATTGCTACGGAATTTGCAGGCAGGGGTGATGAAATTCATATGTACCCTCTCAGCTTTGCTGAATTTATGTCTGTTCATAACGGAGATAGATATACCGGGTTATCTGAATATATGCTTTACGGTGGAATTCCATTAGTGGTTCTGAGGGATGGTGCCGGGGATAAGGCAACAGCGCTGCAGAATTTATTTAACGAAATTTATATCCGTGATATTACGAAACGGAATCGTATAAAGAATATTGGGGAATTGGAAGATCTGCTAAATATTCTTTCCTCTGCGATCGGTTCGTTGACCAATCCGGAAAAACTAAAGAACACTTTTAAAACCGTGAAGAAATCTAAAATTACTTCTGCAACCATAAAGAAATATTTGGATTACTTTGAAGATTCTTTTTTGATAGAGTCAGCACAGCGTTATGATATTAAGGGAAAGTCATATATAGAGACTCCTAAGAAATATTATTTTTCTGATTTGGGGCTTCGGAATGCCAGAATTAATTTCCGGCAGTTGGAGCAGACACATTCCATGGAAAATGTAATCTATAACGAACTCCGGATGCGGGGATATAGTGTGGATGTAGGTGTTGTCCCTATCGCAGAAAAAGATTTGGAAGGAAAGGTAAACCGCAGGCAGCTGGAAGTGGATTTTGTCTGCAATCTTGGTTCTGCCAGATATTACATTCAATCGGCATATTCTCTTCCGGATGAAGCAAAGCGGACGCAGGAAATCCGACCGTTCCGGAAGATTGATGACTCTTTTAAGAAAATTGTCATTACAAAAGATATTGTGCAGCCATATTATGATGAATATGGTATTCTGACAATCAATATTTATGATTTCCTGTTGAATCCGGAATGCCTGCAAGGTTAAAGATAACAAGATCAGAAACAAATAAGAAACGGTCGTAACCGGGTTAAGATACCACCTGGTTACGACCGTTTGTCTTACCGATATATAATTTCTCATCAGCTTCTTTTAATAATGTATGAACATCTTTGTCAGACTCACAGACCAGTCCGAAGGTCATATTTATCTTCACGTGTTGCCCTTCGTAGAGTGTATCCAGTTCGTGGATTTTGTCCATGAGAAGATCCAGCTGTTTCCGTGCTTCTGCAAGATCTACATTTTCAAATACCAGTAGAAATTCCTCACCACCCCAACGCGCGGCAAAGCCACGGCGCCACATATGCTGCTTCAGCAGGGCAGAGACATTTTTCAGTACGGCATCCCCACATTCGTGACCGTAGGTATCATTAACCTTTTTGAAAAAGTCAATATCTCCGATGGCGAGCGCAAAAGAATGGCGGGAGGATTGGGCTTCCTCGAAGATCTGGCGCAGCTTTTTTTCCCCGCTGCGTCGGTTGTACAGCTCGGTCAGGGCATCCTGCTCGATCATGGTACGAAGAGAGCGCTGCATGGACAGGGCACAGCGACCGATATCACCTAATTCATCACTGCGTTTTGTTACGGAATGATCCAGTGTGGCGTTCAGATTCCCGGAGGCTACCTCCGACAGGAAGCTGTGAATATGGAGTAATACAGCCACGAATCTTCTGGTGTAAAAATAGATGCAGACAGCCACGAGAGCCACAAAACCGATGATCAGCCATGTCAGCGGATAGACATAACGTTGAATGGATTGAGATACGGCGGCACTGGATTTTCCTATAAAAAGCATGCCAACTATGCTGCCGTCCTGATTGCGGACAGGACTATAATAGGAAAAATAAGTCTTTCCATTGATCAGAGTGTTGATATAAAAATGATCTTCACCGGTATTCAGGACATCACGGATCACCACATCCGGAGCACCGGAGCCGACAATGCGGTCACCCTGGGCGTTATACAGAGTCGTCAGAATGCGGGTATCCTGATAGAACAGGGTGATGTCCAGTCCGGTATCCTCTTTGAATTGATCAAATAGAGAATATTCACGGGTGATATCTACATCGCCCTTATACAGAAGGTAGGCAACATCACCTTCCAGCCGGTAATCGCCGGGATAGGCAGCGTTCAGAAGTGTAGTGGCACTTTTTGTGGCATCATACAATTCACGTTCCACTTCCTGATACATAGTTTTTGTGAACCATTGGGAAGTGAAAAATAACATGACGATCCCCAGCGCCAGCAGGGGAATCAGGCCGATCGCCTGCAGAGTATATGATATTTTACCGCCGCTTCTTTTCGGCGTATTTTGCGTATTTTCCATAGAATTCCCTGCCCTTTCCGGTAAGATCGGTACACATATCAGTCTTAAAATAATTATATGAAATAAATGTCGGAAAAGCAAGAAAGAAAAGCTTTCTAAGCAAATCATAACATCCGGCTTGACAACGCAAAAAAATGAGATATATAATAGCGGTATATCAAAAATGCATTGACGAAGAGAGTAACTTTTCCGCAGAAAGGCAAAGCGAGCCGGTGATGGTGAGAGACCGGTGCGAGTAGGGAAAAAGTGAAAATCACTTCTGAGCTGTCAGAACAAAAGCCCAGGTCAGTAGTTCTGAACGGAATCCCGCCGTTACCGGGAAGCATATCACTCCTGTGAGATGACACATGTGGAATCGTATGGGAAGTATGTTGTAAGAGGTGGTTAACGAATGCATGAGCTTCGTCCTGTTACGGGATGAAGCTTTTTTTGATACTATTCAGGAAAGCATCGAAACTGCGATTTTGTGAATGAGGCGCTGAATAGTATGATGCTGTAATAAGAAAAGAAAGGAAGCGCACTATGTACAAGCAGGTACCCACAAGCCTGAATTTCGTAGACCGTGAGAAAGCTGTCGAGAAATTCTGGGAAGACAACAACATTTTCAAAAAAAGTATGGAACACCGTAAGGAAGGCGAGACCTATACCTTCTACGACGGACCGCCTACCGCCAACGGTAAGCCCCACATCGGTCATGTAGAGACCCGTACCATCAAGGATATGATCCCCAGATACCGTACCATGAAGGGATATATGGTTCCCCGTAAGGCCGGCTGGGATACTCACGGACTTCCCGTAGAACTGGAAGTCGAGAAGATGCTGGGTCTGGACGGTAAGGAGCAGATCGAGGAATACGGTCTGGCACCTTTCATTGACAAATGTAAAGAGAGCGTCTGGAAATATAAGGGAATGTGGGAAGATTTCTCCCGTACCGTTGGTTTCTGGGCGGACATGGATAACCCTTATGTTACCTATGATGACAATTTCATCGAGTCCGAGTGGTGGGCACTGAAGACCATCTGGGACAAGGGTCTGTTGTACAAGGGCTTCAAGATTGTTCCCTACTGCCCTCGCTGCGGAACCCCGCTGTCCAGTCACGAAGTGGCACAGGGCTATAAGGCAGTCAAAGAGCGCTCCGCTATCGTACGTTTCAAGGTAAAGGGCGAGGATGCATATTTCCTGGCATGGACCACAACTCCCTGGACCCTTCCTTCCAACGTTGCACTGTGCGTGAATCCGGAGGAGACCTACCTGAAGGTGAAGGCTGCTGACGGTTATACCTATTATATTGCAAAGGCATTGGCAGACAAGGTACTGGGCGGCCTGGCAGAAGAAGGTAAAGCAGCTTACGAAGTACTGGAGACTTATGTTGGTAAAGATCTGGAGTACAAGGAGTATGAGCCTCTGTACAAGTGTGCGGGAGATGCCGCTGAGAAGCAGAAGAAAAAGGCACATTTCGTGACCTGCGATGATTATGTAACCATGACCGATGGTACCGGTATCGTTCATATCGCTCCTGCTTTCGGTGAAGACGACAGCCGTATCGGACGTAACTATGAGCTGCCTTTCGTACAGTTTGTAGACGGCAAGGGTGACCTGACCGCAGAGACTCCTTATGCCGGTAAATTTGTAAAGGATGCAGATCCTCTGGTATTAAAGGATCTGGACGCAGAGGGCAAGCTGTTCGATGCACCGAAGTTCGAGCATGATTATCCTTTCTGCTGGAGATGTGATACTCCGCTGATCTACTATGCAAGAGAGTCCTGGTTCATCAAGATGACCGCTGTGAAGGATGATCTGGTACGTAATAATAAGACCATCAACTGGATCCCCGCTTCCATCGGTGAGGGACGTTTCGGCAACTGGCTGGAGAATATTCAGGACTGGGGCGTATCCCGTAACCGTTACTGGGGTACTCCGTTAAATATCTGGGAGTGCGAATGCGGACACCAGCATTCCATCGGCAGCCGTGAAGAGCTGTACAAGATGAGCGGCAATGAGAAGGCGAAGACTGTAGAATTCCATCGTCCTTACATTGACGAGATCACTATCACCTGCCCCGAGTGCGGCAAGCAGATGAAGCGTGTTCCCGAGGTGATCGACTGCTGGTTCGATTCCGGAGCAATGCCTTTCGCACAGCATCATTACCCGTTTGAGAATAAGGAACTGTTCGAGCAGCAGTTCCCTGCCAACTTTATCTCCGAGGCAGTGGATCAGACCCGTGGATGGTTCTATTCACTCTTGGCAGAGTCCACCCTGCTCTTCAACAAGGCTCCTTACAAGAACGTTATCGTTATGGGCCACGTACAGGATGAGAACGGCCAGAAGATGAGTAAGAGTAAGGGCAATGCAGTAGATCCTTTCAACGCACTGGAGACCTACGGTGCAGATGCCATCCGTTGGTATTTCTACACCAGTTCCGCACCCTGGCTGCCGAAGAGATTCTCCGGCAAGGCCGTACAGGAAGGACAGCGTAAGTTCATGGGTACTCTGTGGAACACCTACGCATTCTTCGTACTGTATGCGAATATTGACAATTTTGATGCTTCCAAATATACACTGGAATACGACAAACTGCCCGTAATGGATAAGTGGCTGCTGTCCAAGCTGAACTCTACCGTTGCAGAAGTAGACAGCAATCTGGACCAGTACCGTATCCCCGAGGCTGCCAAGGCTCTGCAGGACTTCGTCGATGAGATGAGTAACTGGTATGTAAGACGCAGCCGTGAGCGTTTCTGGGCAAAGGGTATGGAGCAGGATAAGATCAATGCCTACATGACGCTGTACACCGCACTGGTGACCATCTGTAAGGCAGCCGCACCCATGATCCCCTTCATGACAGAGGATATTTACCAGAACCTGGTAAGAAGCAATGATGCATCCGCTCCCGAGAGTATCCATCTGTGTGACTTCCCGGTAGTGAACAAGGATCACATCGACAAGAAGCTGGAAGAGGATATGGAGGATGTACTGGATGCTGTCGTTATGGGACGTGCGTGCCGTAACGAGGCTGCCATCAAGAACCGTCAGCCCATCAGCAGAATGTATATCAAGGCAGATTTCACCTTAAGTGAGTTCTACCAGGAGATCATTGAGGATGAGTTAAACGTCAAGGAAGTGGTATTCACCGATGACGTACGTGACTTTACTTCCTATACCTTCAAGCCTCAGCTGCGTACCGTAGGACCTAAATATGGCAAACAGTTAGGCGGCATCCAGAAGCACCTGGCTGCACTGGACGGCAACGCAGCCATGGATGAACTGAATGCAGACGGCGCATTAAAGTTCGATGTAGACGGTGTGGCTGTGGAACTGACCAAGGACGATCTGCTGATCGACATGGCACAGAAGGAAGGCTATGTATCTCAGGAGGACAATAAGATGACCGTTGTGCTGGATACCAACCTGACACCGGAACTGGTAGAGGAAGGCTTCGTATACGAGATCATCAGCAAGATCCAGACCATGCGTAAGGAGAGCGGCTTCGAAGTGACTGATCACATCCGCGTATCCATCAACGGCAACGACAGGCTGTCCGAGATCGCCCGGAAGAACAAAGACGCCATCAGCGGAAAGGTTCTGGCAGACGAACTGACAAGCGGTGCGGAATATGCCGTATCCAAGGAATGGAACATCAATGGCGAGAACGCAGTGATCGCTGTGGAGAGAGTATAAAAGTTTTGCAATAAAATGCCGGAATAAAGAGATTCTGTGGTTTTCCCAACGGGGAGGACCGCGGAATCTTTTCTGTTTCGGAAAAACATTTACGAAACTTACGAAAACCGGCGAAAACAGTTGGAATGCGCATGGAAGTTTGTTATAATATTACCTGTATTTGGTTAAGAATATGGATGAAATCATAACGCTATCCGGTGCGGAATATCTTGAGAAGAGTACAGTACCGGAGAGGCAATAGAGAGGAGAACACAGGTGAAAAAATCAGTAGCAGCCAGCGAGAAGCCGGTAAAGGCAAAAGAGTTCGACAAGGAGCTCTTCAAGAGAAGTGTGGAATATAATGTGCGCACCCTGTATCGTAAGAATCTGGAAGAAGCAGATGCACAGCAGATCTTCCAGGCAGTATCTTATGCGATCAAGGATCGTATCGTAGAGAACTGGATGGAGACTCAGAAGGCATATGAGAAGGAAGATCCCAAGATGGTCTACTACATGTCCATGGAGTTCCTGATGGGAAGAGCACTGGGTAATAACCTCATCAACTTAAAGGCATATAAGCCCGTAGCAGAAGCTTTGGAAGAACTGGGACTGGATCTGAACCTGATCGAAGACCAGGAGCCGGATGCAGCACTGGGTAACGGTGGTCTGGGACGTCTGGCAGCATGTTTCCTGGATTCCCTGGCAACGCTGGGATATCCCGCATACGGCTGCGGTATCCGTTATCGTTATGGCATGTTCAAGCAGGAAATCCGCGACGGTTATCAGGTAGAGGTTCCCGATAACTGGCTGATGAACGGCAATCCTTTTGAATTGCGCAGACCCGAATACGCCAAGATCGTAAAGTTCGGCGGTTATGTCAGCGTACACACCGATGAGAATGGCAGAAATGTATTTACCCAGGAAGGTTATCAGTCTGTTAAGGCAATTCCGTTTGATTTCCCCATCGTGGGTTATGGCAATGGCATTGTAAACACCCTGCGTATCTGGGATGCGGAGCCTGTAGAGTGCTTCCAGCTGGATTCCTTTGATAAGGGCGATTACCAGAAGGCGGTAGAGCAGGAGAACCTGGCACGTAATATCGTAGAGGTTCTGTATCCCAACGACAATCACTATGCAGGTAAGGAGCTGCGTCTGAAGCAGCAGTATTTCTTCATCTCTGCATCCGTACAGGAAGCTGTAGAGAAGTACATGAGAAAGCATGACGATATCCATAAATTCTATGAGAAGGTTACGTTCCAGCTGAACGATACCCATCCTACTGTAGCAATCGCAGAGCTGATGCGTGTGCTGATGGATGATTATTATCTGACCTGGGAAGAAGCATGGGAGATCACCACCAAGACCTGCGCTTACACCAACCATACCATTATGGCGGAAGCATTGGAGAAATGGCCCATCGAACTGTTCTCCAGACTGCTTCCCAGAATCTACCAGATCGTAGAGGAGATCAACCGCAGATTCGTTCTGGATATCCAGCAGAAGTACAGCAATGTACCCGGCGTGGATGTACAGGAGAAGATCCGCAAGATGGCCATCATCTATGATGGACAGGTGAAGATGGCAAATATGGCTATCGTTTCCGGTTACTCAGTCAACGGCGTGGCAAGACTGCATACCGAGATCCTGGAGAAGCAGGAACTGAAGGACTTCTACGAGATGTTCCCGGAGCGCTTCAACAATAAGACCAACGGTATCACCCAGAGACGTTTCCTGCTGCATGCGAACCCGCTGTTAGCTGACTGGGTAACGGCTCACGTAGGTGACGACTGGATCACCGATCTGCCGCAGATCTCCCGCCTGAAGGTATATGCGGATGACAAAAAGGCACAGCAGGAATTCATGAACATTAAGTACCAGAATAAAGTACGTCTGGCAAAATACATTTTAGAGCACAATGGTATCGAAGTAGATCCCAGATCCATCTTCGATGTACAGGTAAAGCGTCTGCATGAGTACAAGAGACAGCTGCTCAATATTCTGCATGTAATGCACCTGTATAACGAACTGAAGGAGCATCCGGAACTGGATTTCTACCCCAGAACCTTTATCTTCGGCGCCAAGGCTGCAGCCGGTTACCGTAATGCGAAGCTGACCATCAAGCTGATCAATTCCGTAGCGGATGTGGTAAATAGCGATCCTGCCATTAACGGCAAGATCAAGGTTGTATTTATCGAGAACTACAACGTATCCAACGCAGAGATCATCTTTGCGGCAGCAGATGTCTCCGAGCAGATCTCTACGGCAAGTAAGGAAGCATCCGGTACCGGTAACATGAAGTTCATGCTGAACGGTGCCCTGACTCTGGGAACCATGGACGGTGCCAACGTGGAGATCGTAGAAGAAGTGGGCGAAGAGAATGCCTTTATCTTCGGTCTGTCCGCACAGGAAGTTATTAACTTCGAGAACCATGGTGGCTATGATCCCATGGAAATCTTCAACAATGATCAGGATGTCCGCAAGGTACTGATGCAGCTGATCAACGGAACCTTCGCACCGGGAGATCCCGAACTGTTCCGTCCGCTGTACAACTCCCTACTGAACACCCAGTGCACCGCCAAGGCGGATACTTACTTCATCCTCAAGGACTTCAAGTCCTACGCAGAGGCACAGAAGAGAGTAGAAGCCGCTTACCGCGACGAAGACAACTGGGCTAAGAGCGCGATCCTGAACGTGGCTTGCTCTGGCAAGTTTACCTCCGACAGAACCATCCAGCAGTATGTGGATGAGATCTGGCATCTGGATAAAGTGGTACTGAAGTAAATGGAAAGTTAGTAAAGAAATGCTATCAAATCCCCGTAGCCCTTGGCAAG
>OIXA01003835.1_pt1 | contig 15240 bp, 7 predicted proteins | sample 1587721 | NCBI WGS metagenome assembly OIXA01 (sample SAMEA3888900, study PRJEB22519) | human gut metagenome | biome: human gut; feature: human-associated habitat; material: faeces | place: Denmark | collected 2013 | reverse complement strand
GTGCCTCAACGGCAAACTCCATAGGCAACTTGTTGAGCACATCCTTGGCATAACCATTTACGATCAGGCCGACTGCCTCCTCAGTTGGAATGCCTCGCTGATTGCAATAGAAGAGCTGGTCTTCAGAAATCTTCGAGGTGGTTGCCTCATGCTCGAACACAGCGGTATCGTTTTGCGCATCCATATATGGGAAAGTATGTGCTCCACAATCACTGCCCAACAACAATGAGTCGCAAGAACTGTAGTTACGGGCATTGTCGGCATTAGCTGTGGCACGTACCAGACCTCGATAAGAGTTCTGGCTATGTCCTGCCGAGATACCTTTCGATATAATGGTACTCTTGGTGTTCTTACCCATGTGAATCATCTTGGTACCTGTATCGGCCTCCTGATAATTGTTGGTAACAGCCACACTGTAAAACTCAGCTACAGAGTTGTCGCCACGCAGGACACAGGAAGGATACTTCCAGGTAATGGCAGATCCCGTCTCTACCTGAGTCCAACTCAACTTCGAGTTGACACCACGCAAGTCGCCTCGCTTGGTCACAAGATTCAAGACTCCACCCTTTCCATGTTCATCACCAGGATACCAGTTCTGAACGGTAGAATACTTCACCTCGGCATTGTCCTTAACGATAATCTCGACAATAGCTGCATGGAGCTGGTTCTCATCACGCATAGGTGCTGTACATCCCTCTAAGTAAGAAACGTAGGCATCGTCGTCGGCAATAATCAATGTACGCTCAAACTGACCTGTATTGCGGGCATTAATGCGGAAATAACTGCTCAACTCCATAGGACAGCGAACACCCTTTGGAATATAGACAAAGGAACCGTCACTGAACACACAGCTGTTCAAGGCTGCATAGAAGTTGTCGCGATATGGCACTACTGTTCCCAAATACTCTTTCACCAAATCGGGATGTTCCTTGATGGCCTCACCAATACTGCAGAAAATAACGCCCTTCTCTCGAAGCTTCTCCTTGAAAGTTGTCTTCACCGACACGGAGTCCATGATGGCGTCTACTGCGGTTCCACTCAGAGCCAAGCGCTCCTCCAGAGGAATGCCAAGCTTGTCGAATGTCTTCTCCAACTCAGGGTCTATCTCCTTGTTCTTAGGCTTCTTAGCCAATGGGTCGGCATAGTAAGATATCTCCTGATAGTTGACAGGTGGCACATGTACATGTCCCCACTTTGGTTCCCTAAGTGTCTTCCAGTAATGGTAGGCTTTCAGACGAAATTCGAGCATCCATTCGGGCTCTCCTTTCTTCTGAGAGATAAGGCGCACAACATCCTCGTTGAGTCCTTTCTCTATGATTTCAGTATGCACGTCGGTGGTAAAGCCATACTCATATTTCTGGTCTATCACGTCCTTGACAACCTGATTTTGTTCTTTCTCTTTCTCTGCCATTGTTATTCAGAATAACCTTTCGTTATTTTAACCATAAATAGGGATAAACCTCTTGAGGCTCATCCCTACCTTGTTATATTATATATATGATAGAGCGAAAGGAAAGGTGATTTGACCGAAACTACGTTTCTTACTCCTCATTTCCAATTCTTCGCTCCTCATTCACTCTTCACCTGATTAGAGTTTCTGTTCTACCTCGATTTCTGTGAAGGTCTCGATAACGTCACCTTCCTGAATATCGTTGTAGTTGACGAGGCTCAAACCGCACTCCATACCGGTAACCACCTCCTTCACATCATCCTTATAACGCTTCAAGGCTCCGATATCTGCTGTACGAATCACGATACCGTCGCGGATAACACGGGCTTTATCCTTGGCATGTACCTTACCCTCGACAACAAGACCACCGGCGATAGTACCCACCTTACTGATCTTGAAGGTCTGCTTCACCTCTACCTGACCGGTAACAATCTCCTTCTTCACCTTGTCGAGCATACCGACCATAGCGCTCTTGATATCGTCGATAGCATCGTAGATGATGGAATAAGTGTTGATTTCCACACCCTCACGGTCGGCAGCCTTGCGAGCATCGGCAGAAGGACGAACCTGGAAACCTACGATGACAGCATCTGAAGCAGATGCCAGCATGACGTCGTTCTCTGAAATCTGACCCACAGCCTTGTTGACTACGTTCACCTGAACCTTCTCGGTAGAAAGTTTGATGAATGAGTCGCTCAAAGCCTCAACAGAACCGTCGGTATCACCCTTCACAATGACATTCAACTCATGGAATTCACCACGTGCGATACGGTGAGAGATATCACCAAGGGTCAAGCGCTTCTGAGTACGCAAGCCCTGCTCACGCTGCAGCTGCTCACGCTTGTTGGCGATTTCGCGAGCCTCCTGCTCTGTCTCGATTACGTGGAACTGGTCACCTGCAGTAGGCGCACCATTCAAACCGAGGATGATAGCTGGCTCAGCAGGAGCTGCTGACTTGATGTTGGCATTACGCTCATTGAACATCGCCTTCACACGACCCCAAGAAGTACCGGCGAGAACAATATCACCAACCTTCAAGGTACCATTGGCAACCAATACGGTAGATACATATCCACGTCCCTTGTCGAGAGAAGACTCGATGATGGTACCTGTGGCACGACGGTTAGGGTTAGCCTTCAAGTCGAGCATATCAGCCTCAAGGAGTACCTTGTCGAGCAGATCGTGAACACCGATACCCTTCTTGGCACTGATTTCCTGACACTGGTACTTACCACCCCATTCCTCAACGAGCAGGTTCATGTTAGCCAAGTCCTCACGAATACGGTCTGGGTTGGCACCTGGCTTATCAATCTTGTTGATGGCGAATACCATTGGCACACCTGCAGCCTGAGCATGGGCGATAGCCTCCTTGGTAGTAGGCATCACAGAGTCGTCGGCTGCGATGATGATGATGGCGATATCGGTGGCCTGAGCACCACGTGCACGCATGGCTGTAAACGCCTCGTGACCTGGAGTATCAAGGAATGTCACCTTGCGACCGCTGTTCAGAGTCACACTGTAAGCACCGATGTGCTGGGTAATACCACCCGCCTCACCGGCAATCACATTGGTATTGCGAATGTAGTCGAGCAAAGAAGTCTTACCATGGTCTACGTGACCCATCACAGTTACGATTGGAGCACGTGGAACCAAATCGTTCTCATCGTCCTCTTCCTCGCTGACAGCTTCCTGAACCTCAGCGCTGACATATTCGGTCTTGAAACCGAACTCCTCAGCCACCATATTGATGGTCTCTGCATCCAGACGCTGGTTGATAGATACCATGATTCCAACACCCATCAAGGTAGAGATAACCTGAGTAACGCTGATATCCATCATCGTAGCCAATTCGCTTACGGTCACGAACTCTGTGAGTTTCAGTATCTTACTCTCCTTCTGCTCCTGACGAACCTGGTTCTGGAGTTTCTCCTGCACAGCCTCGCGCTTCTCCTTACGGTACTTAGCACCCTTCTTGTTCTGGCTCTTGCTTGTAAGACGGGCAAGGGTTTCCTTTACCTGGCGTGCTACAGCCTCGTCGTCGACCTCTATCTGACGCTGGTTATTGCCCTTGTTGTTATTGTTCTTATTCTTGTTTTTATTCTTTTTCTTGCCGCCACCATTATTGTTATTGTTCTGGTTGCCGCCATTGTTATTGTTGTTCTTGCCGTTATTGCCCTGCGAAGACTCGGCATTGATGTCTACACGCTCCTTATTGATGCGCACACGCTTCTTACGCTCGCTATGCTGCTGGGCAAACTTGTCCTCACGCTCCTTACGGCGCTCCTCCTTGGTCTTCTTCTTAGGACGAGTGCTCTGATTAAGGGTAGAAAGGTCTATCTTTCCGAGTACCTTAGGCTCATTGGCAGCAAACTTCTGCTCGCTCTTCAGTGTGAAGACCGTATTGGTTGCAGCTGGCTGAGCTACTACAGGCTGACTGGCTGCCTTTTCTTCCTTAGCTTCAGGCTTGCTTTCCTTCACCTCAGGCTTACTTTCCTTAGCTTCTGGCTCGTTGACTGGCTTGACTTCCACCTTTTCAGACTTATTTTCCGCCTTAACTTCTGGCTGCTTGGCAACAGACTCTACATCAGACTTCTGAGTTTTTTCTACTACAGAAGCTGTCTCAACAGGCTTTTCCTCCTTCTTAGGAGCATTGTTTACTGGCGCTGGACTGACGGCAGCAGTCTCTTTTTCCTTCGCCTCTGTCTTTTTAGGAGCAGCAGACTGAGCAGCATTTGCCTTGCCGATTTGGTCCAGGTCAATCTTGCCCAGCGGCTTAAACTGCTGCTGGCGGCTTGACTCGAGGATGCTTTCGGCGCGGTTGTCCTTAGGCTCTGGTGCACGCTTCTTCTCTTTGGTCTTCTTAGTGAAGAGCTTTTCTGCCTGATTACGAACTTCCTTATCCTGACTGAAGGCATCATTGAGCGCCTTATATTGTTCGTCGCTCAACTTGAAGTTCAGTTCGGCTTTCACCTCCCCCAATTCGTTTCTTTTTTCCAGGAATTCAACTGCCGTCTGAAGTCCTATGTTCAATTCACGTAGTGCTTTGTTTAATCTGATGCTCATATTTATACTTTCTATCTCCTTCTTTTTTATTTATTAATTTTCGAACTCGGCACGCAATACTTTCAAGACACTGTCAACAGTTTCCTCTTCGAGGTCTGCCTTCTCAATCAGCATGTTGCGTGGAGCCTTCAGCACCTGCTTGGCGGTATCAAGACCAATACCCTTGATGGCATCAATCACCCACTGGTCAATTTCGTCAGAGAACTCGTCCAGATAGATATCCTCATCAGCATCTGCCTCATTGATTTCACGGAACACATCGATGGTGTACTCGGTGAGCATGGAAGCCAACTTGATGTTCATACCACCACGACCAATAGCCAAACTTACCTCCTCTGGCTGCAAATACACCTCTGCCTTGTGATTTTCCTCGTCGATATTGACAGAGGTAATCTGGGCAGGAGCCAACGCACGCTGGATGAAGAGTTTGATGTTGCTTGAGTAATTGATAACGTCGAGGTTCTCGTTGCAAAGCTCGCGCACGATACCATGTACACGGCTTCCCTTTACACCGACACAGGCTCCTACTGGGTCTATGCGCTCATCAAAAGACTCTACTGCTATCTTGGCACGCTCGCCAGGCATACGTGCTATGCGACGGATGGCAATAAGACCATCATTGATCTCAGGCACTTCGGCCTCGAGGAGTCGCTGCAAGAAGATGGGAGCTGTACGGCTGAGGATAATCTTTGGATTGTTGTTCTCGTTGTCCACTCTCAGGATGACGGCACGCACGGTCTCACCTTTACGATATACGTCGGCAGGAATCTGCTCTGACTTAGGCAGGATCAACTCATTATTCTCATCGTCTACAATGAGCACTTCGCGCTTCCATACCTGATATACCTCACCAGAGATAACCTGACCCACACGGTCCTTGTACTTGTTGTACAATGAGTCATGCTCCAGCTCGAGAATCTTGGATGCCAATGTCTGACGAAGGTTCAGGATGGCACGGCGGCCAAACTTATTGAAATCAACCTTCTCGCTCACATCCTCGCCAACCTCGTAGTCAGCCTGGATCTTGCGTGCCTCAGCCAATGGGAGCTCTTTGTTCTCATCCTCCACCTCGCCATCTGCAACAACCACACGGTTGCGGTAGATTTCGAAGTCACCCTTGTCTGGGTTTACGATGACGTCGAAGTTTTCATCACTACCGAAAATCTTGGCAAGCACATTGCGGAAGCTTTCCTCCAACACGCTCACCAATGTAGTACGGTCGATATTCTTGGTTTCTTTAAACTCGCGGAATGTATCAATCATACTCGCAGTTTCTTCTTGCATTTTCTTTACAGCCATAGCTTATTTGAAACTTATTACGTATTTTGTATATTTTACCTTATCCATCTGATAGGTATGCAGCACGTCCTGCTTTACAGGGCGCTTCTTGCCTTCTACCTTTACCTTCTCCTCAACACTCACACTGAAGTCGTTGCCATCTACAGAATTCAGAATGCCCTTCACCTTCTTGCCATCAGCATCGAGCACCTCCACCTCCTTACCGATGAAGTTGACGTACTGCTGCGGTACCTTGAAAGGCTGCCCAAGCCCTGCTGAACCAACTTCCAGCTCATAGTCCTCCTCATCACGATTCAAGTGGTCCTCTATAAATCTGCTCAGGGCCACACAGTCCTCTATCCACACACCATCGGCATGATCTATTTCAACGACAATCTTGTCGTCAGGACTGATTTCAATGCTTACCAAGAAATATTCCTTGTCTTGGAGCCATTCGTCAACTAATTTTTTTACGACGTTTTTATCTATCATATATTTCTTATTAAAATAAAATGAGGAACTCTTTGTGAGCCCCTCATTCCACTGAACGTTGCAAAATTACGATTTTTTTTGGTTCTGACCAAAGTTTTTTGAATATTTTATTCTACAACATGCACATTTTTAATCATTTGTGTACCTTTTCGCCCTCTTTTTCGCTGGGGCTCAGGAGTTTTTTATATTCTTCGGGTGTATTGAGTAATCTGACAGCTTCCTTCACCTGCTTGTCATAACGTAAGGAATTTCTGATAGCTCCACCCTGATAATAGTAGGCTGCCACAATATCATTTTCGAGCAAGCGCTTGATGTACTGCTTGTTATAGTCGAGATCCTTGGCCACATTGTGACTCAGTTTCTTGGCAAGGGCATCGAATTCAGGCTTCGCATCATCATAATAACCTTCAAAACGGGCCAGCTTCATCAGGTCTTTCAGATACTTCTCCGTCTCTCTGTCATACTTGAAGTCGGCTTTCAGTACACGAGCCTTAAACTCCTCATAATCAGCATCGGTAAGAGCAAAATCCTTGGCCGGAGCTATCGTAGGATGCTTGGCGATATAATCCACCTCGTAGTTGAGCATCAGCTCGTTACTGTCGCGTGCTCCTGCCAGATAGTAAGCGATATTGGGCAGCGAGTCGGGCTTCACCTCTACATCCGGCTTCACGCCGCCACCATCACGTACCTCACGTCCTCCTGCTGTATAGAACACCTTGGTAAGCGAATCGGGCACATGCTCCACATATCCACCCTTGGCATGCCTGTAGTTGAGAGCCTGCACGCATCGCCCGCTGGGAATGTAATACTTGCTCGTGGTAAGTTTCATCTGTCCATTGTAAGGCAAGTCCATCGTAGCCTGAACAAGTCCCTTTCCATACGTGCGCGTACCTAATATAATAGCACGATCATAATCCTGCAGGCTTCCACTCAATATCTCGGCTGCGCTGGCAGTATTTCCGCTCACAAGCACCACGATAGGCATCAGCGTATCAATAGGCTCCACCGTGGTTTTGTATTCATTGTTGGCACGCTGCAGCTTACCCTTCATCGTTAGCACGACCTTATCCTTGGGCAAGAACATATTCACAATGCTCACCGCCTCGCTTACAGAGCCTCCGCCATTGTTACGCAAGTCAAAGACAAGTTTCTTGGCTCCCTGCTTCTTCAAGTCGATAAAAGCACGGCGCACATCCTTGGCACACTGGTCGGTAAAGGAATTGAAATTAATATAACCTATTCCACCGTCCAACAACCCATAATAAGGAAGAAATGGCATCTGTATGGTGCGTCGGGTAAGTTTCACCTTCATCACCTTGCCCGTACTTGGGCGCTTCACCTTAAGAATAAACGACGTGCCGGGCTCTCCGCGAAGACGGTCACTCACATAGCTCACCTCCTTGCCCTTCATCGTAGAGTCGTTAATACTCAAGATGATGTCACCCTTCTTCAGTCCCGCCTCCTGGGCTGGCATTCCCTCGTAAGGCTCGTTGATAACCGTATAACCCAACTGATAGTTGTATCTCACTACCGAACCTATACCAGCATACTTGCCCGTAAGCATATTCTTGAGTTCCTTCACTTCCGACTCGGGATAATACTCCGTGTATGGATCAAGGCTCCGCAACATGGCATTGATGCCGTTGCCTATCACCTCATCAGCATCGAGTGTATCCACATACATCATATCCAAATTCTTATAGATAGACGTAAAGACATCCATATTCTTAGCTACCACAAAGTCGTGATTTTTCTCCTTTTGTGCCCATGCAGGCATGGCGAGCACCATGGCGAGCACCATGACATATAATTTATTTATCATCTCGTTTATTTATTTCTAAAAACTACACTATGCGTTGAAGTACGCCTTTCGCCTACAAAAATACTCATTTATATCCTAAAAAGAAGCCTAAATCACAAAAAAATGATGTTTTTTTACTGAAAATTCATTTTTTTCTGAAAAAAATTTGGTGGAATAAAAAAAAGTCACTACCTTTGCAACCGCAAATGAGAAATCATTTACCTCTAATGCTTCAATAGCTCAGTTGGTTAGAGCACCTGACTGTTAATCAGGGGGTCGTTGGTTCAAGCCCATCTTGAAGCGCATCAAACAAAGCCTTGCAAGTCATAAACTTGCGAGGCGTTTTTGTTTTTATACATTTCTAAGTTTCACCCTACTTTGACTTGAAGCCTTATCAAATAAGAATCGATTCCCCCTAAAAAGAAAAAACTTTCGTTTGTGGAAACAGGAGTTTACATCTCAATCTCTCACAAACGAAAGTATGCTAAAACAATAACGATAGTCTATACTAAACAGTATCTACAGCTTGCGCTTAATTCCCTTGTCACCGACAACATATACCTTATCCTCATCCATCAGGACAGCCCTGCCACGCTGATGGTTGTAGTTATCCAGATTGTCGACATTCACGGCGATGACTTTTCCCTTATAGAAACGCTTAATGTCCTTGAATATCGTATGACCTACATAGATTCTGTCCACATCGTATCGCTGAAGAACCATGTCAAGAGAATCATTTGCCAATGGCGACCATTTCTTTGTCTTCAGCACCAAGCCACGATACCAAATGGGACCACGGTTGCCATAAAGGAACTTACAGAACTCAGAATGAGCCTTGCGCTGCTTGCTCTTCATAAAGAGCACACTGCTGATAGTGTCGTTGACCACAGGGATACTCAAGTTACGATCATAGAACTCTTTACTGATTCCTGCATGGACAAACAGGTTACGGCCAATGACCTGCATCGCATTACGTGTGGCAAGCCATCGGCCCAGCTCAGTATTAGAACCGAAGAGATGGCGATAAGAAATTCCCAGGGTGTCGGCAAGCATCTTATATTTAGGCTTGGCGTAACGCATATCGCCAGCCAACTCCATAGGCTCGTGATTGCCCAACAACACAGAAACACGACCGCCACACTCGGCAGCCTCGGCCTCAAGTTTGTAGAAGAGCCAGAAAATCTGAGGCACATCATAACCTCGGTCGAAGATGTCGCCAATAACCACCAGCTGATTGTCGCCATAAGCCCAGCGTAACTGGCTGTCAATAACACCATTGGCCTTCAGCAGGCTGACTACCAAGTTGAGTCTGCCATGAGGATCGGACATCACAAAGGTTTTCCTTGCCTGACTCTGCTTCCATGGCTGACGAGCTATAGGATGCAGACGTACAGAGAAAGGGTATTTCCCCTCATGGTCAGCCACATGCAGAGTAAAATCCTTTGGCAAGACTGCATAGACAGTATCTTTCACCTCGCCATTCTCAGTTACCGAGATAACTCTTACACTACCGTCAGTCTGATAGACCACATAGGGACCATCGCACGACAACTTCTTGTCGTCGGCATGCTCCTTAGCTGAAATGGTGATGCTGAACATCGTCAGCATCACCATCATCATTACCAATAAAAACTTATTGTTTCTATTCATTTCCTTTATTTACTTTTACCTGTTCAAGGATTATTCTCCGTAACCAGGATTATTCTGCAAGTGACTTACATTGCGTTCTGCCAATGGCAGAGGAAGTACTATCTTGTAGAAATTGTCTTCTCCCTCGCCTATGGTCATAAAATCCTTGCCACAAGTATGCTTGGTCTTGCTCAAAGTACTGTTGCTCTCTTCCACACGCACCACCTTCTTGCCATTTCTCAGCAGGTCGAACATACGATGTCCTTCACCCACTAATTCCTTGCGACGCTCATCAAGCACCTGGTCTACTGTAACCGTAGAAGATGCATCGACCGATTTGGCTGGATTGGCTCTGCTGACGATAGCACCGAGATATTTCACAGCCTCAGCATTATGGTCGCTGCCTGCTACTGTCAACTTGGCTGCAGCCTCAGCAGCATTGAGATAGGCTTCTGAGAGACGAATCAAAGGAATGTTGGCATCCTCAACACCCTCACCTTGCTGTGGCTGATACTTGTTGACATATCCACGTCCATAAACAGATGAAGAATAGCCTTGAGCCTTGGTAGCCACATTGATAATCTTCAGACGAACATCATCATTGTCTTTCTTGAGGAAATTGTAGAACGATTTTGTGACACAACCGTCATAATATCCATTGGGAGAATAGAGATAACCTAAACTTTCCTTTCCTGGAGAATCGGTAGTAAGGTTGATGATCTCGAAGAGTACCTCGCCCTTATTGGTAGAAGCTTCACTCACATCGTTCGACCATGCTGTGGGATACTCTGCGTTGGTCCACAGCTGATATTGATGACTTTCAGCGCCCTCTATGGCAGCTTTGGCTGCATTAAGAGCCTTCTCGTTGTCACCATGATAGAGATACACACGACTCAAGAGTGTCAGGGCAGCCCACTTATTGATCTTGCCCTTATTGAACTTCTCGCCAAGCAAATTGATACTTGCCTCCAAGTCATTAATAATCTGTTCGTAACATTGAGCCACCGTACTGCGCTGAGGCATATAGTCCTTATCCACCACATCTGTTACGATGCTGGCACCCAAAGAGGCACCATTGTCATAGGTATAGGGATAACCATAAAGTTTGGTCAAATCGAAAAGCGACATACCACGAAGGGCAAGTGCCTGACCCTTATAGTCGTTCATGGTCTGCTTGTCGGCATCCGCAACCTCAATTTTATCAATATTGGTCAAAATCACATTACAGTTCTGAATAATACTATATGGATAAGCCCAATAAGAAGAAGGCGCATTACTCTTGGTAAAGCCATAAAGGTAAGCGGATGCAGTACGCTTGGTAGAGCTGACAGCCTGCATGTCGTCGCCAGTCATATCGCCATAATACACCAAACGACCAGAATAAGCATAAGGATCCTGCATGGTACTATATATACCGTTCAGAGTGGCGTCAACCTCAGACTTTGAGGTAACCTTGGTAGGCACAAATGTTGATGGATCAAGATCGAGCCAGTCATTGCCACACGAAGACATGCTTATAGCAACGATTCCCATCATTACATATTTATATATCTTGTTCATAATCATTCATTTTTAGAAATTAACATTCAAACCGAAAGTAACTGTCTTGAGTGGTGGAGTAGCCTGTGTGGCACTACCATTGACCACAGACTCCGGATCATAATAATCCCAGGCTGCCCATGTCCACAGGTTATTGGCAGACATATAGATACGGGCATTGCTCAAGCCTACAGAAGAGAGCCACTGCTTTGGCAAGGTGAAACCAAGGGTGAAGGTCTTCAGACGCAGGAAGTCGGTGCTGTGCAGACGACGGCTGTTGGTAATCTTGTGCATTGCCACACTGGAACTCTTCTCATAGAACTGCTCATACTTGGTGACATCGCCTGGCTTCTTCCAACTGTCAGCATAATATGTTGGGATGTTGGCCTCCATATCATAGCCACCATGCTCGGTCTTCTGCGCCCAGGTGTCGTACGACCAACCACCAAACTGATAGTTGAAGAGGAAGCTCAAGTCGAACCACTTATAGCGGAAGCTATTATAGAGACCACCAGTGACATTAGGCTCTGCATGCTTGTCGAGCATAATCGACTTTGCCTCACTTGCCTTCTCGGTGATTTCCTTGTTATAGGATCCATCCTCCAGCAGGTCGTTCTTATAGAACTGTGGATTACCATTCTCGGGGTTGATGCCGGCAAATTCTATCATATAGAAGGTACGATAAGAATGACCTATCTTGTGAATCTGAGTACCGCTTACGATCTCTGTCTGATCGCCATCGAGGTTGACTACCTTATTGGTGTTGTGCGAAAGATTGAATGTGGTCTTCCACTCAAAGTCCTTGGTCTTGAAATTGGTAGAGTTGATTTCCAATTCCACACCCTGATTTCTCAACTGTCCTACGTTCATGAGGTAAGAGCTGAAACCTGTGGTCATAGACACCGGACTGTCCATGAGAAGGTTCTTGGTGTTGCGCAGATAATACTCCAAGGTAACGTTCACACGATTGAAGAGTGAGAAGTCGAGACCTAAATTCAAGTTGTAGTTGGTTTCCCACTTCAGGTTGTCATTGGCAAGCTGCGAGATGATGATGGCAGGCTGCTCATTGTAGCCGTCGCTCAGACTGCTCAATGCCATATAACCATAATAGTCGGAAGGCAAAGTACCATTTACACCATAAGATGCACGAAGCTTCAAATCGGTAAGCCAGTCAGATACTGGTTTCATGAAGTCCTCGTCGATGATACGCCATGCACCCGATACAGACCAGAAGTTACCCCAACGATGAGAACGCTGCAAACGAGAGCTGCCGTCTACACGATAGCTGAGTCCGAGGAAGTACTTGTTGTCGTAATCATAGTTCACACGTCCAATATAGGAAACCATACGGGTACGGTTATTGGAACCGCCTACCGACTCCGTCTTCTTACCATTAGAGATGTCGTTCTTATCGGGAGTGGCGAAGTTGGTAGCATACCCTGACAAATAGTCGCGATACTGATCGTCAATCTCATAACCTAAAAGCTCATCGAGATGATGTACGTTTGCAAAAGTCTGCTTATAGGTAAGCTGGTTGCCCCACATCATTTTGCGACGCTCATAGAACTTCTTTGACATACCACCGTTGATATCATCACCATTTGAGGTACGTGGGTCGGCCCAGTCCTTACCCTTTGTTGTGATATAGTCGTAACTGAAGGTGGTCTTGAACTTCAAGTCCTTGATAAACTCATACTGACCATAAATGGTATTGAAAGTTCGGGTGACATACTCACGCTGAGAATCATATTCATTGGCAAGTGCCGGGTTGCGGTCGCCGATACGAATCAGTGCGCGGTTCCATGTACCATCCTCGTTATATACAGGATCAGATGGTGTCACTGCACTTCTCGAAGAATAGAAAGGAGAAGTATAGGTGAATCCCTCGCTATAAACGTCCTGGTTGACACTTGAGAAGAGGATATTGGCACCAAGAGTCAACTTATTGGTGGCCTTGTAGTCGACATTCAATCTACCCGAAAGACGCTCCAGACCAGAACGCTGTGTGATACCCTCCTGCTTGAGATAACTCAAAGAAGAATAATATTTAAACTTATCCGTTCCACCCGACAGCGATGCCTCATACTGCTGATGACTACCTTTCTTGAAAAGCACATCGTCCCAATCTACAAATCCACACCATGGCACGGGTGCATAAGTATCGATGTTCTCGTCGGCATAGGCCTTGGCATCCTCTTCACTCTCACCGTCACGGAGCGCACCCGCATAGAGACCATTATAGATATAGTCGCGTCGCTGCTGGCCACTCATTACTGGGCGATACTCCATGGCGAAGTCAGAGAATCCCCAGTCTGCCTGCAGAGAAACCTTAGGCTTGCCCTGCTGTCCCTGCTTGGTAGTAATAATGATGACACCATTGGCTGCACGCGAACCATAGAGTGATGCAGCTGCAGCATCTTTGATGACGGTAATACTCTGGATATCATTGGTATTGATGGTCGACATAATATCGAGACCTGAATCAGAATCTAACGAACTGATATTGCCACTAATCATCGGCACACCATCAATCACATAAAGCGGAGTGTTGGCTGCATTGATAGAGCCCATGCCTCGGATATTGATACTTGATGAGGCACCTGGCTGACCAGAGGCTGATGTAAACTGCACACCAGTGGCATTACCCTGGAGCATATCCTGGAAAGATACCGAAGGAACATCGGCTATCTTGTCGGCCTTCACATTTGCCGCAGAACCGGCATAAGCTGATTTCTTAAAAGTACCATAACCTGTGACAATCACTTCATCCATCATCTGAGTGTCTTCAGTAAGACTGATGGTAAGGGCACCATCCAGAGAGGAAACCTTTACTTCCTTCTTCTGATAACCCACATATGAAACCACCAATGTTACAGGAAGTTTGCTTACCGACAGCGAGAACTTACCGTCGATGTCTGTTACTGTACCTTGAGAACTACCTTTTAACATAATGCTTGCACCAACAACCGTTTCCTGTGTGTTTGCATCGATAATTACTCCACTAACTGTCTCTCTCTGTTGAACTGAATAGCTTGTTGCTGAATAAATAGCCTGGGGCATTACAATGCCCAACAAACAAAGCAACAGCATTCTGTTAATGAAGGAAGCACTAAACCTGATGCTTCCAGCAGAATGTAGATACTGCTTCTTCATAAAATACTAATAAAATTAAACTCTAATACGCTTTATCAAGTGCAAAAGTACAAAAAATGTAACAAATATAACAATTTTTATTGAACTTTTTAAAAAACAACAGCAAAAAACTTTCATTTTATAAGTAGCAACTGTGCACAACTATAGCCATAGTAGTTTTATAAAATTGATAGGGTCTACCGTTGGAACAAGGCTTGGGCACACGATGCCCAAGCGGTGGGGAGGTAATGCCCAAGCGGTGGGGAGGCAATGCCCAAGGCTTGGGGAGACAATGCCCAAGGCTTGGGGAGTTCTTATAAACAAGCTTCTTGACTCATTGTATGTAGTTTCCTATATTTAATTTGTAACTATCAGTTTTCCATATAGATGCCGAGTAGTTACTTTTATAAGCAAAAATGACAATAACATGACTAAAGCCATACTTGTACCACAAAACTATCTTCATTCATAGCGCAGCCTACACAATAGAAAAAGGGCACGCTTCTTTTGGAAACGTGCCCTATATATAATAATGTATAATACGGATTATTCTACATCATTGTTGTGGTCGAGAGAATCGTTGAAGTCTCTTGGAGCCTGCTCCTCACCGCGATGCTCATAACGACGAGGCTGACGAGCTGGACGCTCACCACGGCCCTCATGACGGTCGTCGCGACGTGGACGACGCTCACCACGCTCAGGACGTGAACGACGCTCACGCTCTACATAACCCTCTGGCTTCTCCATCAATACACGATGAGAGAGCTTGTACTTACCAGTCTTAGGATCAATCTCCATCAACTTCACCTTGATCTTGTCGCCTTCCTTGATGCCAGCCTCTTCAACTGTCTCAAGA
>OIXA01003831.1_pt1 | contig 15249 bp, 12 predicted proteins | sample 1587721 | NCBI WGS metagenome assembly OIXA01 (sample SAMEA3888900, study PRJEB22519) | human gut metagenome | biome: human gut; feature: human-associated habitat; material: faeces | place: Denmark | collected 2013 | reverse complement strand
CGGCCACGTACCACCGATCTAGCTCGGTTTCACCCTTTGCATTTGCCCAGATAAAACCTGCAAAATAAACCTGTCCCTTTTAGCAGGTTTTAGAGCTCCACGCTTTCGGCGCCGTTGATGGTTAGGTTTCGCTCGTAGAAAGCCGTGAGGGCGCGGATGGCGTACATCACGTCGCGCACGCCGCCGGTCTCGTAGCTCGAGTGCATGGCCAGCTGCGGCAGGCCCACGTCCACGGCATGCATGCTCGCCTGCATATTGGACAGATTGCCGAGCGTGGATCCGCCGGCCATATCGCTCTTGTTGGCGAAGGCCTGCGTGGGCACGTCGGCGTCATCGCAAATAGCTTGGAACACCGCGCGGCTAAAGGCATCGGTACAATAGTGCTGGTTGGCGGCTTCCTTGATGACGATGCCGCCGTTGAGCACAACCTGGTTGCGCGCATCGCACTTCTCGGCGTGGTTGGGGTGCACGGCATGCGCGTTGTCGCAGCTCACGAGCATCGATGCGGCAAGGGCGCGATGATACGACTCGTCGTCAAAGCCCAGCGATCCGTTAATGCGGCGCAATGCATCGGCCAAGAACGTTGACATGGCGCCCTGTTTGGTCTCGGAACCAACCTCCTCGTTATCAAAACAGCAGAAGACCGAGACGTCGCGCGCGTTCTCGGCGCCCAAAAATGCCTGTAGCGAGGTGTAGGCGCAGGCCAGGTCGTCAAGCTTGGGTGTCGAGATAAACTCGTCGGCCCAGCCCCAAATACGCGCATCCTGACGATTGACCAGGAACAGATCGCGGCCCAAAATTTGCTCGGGCTCAACGTCCAGCTCGTCGGCGATCAGGGCGTCAAAGTCGCCCTGTTTAAGGTCACCAGCGCTGATGAGCGGGCACAGGTCAACGGCGCGATTGGGAGCAAAGCTCTCGTTAACGCCGCGGTTCATGTGGATGGCAAGGCTCGGAATAATGGCAACCTCGCGCTCGGTGGCAAGCAGGCGGCTCTCAATACGGTCGCCCTCGCGCACCAGCACGCGACCCGCGAGCGCCAGCGGACGGTCGAACCAGGTGTAGTCAATCATGCCGCCGTAGGCCTCGGTGTTCAGGCGCAGCGTCTCGCCCGCGCCGTCAAGCTCAGGCACGGCCTTGACCTTAAACGTCGGCGAATCGCTGTGCGACGCCGTGAGCTGAAAATGATAGTCACCGGCAACGCCGTCCTCGCCCCACGTCGCGGCCAGGTCCTCGCCCACCTTAAAGGCAACAACGCTCGAGGTGTTGCGCTGCGTGTAATAACGCCCGCCCGGCTCGATGTCCCACGCCGCGTTCTCGGGCAGGTAGGTAAAGCCCGCCTCGTCGAGCTCGGCCATAATAGTCGCCGCCGTATGGAACATGCTGGGGCACGCCTCGATAAAGTCGATAAGGTCGTTGGCGGCCTCGATATCGTCGGCCGTCACATGCGCGCGCTCGGGCGTTTCCTGATCCGTCATGCTCTCCCCTTTCGCTGGGTTGATGGTCCCCTCCAGCATACCCCGCCACGCCAGTGCCGCACTCTTCATTCCGTGCTTAATTCCGCGCCACTCACCAAGTTGAGCCATCATGCCCGTGCACCTTTTGCGACAATTACGCTAACAGGACGAGAGGAGTCGTCATGAAGCCACGTAACATTGCCATCGCCTGCGGTGTCGCGGGAGTCGCCGTCGGCCTTGCCGCTGCCACCGGTATCGTTTATCACAAGCAAATCAAGTCCGCCGCGTCGCTCAAACGCTTGACTGGCTACGCAGACGGCTATGACCTGTACGCAATCGACATCGCCTACGACTACGACCTTGACCGCATCATCGCAGCTGGCGTGCGCGACGACCAGGCCTACATCGATGCCGTGGTGGCGCAGGTGCTGCCCGGTGTGCCGGCACATGTCCAGGCGCCCCAGTTTGCCTGCAGCGCTTTTGTCGCCGTAGATGCCGAAGGCCGCGTGCGCACCGGCCGCAATTACGACTTTAAGGACGACACCTCGGCGTTGCTGGTGCGCAATCACCCACGCGGCGGTTATGCCTCCATCGGGTTTGCCGCCCTTAACAACCTGGGCGATAACACTCCGCTTGACTCCGTCGCCGGACGTGCCGCCGCACTCATGGGCCCGTTTGCTCAGCTCGACGGCGTTAACGAATGCGGCGTATCCATTGCCGTACTCACCCTGGATTCCAAGCCCTGTGACCAGGACACGCAACGCCCCGTCATCAATACCTCGCTCGCCATCCGTCTGGTGCTCGACCGTGCCGCCACCACGCAAGAAGCTGTCGACCTGCTTTCTGCCTACGACATGCACGCCATGGCCGGACGCGATTACCACTTCTTTATCAACGACGCCTCCGGTGACGCGCGCGTAGTAGAGTGGGATCCGCGCGATCCCGACCGCGCTTTTAAAGCGACTCCTGTACGCCAGGTTACGAACTTCTATGCCTGCTATGGCGACGAAGTGCTGCCCAATCAAAAGAATGGCGAGCTGGGCCATGGTAAAGAGCGCGCCGTCGCAATCGCCGATGTCCTTGACGCCCATGTCGGTGCCCAGGACGAGGCAGTCGCTTGGAAGGCCCTACGCGCCGCAGCGCAAGAGCCCAATCCGGAAGACATCACCAGCAATACGCAGTGGTCGGTCGTCTTTGACAACACCGAGCCCGCTGCCGCCATCACGCTGCGCCGCCACTGGGGCGACGTCGATGCCTTCGCGCTGTAAGGCGCTGGCACCGTCGTCCTTACGCTCGCCTGACGTTGCTTACATTTCCATACGCTTGAGCTAACACGTTTTACCCCCGCATCAACAGTGTGCGGGGGTAAACTTATGCGCATGTTATAACTTGCCCGGAAGGATTCACCATGCTTAGGATCGGTCTTCTTACTAGTGGCGGCGACTGCCAGGCGCTCAACGCCACCATGCGCGGCATTGTCAAAACGCTTATGACCAATAGCAAAGAGCCTATCGAGATTTATGGCTTTGAGGACGGATATCAGGGCCTTATCTACAGCAGGTTCCGTGTCATGACACCCGCCGATTTTAGCGGCATCCTCACCCGCGGCGGCACTATTCTGGGCACGAGCCGCACGCCGTTTAAGCGCCTGAACATTCCCGAGGCCGACGGCGTCGAGAAGGTGCCCGCGATGGTCCACACCTATCACAAGTTGCAGCTCGACTGCCTGTTTATGCTGGGCGGCAACGGCTCCACCAAGACCGCCAACCGCCTGCGCGAAGAGGGCCTCAACGTTATCGCCCTGCCCAAGACCATCGATAACGACACCTGGGGCACCGAGATGACGTTTGGCTTTACGAGCGCCATCGACGTCGCCACCAAGTGCATCGACGACATCCACACTACCGCCTCGAGCCACGGCCGCGTGTTCGTCATCGAGATCATGGGCCATAAGGTCGGCTGGATCCCGCTGTATGCCGGCGTCGCGGGCGGTGCGGATGTCATCTTGATTCCCGAGATCCCCTACGACATGGACCAGGTCATCAAGACCATCGAGCATCGCATGGAGACCGGCAGCCGCTTTACCATCGTGGCCGTCGCCGAGGGCGCTATCTCCAAGGAGGACGCGGCGCTGTCCAAGAAGGAGTACAAGAAGAAACTCGCCGAGCGCACGAGCCCGTCAATCGTGTACGACATCGCCAAGGAGATCGAGGCCAAGACCGGTCGCGAGACCCGCGTCGCCATCCCCGGCCACACGCAGCGCGGCGGCCAACCCGATGCTCAGGACCGCATCTTTGCGACCCAGTGCGGCGTCGAAGCCGCGCTTGGCTGCCTGCGCGGCGAGTTTGGCTACATGATCGCCCTGCGCGACGGCAAGATGTGCCACATGCCGCTCGAGGAGGTCGCCGGCAAGCTCAAGTTTGTCGACCCCCAGAGCGATCTGGTGCGCGAGGCCAAGGCGTTGGGCATCAGCTTCGGCGACGAATAGCCTCGGCTGGAACTGCTCTCATCGGAGGCCCCGGGGCTTTCCTCCCAAATCGTCCTCGGACATGTCAGGACCCTGCGGAAAGATTTGGGAGGTAAGCCCTGGGGCCTCCTGCGGTAACTAGGGAGGCCGAGGCTATTCGCCTTCTTGCTGCGGGTGCCTGGTCTGAAATTAAGTTGCGGTGAAATAGTTCCCGCTTAGCCCGCAAATGGCTGAATCTAGGAACTATTCCACCGCAACTTACTGAATGGGGGGCTCTTGGCTGCTACTTGCACTGACATTTGTCCTGAAATGGCTGGTCGTTAGGGGTTGCTACCGGTAGTTGCGGTAGGGTTGGAGCAGATTCTAACTAGAAATGGTGGTCGCTACCGGTTGTTCTCGGCATACTCGGCTCATTCGATTCGACCATCAAACGAAAGGAACCACCATGGATCTTGCGATGGCGCAGCGGCTCGTTGATCGCCGCAAGGCCGCCGGGCTTTCTCAGGAGGCGCTTGCCGCACAGCTGGGCGTGAGTCGTCAGGCTGTCAGTAAATGGGAGCGCAGCGAATCCTCGCCCGATACCGATAACCTTATTGCGCTCGCCGCGCTGTATGGCGTGTCGCTGGATGAGTTGTTGTATGGGGAAGCGGCTAGCGATGCCGATAGCTCAGAGGACGGCAGCACCGAAACGGTGGATGAGGCTAAAGAGGCCGAAGATTCTGCCGAGCACGCCGATTGCGGCGACAAACCACTTGTCGATATTTCCCTCGCGCGCGGCATCCACGTCATTGATCCCAATAAAGGCGAGGAAGTCCATGTTGGCTGGAACGGCATCCATGTGACCAACGAGCGCAAGGGCGAAGAGGTGCATGTGGGGCCAGACGGCGTGCATGTCGATACGCTTGAGGACGATGGACATAGCGTGCATACCAATGACGACGGCACCGTCACCATCGACGGCGAGACGTTTTCCAGCTGGAAGGAAGCACACGACAAGCTCGACCATCATGGCAAGCATTTCCACACCAAGGTCGGACGTACATGGAACAAATTCCCCTTCCCCGCGCTCGTCACCCTCGCCTACCTGGTGCTCGGCATTGCCTACGGCACATGGGCTACGGGACTCTTCCTCGTCTTTTTGATTCCCGTCTATTACGCGCTTGGCGACTTTATCGACCAACGCCACTTATCTAAGCTGATCGATGTCGTCTATTCGGTCAGTGCCGAGGCATGGTTCCTCTACATGTGGCTCTGTCTGGGGCAACCCCATCCCGCCTGGGTAATTCTCATCACCATCCCGGTCGTAAAAGCACTCATGCGTTGGTGCCGTAAACGATGGAAGCATCGCGAACGAGCCTAAACCATCCCAGACCGACGGCAGCACCCAACTAGTACCCCCCCGCCCCTCCCTCCTAAGTTGCGGTGATATAGTTCCGGTTTTAGCCTTGAGTAGTCGAATTTAGGAACTATTCCACCGCAACTTACGAATGATCGGAGCGGCTACAGCACAAGCGTCGGCGTTCGTTTGATGGTCCGCCACGAAAAGGGCCTATCTACTACGTTTAACTCGATGGGGCCAACCATGACCGCCTTTTTCGAAAATCGACAGGCCTTCTACCTGCGGTTTTATTTTTCGTTTTCCCGGCATGGTTGAGGGTATCCAATTAAACGTAGTAGATAGGCCCGTTTTGTGGCATACGACCCATTCAAGCCCAATCTCGAAGGCTAAAGAGAGCCTCTCATCCGCACCTGCGAGCGAAAACCAAATAAAATGAAAGGCAAATGGAAAGCCCGTTTGACGAGCGGAGAACATATGCGCGACGTAACCGAAAGCGACTGGAAGCTGTTTAAGAAAATGCTTCCTCAATGGCAAGAACGTTATATGGAAAAGCTCATCGGCCAGTACGTTGAGATGCTGAACGGCGACAGCGAAGCGTCCAGTAGATTTTGGGCACTAGAAGAGCGCCTCAATAGAGACAAGCTGTCCTCAGGCGTAATTGCAAACGACATTCGCCGCAGCACAATGCACCGCGAGATAGCCAATTTGCTTATCGACAGCGTGATCACCCTTGACGACCTTGACGGTTTTACCGAAGACATTAAGAGCTATGCGCAACACTGGATTGGCCAGTAAGAGCACTGAACGACAGACATCCCCAGCAAAACGGGGCAAACGCTGGGCCACCTAATGGTTGTCCGGCGTTTGCCCAGATAAAACCTGCCAAAATATACCTGTCCCTTTTTGGCAGGTTACTCGGCGCTCTTGAGGGCGCCGACCATGTCGATCTTGTTGAGCGTTCGATTGGTGGCAAGGTTGACGATAAACGTAAAGGCAAAGGCCAGCAACACGGATAGCACGTAGCTCAGCGGCTCGACCTCAACATCAAAATACAGCGACGGCATCTGCAGGATGTACGTAAAACTCTCGGCCAGCAAGCCGCCTAGCGGTACGCCCAGTGCGGCGCCAATCGCCGTGAGGATCAACGTCTCCTTGTTGACGTAGTGGTGCACCTCGCCGCGACGGAAGCCCAACACCTTAATGGTCGCCAGCTCGCGCTCGCGCTCGGAGATATTCGTGTTGGACAGCGTAAACACCACCACAAACGACAGGCACGCCGCCATAAAGGTCACGAGCACCACGACCGAATTGATAATCGTAAAGTTCGCCTCATAGTTTTCCCAATGCTCGGCCGTACTCGAAATCGTAAGCCAACCGTCACTCTTAAGATTCTTGCTAAACGCAATCTGGTCGGCCGACGAACCCTTGAGCAGTGCAAAGATGCCGTTAAGACGCGCGCTTCGGCCGAACGTGCGCTCATAGGTGCCCTGCGTCATGTAAAGCGTGTTGCCCAGATAGTTAAGCGAAATGTCGCTGACTTTGACCTTGGCAACATTGAGCGACGAATCCTGGACGTGAGCCGTATCGCCCGGCTGAATCCCCAGCACCAGCTGTGAACTTTTGCTCAGATACACGTCTCCGTCACGTAAAGGCAGCGGTTCTTTGGACTCATCCTCCAGACGCACGTAATCGCCCAAGTCACTCGTGCGGTCATCGGGCACCACGATCAGCTGCACAGTCTCGCTCTTGCCGCCAAATGTAAAGGTGACGTTGTCGGTCATAATCGGCAGCGTCGAAGTCACGGTCACGTTGGAATCATTGGACGCGCTGCGCCCATCCAATGCCGCGCACGTCTGTGAAAAATCGTCGGGATTGGCGACCGCCAGCAGATCGTAGCGCGTGACGTGGCCGTACTGCTTGGGCGACAGCGCGACCGACGTATCACGAATGCCCATGCCGCAAATTACAAGCGCTGTGCAGCCCGCGATGCCAAAGATGGTCATAAAGGCGCGCTTTTTGTAGCGGAACAGGTTACGCGCCGCCACCTTGTTCAAAAAGCCCATGCGACGCCAGATAAAGCCGATGCGCTCAAGCAAGATGCGCGAGCCGGCACGCGGGGCCTTGGGACGCATAAGCGAGGCTGGGGTCTCGGACATCTCGTGGCGGCAGGCGATAATCGTAGCGCCCACCACGCCCACGGCAAACAGCGCCACCGACACGAGCGACGACACGATGTCGTACGAAAGCAGCATCTGGGGCAGCGAGTACATGTCGTCGAACACCGTAAACAGGAACAGCGGCAGGCCCACAAATCCGATGATGTTGCCGAGCACGCCGCCGATCAGACACGCCCACAGCGAGTAGTCCACGTATTTGGACAGAATACGCCCACGTGAATAGCCGAGCGCCTTGTACAGGCCAATAAGCGTGCGCTCCTCCTCGACCATGCGCGTAGCGGTGGTAAGGCTGATGAGCACGGCGACGATAAAGAAGATAAACGGGAACACCGTGGCGATGGCCTCAATTGACGAGCTATCGCTTTCCACGCTCGAGTAGCTTGCGATATTGCCGCGGTCCTGGATGTACCACGTACATTCGCCTAGATCGGAAAGCTCGGCGCGGGCATCGGCGAATTGTTGGTTGGCGGCGGCGCGGCGCTGGTCCAACTCGGCCTGAGCTTGGACGCGCTCCTCGCTGCCCTCGGCCATACGGTCGATGTTGCCCTGTTCAATCCCAAAGAGCATATTCGCCTGGCGTTCGGCCGCATCTAAGCTTGCCGGCGTGTCAACCGTCAACTCCTGAGCACGTGCCTTCTCACGCTCCTCGCGGATCTTCTCGATATTGCCCTTGACCTCGTTGATCTTTGTCGTGTAGGCGTCCGAATAGGAGCTGAGGCTCTTGGCTCCCTCGACGATCACGTGGACCGAGGAGTAGGAAGAAGATGTCGCGGCGTCCTCGTTCACATAGAACTTATAGTCCGCAGCCGAAGCAGCGCGAAAGGCGTTGACTGTCGAGTCGGAGCTCACGTCGGTGGGATCGAGGACCTCGGCCGTAATGGTGTAATCGCCCGCGGCAAACTGGTCCTTGGCACTTTGGTTCGACGAGCTCGCGTCATTGGCGGCAAAACTCACCGTATCGCCGAGCTTTTTGCCCGAAGCCTTCAGGAACTTCGAAGTCACCGCGACCTCATCGGCGCTCTCGGGCAAATCACCGCTCACCAGCACCGGTTGATCGATATTCTCCTTGGAAAGACTTTGCACGATCACGCGCTCGCGTGTTGTGCCCACGGCGGTGTAGGCGGTCTCGGTGTAGATACCCTCGGCCGTCTCGACGCCGTCGACCTCTTGGATAGCCGCAAGATCGTCGCGCGTAAGGCCATAGGTCGACTGCACGTTAATGTCATAGACATTCTGCTGGTCAAAATAGGCGTCGACCGAATCGCGCAAATCTTCGCAGCCTGCCTTAAGACCGCACATCACGCTCACGCCAAGCGCGGTGATGACCACGATAGACAAGAAGCGCTTAAGACTGCCGCGGATTGTACGGTAGATGCCACGGCGAAAAACCGTCGGCACCATATCGTTTGAGCTCTGAGCGGTGCGGTAGGTCGCAAACTCCCGGTCGCGACCCGCGCGCTCCGTATCGTGGTTTTGGCTGTTTTGGCGGTCCTGGTCCATGGGCGCTACCACTCGATCGTCTCGATAGGCACGGGATTTTGCTGGACCGTCTCGCTCTCCACGCGACCACTCTTAAAGCGGATCAGGCGATCGGCCATGGGCGCGAGCGCGGAGTTGTGCGTGATGATGATGACCGTAATGCCCTGCTTGCGGCAGGTATCCTGCAGCAGCTGCAAGATCTGCTTGCCGGTTTTATAGTCGAGCGCGCCCGTGGGCTCGTCGCATAAAAGAAGCTTGGGGTTCTTGGCCAGTGCGCGGGCAATGGACACGCGCTGCTGCTCGCCGCCCGAAAGCTGCGCGGGGAAGTTGGCGAGGCGCTCGCCCAGGCCAACCTGGCGAAGCGTCTGTTCGGCATCGAGCGAATCGGGGCAGATCTGAGCTGCAAGCTCAACGTTTTCGAGCGCCGTCAGGTTGGGAACCAGATTGTAGAACTGAAAGACAAAGCCGACGTCGGCGCGGCGGTACTCCACAAGCTGCGCCTCGTTGGCAGAGCTCACGTCGCGCCCGTCCACTGTCACGGAGCCGGAGGTTACCGTATCCATGCCGCCTAGGATGTTGAGCGCCGTAGTCTTGCCGGCGCCCGAAGCGCCCAGGATAATGGCGAGCTCACCGCGCTCAACGGTAAAGCTCGCGCCGTCGAGCGCATGGATGCGGGCATCGCCCTCGCCGTATGCTTTGATGACGTCTTTGAATTCGATATAGGCCATCGATCGGTTCCCATCTGGTCGGATAACTCTTTAGTATTACCCATTTCACGCCGACCAAAAAGGGACAGGTTCATTTTGGCAGGTTTTATATGGGGAAACGACAGCCATAGATGAGGCGCCGGGGAGGCAGAGAAATCATCGACGGGGTCAGGCCGACCGCCAAACACAACGCACGCATCTCTATCTGTCAGCAAAATCATTCGAACAGCTGTTCGTTTCTATGATATGATTCCGTTATCTAAGCAGGCCAATACGCAGAAAGGCGGCCAACATGGCGTTCGACTTTAAGAAGGAATGCAAGGAGCTCTACAAACCTGCAAGCAAGCCGAGCATCGTAACTGTCCCGCCTATGAGCTACGTTGCCGTTCGCGGAAAGGGCGACCCAAATACCGAAGGTGGCGAGTATCAAAACGCCCTGCCGCTGCTTTACGGCATCGCCTATACCGTCAAGATGTCGAAGAAAGGCTCAAGGAGTATCAAGGGCTATTTCGACTTTGTGGTACCGCCGCTCGAGGGTTTCTGGTGGCAAGACTCCCCGAGCGGCGACATCGATTATGTACGCAAGGACGATTTCAACTTTATCTCGTGCATTCGCCTGCCCGATTTCGTCACCCGAGATGACTTTGACTGGGCAGTCGCGGAAGCCACGACCAAAAAGAAACTTGACTTTTCTGCCGTCGAGCTGCTTAAAGTTGACGAGGGACTCTGCGTTCAATGCATGCACACCGGGCCCTACGACAACGAACCGGCGACCGTAGGCGCTATGAATGAATACACGACCGAGCAGGGCTATGTCCCCGACTTCTCAGACACCCGTTTCCATCACGAAATCTATCTCTCCGATCCACGCAAATGTGCACCGGAGAAACTTAAGACTGTGGTTCGTCATCCTATCAAGCGCGCTGAATAGCGTGGAGCGTCATCTCACGCGCTAGGTTTTAAGCCAGCCAACCAGCCGCCTCCTAGGCCGTCCGGTAATTATCTTGACGCGGCCCGTCGCATCTTATAAGTTTGTTTTGCTAAAGCTGGAAAGCCTCTCAACGATGCGCAACTCCAGCTCTTTTTCTATCAAGAGGCTTAATGAAATACCAGAAGTCGCGGATATCCATCAACGAACAAATAGCACTATTGACAGAAAACAAGGGTCTTAAGTGCTCTGATCAAAGCGAACTCGAGCGAGCTTTGGTCGAAGTCGGCTACTTCAGGCAAAGTACTCGAGCGTTACTCCTCGTACGCACCCTCGAGCCGAAGTAGCCACTCCTTGCGATCGAGCCCGCCGGCATATCCGTTGAGCGAACCATCGGCCGCCACCACGCGATGGCACGGCACGATAATCGAAACAGGGTTGCGAGCGACCGCAGCCCCCACGGCACGCGGGGACACAACGGGAGCCTCGTTTCCCGGCACACGATGTCGAGCCGCAACTCGCTGGGCTATCTCACCGTACGTAGCGACCTCGCCACGCGGGATAGAAAGCAGCTCAAACCAAACCTCGCGCTGAAACGCCGTGCCAATCATATGCAACGGCGGCGTAAACCGAGGCTCCTGCCCCGCAAAATAAGCATTCAGCCAAGCCCAAGAACGCTCAAGCACCGAAGAAGCCGCACCATTTGCCGGATCCACCGAAGACATACCGCCGGCGCCAGAAACCGCATCGGCACCTTCAACGTGCTCCGCATCTTCTTTGAGCAGCGTAGAGTCAAAGTGCTCCTGTCCCTCAAACCAAAGCCCCGTCAGACCGCGGCCATCAGCGGCAAGCAAGATTTCGCCCAAAGGCGAAGCAAACGTCGTCGTGACCACCGGCGGCTCCTTTCAAAACTCCGCACCATAATACCGCGAATTGTGCAGACAACCCCAATCGACCCCAAAGTCACCCAAGGCAGCAGGCGCAAAGCGCCGAGGCCGCCGCTGGGACCAGAGCCCGCAACAGCCGCGCGCCCCCACATCAGCCCAGCGGCCTCAACCAATAACGGCCCCATCGTAGGCCGCCTGCAGCAGCGTCACCGCAGGCGGGGGCCGGGCTTAGTTTTCAGAACACTCCGCAGACCAGTGTGGCGCCTTGTCCGCGGCTCCGAAGGAGCAGGACAAGGCGCCACACATGGTCGAGGACGTTCTGAAAACTAAGCCCGGCCCCCGCCGGACAGGTCAACCTACTCGCAGAGCAGCTTGGCGATCTGGACGGCGTTGGTTGCCGCGCCCTTACGGATTTGGTCACCGCAGCACCAGAAGGTGATACCGCGCGCGGCCTCGGGGTTCGAGATGTCGCGACGCACGCGGCCGACCCAAATCAGGTCCTGGTCGGACGTATCCATCGGCATGGGGAAGCGGTCGTGTGCATCCTCGGCAACCATATCGTCAACCAGCTTGACGCCGGGAGCAGCAGCCAGCGCAGCACGGGCCTCTTCCACCGTAATATCGCGCTCAAACTCGAGCGTAATGCTCTCGGAGTGCGAACGCAGCACGGGCACGCGCACGCAGGTGCAGTTCACGCGCAGCTCGGGCAGGTGCATGATCTTGCGGCCCTCGTTTTGCAGCTTCATCTCCTCGGAGGTAAAGCCTTCCTCCTTGACGCCGCCAATTTGCGGAATCAGGTTGCTCGCCAGCTGGGCGGCAAATGCGCGCGGCTCGGGAATCTCCTCGCCACGGCCCAGGGCGGCCAGTTGGGCCTCGAGCTCGGCCATACCGGGAGCGCCGGCACCCGAAGCCGCCTGATACGTCGAGACGATCATACGCTTCACGCCGGCGAGCTGGTGCAGCGGCCACGTGGGAACCAGACCGATAATGGTCGCGCAGTTGGGGTTGGCGATAAGGCCGTGATGCCACTTGATATCGTCGGCATTGATCTCGGGCACGACCAGCGGCACCTCGGGATCCATACGGAAGGCATGGCTGTTGTCGACCACGACGGCGCCGCGCTTGACGGCCTCGGGCAGCAGCTCCTTCGCGATATCGTCGCCGGCGGCTCCGAGCACAATGTCGCAGCCCTCAAAGGCCTCGGGGCAAGCCTCTTCGATCACGATCTGCTCGCCGCGGAACTCAACGGTCTTGCCCGCGGAGCGTGCACTTGCCAACAGCTTGAGCTTGCCAACCGGAAACTCCTGCTCGTTGAGGCACTCGAGCATCTGGGTGCCCACGGCTCCCGTCGCGCCCAAAATAGCAACCGTGTACTGTTTCATGCTTCCCCCTTTAAAGGTTTTGGCTTTTGCCCGCACGCCGAGCAGGCTGATTATTGTTGCCAGTGTATACAAGAACGGGGCGGGCACGAAACCCGCCCCGTCGAAACGAAACCGAAACGAAACGCCCCGCCGTAGATTTTTGGCACTTGTCCCAAAAATGCACCGGGACGGCAGCTACTTGCGGAGCGCGGCCAGGGCGGGATCGACCGGTGCGGGGACCTCCAGGTCGGAGACCTTCACAATGCCGTTCTCATCGGAGAAGGCACGGTAGATGGTCTGAATCGCCAGGTCGAAGTCCTTCTCCTCGACACCGATAATGATGTTGATCTCGTCGCAGCTCTGCGAAATCATGCGCACGCTCACGCCGGCCTGGCCAAGCATGCCAAACAGATGGCCCGAGATACCTGCGCGGCCACGCAGGTTACGGCCGACGGTCGCGATGAGCGCCAGGCCCTCGACAACCTCGATCTCGAGCGGCTCGACCTCCTGCTGAATGTCGCCCACGAGCGAGTACAGCGAGTCGTGCACGTCCTGCTCCTGCACCACGGCGCCAAAGCGGTCGACACCGGTGGGCATGTGCTCGACGGAAACGTCATAGCGCTCGAAGACCGAAAGCGCGCGGCGCATAAAGCCAACACGGGGCTTGGTGCGGTCGCGGGCAACGTTGATGGCGACAAAGCCGCGCTTGCCGGTCACGCCGGTAATGATGGGCTCTGCCTCACCCTCATCAGCCGTCTCGCTAATGATGGTGCCGGGGTCCTGCGGCGCATTGGTGTTCTTGATGACCAGCGGAATACCCGCCTCGCGCACGGGGAACACGGCCTCCTCGTGCAGGACGCTTGCACCCATGTACGAAAGTTCGCGCAGCTCCTCGTAGGTAACGCGCGCAATGGGCTGAGCCTCGGGCACAATGCGAGGATCGGCAGAATAGAAGCCCGAGACGTCGGTCCAGTTCTCGTACAGGTCTGCGTGGATCGCGCGGGCCACGATGGAACCGGTCACATCGGAACCGCCGCGGGAGAAGGTATGGATTGTTCCGTCCGGCTTAGCACCGTAGAAGCCAGGAATGACTGCCTGCTTTAAGGAAGCGAGATGCTCACGCATCTCCTCGTTTGTCTCCTCGGAGAGGAAATTTCCCTCAGCGTCGAAGCGGATCACATCGGCTGCGTCCACGAAGGTGAAACCGAGGTAATTTGCGGCGATGATGCCGTTCAAGTATTCTCCTCTGGAAGCCGCGTAGTCGCGTCCGGCTTTCTTTAAGAAGTTCTCCTCAATTTTCGCAAATTCGAAATCAAGGTTTAAGTTTAAATCAAGACCGTCGATGATATCGGTGTAGCGCTTCTTGATCTGGTCAAGGATGCGCTTATAGCTTTCGCCTGCGCATACAGCGTCGTAGCACTGGTATAACATGTCGGTCACTTTTGTGTCTTTGCTGTCTCTTTTTCCCGGTGCCGACGGAACAACATAGCAACGGGTCTTGTCGGCTTCGATGATTGCCTTTACTTTTTTAAACTGACGGGCACTTGCGAGGGAGCTGCCGCCAAATTTTACAACCTTCTTCATAATCTGTCTCCTGTGTGTAAGTAAATGATATATGCCGGATTCCACCTTAGTGGATTACCTTTGGTGTCGGGAAGTATTCGAAGAATACCTTGGCAACCATTTTGTCTCTGGAAATGTAGTGGTTCTGCCAGTAGCGGGCATCCAGGGAGTAGTTGCGGTTGTCGCCCATCATGAAGTAGCAGTTTTCCGGAACTTCAAAATGGTAAGTTTCATGCTGGTTCATCGGTTCTGCCAGATACGGCTCGTCGAGCGGAGTGTCGGAACCGTTCAGATAGACCTTATCGTCGATGATATCGATGACATCACCCGGCATACCGATCACACGCTTTACATAGTAGATCGTATGACCACGTTTTCCGACTTCGGAACCGCAGGCCGGGCAGGTATCCTGCTTGTCGCCTTCGATGATGGCGTTGCATTCCGGGCATTGCCAGCCAAAGACGAAGATCGCGACATCTCCGCGTTCCGGATCTGCGAATTTGTAGTGCAGCCTGGAGCCGATGACGCGGCTTCCTGCCATGATGGTGTTTTCCATGGAACCGGTCGGGATCTCACTGTTTGCGATGACAAAAGTCGTGAGAACGAAGGCAATGACGGCGGCGGATACAAGAACCTGGACCCAGCTGATCAGCTCCGCTACCCAGCCTGTTTTTTCTTTCTTTTCTTTTTCGTTATTTTCCATATAAAGATGATAACCTCGTTTGACTAATATACTCAAAAACATTCCTGTTTTTGGCAGATCCCAGATTCAAAAATCTTCCTGCAGGCAAGCCGGCATCGGATTTCCGGACTTTTGACTCTGGCATCACAACATACAATAAAGAGTTTATGATAAATTGTCAAGTTTCGCAAGGGAATTTCGAAAA
>OIXA01003828.1_pt1 | contig 15255 bp, 13 predicted proteins | sample 1587721 | NCBI WGS metagenome assembly OIXA01 (sample SAMEA3888900, study PRJEB22519) | human gut metagenome | biome: human gut; feature: human-associated habitat; material: faeces | place: Denmark | collected 2013 | reverse complement strand
TCGGAGATTCAGCCTAATTTTTTGTACTGTCAAAAAGTTTTAGCGGACAGTAATAATTCAGGATGGATTTCTTGTAGTGGAATGTCTGGTAGAGGGAACGGTAGATGAGGTGGGCGTAGTAGGCGGCGAATAAGAGGTGGGCTCCGGCGACGGAGGCAGCATCAAAGGCACCAAGACTCGAAGAATCAAGGGAGCCTGCACCCGAAAAGGCATCCGTGGCACCTGCGGCTCCTGCACCCGAAAAGGCATCCGCGGCACCTGCGGCAACTGCACCCGAGAAGGCTCGCGCGGCATCAAGGGCACCAGAAGCACCCGCGGCACCCGCAGCACCATAGGCACCGACTCCCGAGGCGGGAACTGGGCTGTCTATGAGTAGGGAGCCTATGAGCCAGACGGCGAAGAAGGCTGCCACACAGCCTATGTTGGAATCACGCATGGGTTTGGTGGCGGTGGCTCCGGTGTAGATGCCGTCCCAGGTGAAGGCGGGGCAGCTGATCAGGGGGAAGAAGACCAACCAAGGCATGAACATGCTGGCGGCGGCCACCACACTTGGGTCGGAGGTCAGGAGGCGGATCATGGGAACTCCCAAAGCGGCGTAGATGAACACGAAAAGGGTACCTATGGCCATGCTCCAGGCGAAGGTGTAGTTTACTGTGCGGCGGACCATTTTCGGAGCGCGCATTCCTATGAACCTGCCGGTCAGGGCTTCGCCGGCGAAGGCGAAACCGTCGGTGAAATAGGAGAAGGTCAGGAGGAGCTTCAGCATTATCGAACTGGCGGCAAGGAGGACGTCACCCAGGCGGGAGGAGATGGCTGTGAAGGCCAGGTAGACTACTATCAGGCAGACAGATCTGATGAAGAGGTCGCGGTTGACCGAGAAGAAACGGCGTACCTCGCTGCCACGGAAGGGAGCGGTGGACAGGAGCGGGGAGCCTTCCAAGACATTACGGAACTTCACCAGGACACGGGAGGCGGCGAAGATGAGTCCTGAATATTGGGCAACAACGGTACCCAGGGCAATTCCTTTGTAGCCAAGGCCTTCGAAACCCAGTGACGGGAGGCCGAAGGTCAGCAGGATGCTGAACAGGATGTTGCCTCCGTTGACTATCACGTCGGCCAGCATGGAGCTGAAGGTGTCCTGCATGCCGATGAACCATCCGCGGAAGGCCATGAGGCTCAGGGTGGCGGGGGCTGCCCAGATACGGATGTAGAAATAGTCAAGGGCAAGGGTGCGGACCTCTTCGGAGCAGCCTACGAATAGGAAGATCAGTTTCTGGAAGGGCCACTGTACCATGATCATGGCTAACGCTATCAAGAAGGCCAGGCCTACTCCCCTCTTTAGGTTGTCGGCGCAGTCTTTCCAGTCGGAGCGTCCGTAGGATTGGGCTGTCATGCCGCCGGTGCCGGCGCGAAGAAAGCCGAAATTCCAGTACAGGAGGTCGAACATCAGGGAGCCTACCGAGACTCCTCCGATCAGGGCGGCGGCGGAGGCGTTCAGATGACCGGCCACGGCAATGTCTACCATTCCCACAAGCGGGACGGTCAGGTTGGCGAGCATGCTGGGGAGCGCCAGCCTCAGCATTTCCTTGTTCATCGCATTCATGCGGCAAATGTAGTCATAAAGTGGAAATTTAATGAATCTCCGACCTGGAATATTAAAAGATTTTTAAAGGAATTCATTAACTTTGAAGATTAAGGAATATACCGGCAGCAGCAAAGGCAGCCCAAAAAAGGCGAAGGCGTTCCAGCGGTAGCGAAGGAGGCCCGAAGGAGGCAAAGGCTGTCTGGCTACAGCGAAGGCTGCACGAAGGAGGCGAAGGGGTTTAGGAATATGCCATCGAAGGCTGAATGCAGGAATATGTCCGTGAATGTTGAAGGCGGGGATATTCCAAAGAAGGCTGAAGACGGGAGTATTCATAGAATCCGGGATATTCATAAAATAGAGTTCAGGGGACAGTCCTAGAGAGTTCAATGACGGTTTCGGGAAAGAGTTAATACAACATATTCAAAAATGGAAAACACTTCGGTTGAAAGGATAAGGGAGATTCGCGGGAAGCAGAGGCGCTGCTTCGGGAGCGGAGCCACGCTGGACGTGCGGGGGCGTGTTGAGAGGCTTCGGGCGTTCGAGGCTGGGGTGCTAAAGTGGGAGAAGGCGCTTTGTGAGGCTCTTTGGACTGACCTTCACAAGTCGTACGAGGAGGCTTACATCACCGAGATCAGCATACTGCTCGGAGAGATACGCGGGCATATTCATAAGGTCAGGAAATGGAGCAGGCCGCAGAGGATCGGCACGCCGCTGAAGATGTTTCCTTCGTCCAGCAGGATCATCAGCGAGCCGCTTGGCAACGCACTCATCATCGCGCCGTGGAACTACCCGGTGCAGTTGCTTCTCACGCCGCTCGCGGGAGCCATATCCTCAGGCTGCACCGCCGTTCTGAAGCCGTCGCCTTACGTGCCGAACGTCTCCAGGGTCACGCAGCAGATGATCGAGGACACTTTCAGTGATGACTATGTCGCTGTGGTCCAGGGAAACAGGGATGTCAACTCGGCCCTGCTGGAGGAACGCTGGGATCTGATCTTCTTCACAGGAAGCCCGGGTCTCGGACGGAAGGTGATGGAAGCCGCCGCCAGGAACCTCACGCCGGTCGTGCTGGAACTCGGCGGGAAGAGTCCTTGCATCGTGGACAGGGACGCTGACATCAAGGTCGCCGCCAAGCGCATAGCCTGGGGCAAGAGCCTCAACGCGGGACAGACCTGCATCGCTCCTGACTACCTGATGCTCCATGAGGATATCAAGGAAGAGTTCCTAAAAGAGCTGGAGGCAGCGTTCAAGGAGCTTCTGGGCGAGGATCCGAAGGAGTCACGGCACTTTGTCAGGATCGTGAACGACAAGGCTTTCGAAAGGCTCGAAGGCTACCTGAAAGACGGACACGTGGTCTTCGGGGGCCGGACTGACAGGACGGAGCGCTACTTCGAGCCTACCGTCATCGACGGCCTCGGCGAGGACTCCCCTGCCATGCGGGAGGAGATCTTCGGGCCGATCTTCCCTATCCGGACGTTCAAGGACACCGGCGAGGTCATCTCGTTCGTGACATCAAGGGAGAAGCCGCTGGCCCTTTACTATTTCGGGGGCGACGGGGAGAACATCCTCCGGCACACGTCCTCCGGCGGAGCCTGCGTCAATGACACGATAATGCACATCGCCAACGAGAAAGTGCCGTTCGGCGGCGTGGGCAACTCCGGGATGGGCAGCTACCACGGCAAGCGCAGTTTCGACGTGTTCACCCACTACCGGGCCGTCGTCAAGACACCGGTCTGGCCGGATCCGCCGTTCCGCTACATGCCGTACAAGTTTTTCAATCTTGTGAGGAGACTGCTTTAGAGAGCCTTCCAAAGGCTCATCCCTAACCTTAAGGACCCTCCAGGATGGAAGGTACGAGACTAAAGAACAACGAATATATAGAGACGGACAATATGAAAAGATCATTCGCTTATCCCCTGCTGGTGCTGTTGGCCGCATCCTGCGTGGAAGGGAACAAGGCCTACGACGCTTCCGGGGTTTTCGAATCCACCGAGGTGACGGTCTCGGCGGAAGGCAACGGGAAGATCCTGAGCCTGGACATCCAGGAAGGAGACAGGCTTGAGGCCGGACAGATTGTCGGCTGCATCGACACGGTGCAGCTGCACCTTAGTGAAGTCCAGCTGGAGGCGAGCCGGCGGGCTGTCGGAAGCGGATGGCTCGACATCTCCAGACAGATCGCCGCGCTGGAAAGCCAGATCGGCAAACAGCGGCAGGAGCTGGACAGATTCACGAAACTGGAGAAGGCCGGAGCCTCTAACCGCAAGCAGGTCGAGGACATCCAGGCGCAGATCGAGACCCTTGAGCGCCAGCTGGCCGCCCAGGAGGAGAGCCTGAACAGTTCCAACCGCAACGTCTCCGGACAAGCCGACGCGCTTGAGGCCCAGATCGAGCAGATCCGGGACAGGATACGCAAGTGCGTCATCACCAGTCCTGTGGCCGGAACCGTGCTGGCGAAATATTCAGAGGCTGGAGAATTCGCAGCCTTGGGCCGCGCCCTGTTCAAGGTCGCCGACATCGACAACATCCGCCTCCGAGCCTACATCACCGCCGACCAGCTGACCACCCTCAAGCTCGGGCAGCAGGTCAGGGTCTTCGCCGACCAAGGCAGCTCCGGGAGAAAGGAATATGCCGGCACGCTCATCTGGATCTCCGACAAGGCTGAGTTCACTCCCAAGACCATCCAGACACGGGACGAGAGAGCAAATCTTGTCTATGCCGTGAAGATTGCCGTGGAAAATGACGGACTGATTAAACTTGGAATGTACGGAGATATCAAATTCTGAATGAAGATCCATTAAAAGGTGTTCCGCCGCCTTTCGGGAAGAGCAAAAGGACGGAAAAACAGCCGGATGAAGACACTGATCGCATTCATACAAAAGGAGTTCCGACATATTCTTAGGGACAAGTGGACCCTCCTGATCATTGTCGGGATGCCGATCGCGCAGCTCCTGCTGTTCGGTTTTGCCATCAACACCGAGGTACGCGACGCCTCGGTCGCCGTGTTCGATCCGGTCTGCGACGAGCTCACGTCCCGCATAGTCGAAAGGATCGATGCCAGCGACTATTTCAATGTCACTGAACGGATTACTGACATCGACAGGATCAACGACATCTTTCGTGAGGGCTACACCAGCCTCGTGATCGTGTTCAGCGACAATTTCTCCAACGATATCCTCAACGGCGAGGCCGGCATCCAGCTGATCGCCGACGGCACCGACCCGAACCAGGCCTCGATGATCACCGCCTACGCCGGCAACATCCTGGCCTCCTGCCGGGAGGAAATCGCCGGAGGAAGCGGGACGGCGGCGGGCATCACCCCTGCCATCAGAATGCTCTACAATCCGCAGGGGAAGAGCTCCTACAATTTCGTGCCTGGAGTCATGGGTCTGATCCTCATGCTGATCTGCGCCATGATGACGGCTGTGGCCATCGTGAGGGAGAAGGAAAGCGGATCGATGGAGGTATTGCTCACCTCGCCGGTCAGCCCCTTCATGATCATCACCGCCAAGGCTATTCCCTATCTGGTGCTGTCCGTCTTCGATCTGATCCTGATCCTCGTCTGCGCCGTGTTCGTGATGGGTGTGCCGATCGCGGGAAGCGTCTTCTCGCTGGCTTTTGTCTCTGTGCTGTTCCTGATCTGCACCCTGTGCCTCGGCCTCCTCATCTCCACGCTGGTGGAGACGCAGATGGCGGCGATGATCGCCTCCGGAGTCGGACTGATGATGCCGACCATGCTCCTGTCCGGACTCATATTCCCTATCGAAAGCATGCCGCGCGTCCTCCAGTGGATCTCGACGGTCGTCCCGGCACGCTGGTACATCCAGTCCATCAAGATGATAATGATCCAAGGCACGCCGCTTGGCCACACCCTCGTGGAAACCGGTGCCCTGACCCTCATTACCATCATACTCATCGTTTTGATTATCAAGAACTTCAAGACAAGGCTGACTTAAGATCATGTTGTCGTACCTCATAAAAAAAGAGTTCAAGCTCCTGGCCCGGAACAAGATTGTCCCGGGGATGCTGGTGGCGTTGCCGCTGATGGCGATGCTGGTCTTCCCTTGGGCCGCCAACCAGGAGATCAGGAACGTACGGGTGGAGGTGGTGGACAATGACCGCAGCCCGCTGTCATCAAGGATAGTGGACGAGATCGGCGGCTCGGCCTACTTCAACGTCACGGGCATGTCGGAATCCTACCCGGACGCGCTACGTAAAGTGGACTCGGGCCAGGCCGACATGGTCTTCGTGATCCCGCCGGACTTTGAGAAAGACCTTGTGGCCGGACAGCCCGGCCCCGTACAGATCGCGGCCAACGCCGTGAACGGCACGAAAGGCACGCTCGGTAGCTCCTACCTGATGTCAATGCTCTCGGGATCAACGTCCCTGCGGGAATATTCAGAGAAGATGACGGTCGTTTCCGCCGGTAGGGACGTTCCTTCCTTCTCGGTCAGCCCGCTCTACAAGTTCAATCCGACGCTTGACTACAAGGTGTTCATGGTACCGGCCCTCATCGTGATGGTCCTGACGATCATCTGCGGCTTCTTCCCTGCCCTGAGCATCGTCGGAGAAAAAGAAAGCGGAACCATCGAACAGATCAACGTGACCCCTGTAGGCAAGTTCCATTTCATTCTGGCCAAGCTGATTCCGCTCTGGATCATCGGCGTGGTCATCATGGGGATATGTCTCGCGCTGGGCTGGCTCGTCTATGGCATCGCGCCGGCCGGGAGCCTCTGGACCCTGATGCTTTTCACCGCCGTCTACCTCCTCGTCGTGTCGGGGCTGGGACTGGTCATCTCCAACTACGCCTCGACCATGCAGCAGGCGATGTTCGTCAACTTCTTCTTCATCATGATCTTCTTCCTGATGGGCGGGATGTTCACCCCGGTCAGCAGCATGCCGGACTGGGCGCAGGCGGTCACCCTATTCAATCCCCTTAAATATTTCATCGACGTGATGCGGCTTGTCTACCTCAAGGGCAGCCGGTTCGCCGACATGATCCCACAATTTCTGGCCCTTTGCGGATTCGCCGCCGCTTTCGGGGTTTGGGCGATACTAAGCTACAGAAAATCAAATTAAGACATGAACAGCACTTCTGAATATTCCCTCACCATCGTGGTGCCGGTGTTCAACGAGGAGGACAACATCCGCAACCTCGAAAAGGCCCTGGCAGAGTTTATTCCGGTCAGCAAGGTCAAGACCTGCGTCCTCTTCGTGGACGACGGTTCCTCCGACGGGAGCCTCAGGCTGATCCAGGAGACCTGCCAAAGGCAAAGGGACTTCTTCTACATCAGCTTCTCAAGGAACGCCGGACTGAGCGCCGCCATCAAGGCCGGATTCGACCACACCTTCTCTGAATATGTCGGCTACATGGACGCTGACCTCCAGACCTCCCCGCAGGATTTCAACCTTCTGATCGACGGAATGAAGGATCACACCCTGATGACAGGATACAGGGCTGACCGCAAGGACAAGGCGTTCAAGAGGATGCAGTCCAGAATCGCCAACAGGTTCAGGAATATGATGACCCACGACGGAGCCAGGGACACGGGCTGCCCGCTTAAGATCATCCGCACGGAGGCCGCCAGACGGATTCCGATGTTCAAGGGGATGCACCGTTTCCTGCCGGCCCTCATTCTGCTGCAGGATGGAGGTTCTTTCGGCGAGGTCGCCGTAAGGCATTTTCCGCGCTCCGCCGGCAAGTCCAAATTCAATCTACGGAACAGGTTCTGGGGACCTTTGGCTGACTGTTTCGCCTACCGCTGGATGAGACCGAGGTACATCAACTACTCAGTCGGGAAAAGCGATCTCCAGGAGCAAGGCCAACCCGTCAAATAATTGTCTTCCATGAATATGTTCCAGAACATTCCCGTTTGGCTGATCCTGACCATAGGTTTCTCGGCGCAGATGTTCTTCGGACTGAGGACCATGCTCCAGTGGCTGAAGTCCGAGGCCGCACACAAGTCAGTCTCGCCGGTGTCCTACTGGATCTTCAGCGTGATCGGGGCATGTCTGATGTTCATCTACGGTGTGATTAGGAACGACTTCTCTATCATACTCGGCCAGTTCATCTCCTACTACATCTACCTGTGGAATCTGAACGCCAACGGCATCTGGACGAAGATCAAGTCCCTGACTAGAGTCTTCCTGTTCATCCTCCCCCTGGTGGCGACAGTATTCCTGCTGAATGACGCTCATGAATATTCAGAAAGCTTCTTCAACAACCACGACATCCCCGTATGGCTGGTTGTGTTCGGCTCCGTCGGACAAGTGATGTTCACGCTGCGGTTTGTCTACCAGTTCATCTTCTCGCACCGCAGGCACGTGTCCGTGCTGCCGCGAGGCTTCTGGATCATCAGCCTGGCAGGTTCCGGAATGATCATCACCTACGGAATAATCCGTCTGGACGCGGTGCTGATCATCGGACAGGCGTTCGGCTTTGTCATCTACATCAGAAATCTGATCCTTGGATCAGGCAAAACCCAATCGTCAGATGCGGAATAAGAGTTCACAGGTTTTTCCAGCCCCGGCTCCTTCTTCACAGGTTGCCGGGCCTGCGGGAGCGTCGCCACTGCGGTGCCGCAAAGGGAACATATTCACCCGCCATCCCATGATGACGGTCTTTGTCTTCTGCGCCGTCTGCCTTCTTCCCATGATGGCGATGCGGGATTTCACGCCCTCCAACGAGCTGCGCTACCTGAGCATCGCTGACGAAGCTATCGCCAACGGCCACCTGTTCGCATTCTACAACCACGGCATTCCCTACGCCGACAAGCCACCGCTTTATTTCTGGATAGTGATGCTGTGCAGACTGTTGTTCGGACATCATAGTTGCCTCGCGCTGTCGATGTTCTCTCTGATTCCGGCATTCGCCATTGTCGGGATAATGGACAGGTGGGTGATGAAAGGCAAGTCCGCGATGAACAGGATGTCCGTGGCCGGAATGACGCTGACCTGCGTGATGTTCCTCGGGACGATGGTCGTGCTGAGGATGGACATGCTGATGTGCCTGTTCATCGTCCTGGCTCTCTGGACATTCTACAGGATGTACACCGGCGAAGGCTCCCGGCGCCAGGACTCGCTGACGCTACCGCTATGGATCTTCCTTGCCCTTTTCACCAAGGGACCCGTAGGCCTACTGATGCCGCCGCTGGCGATAGCGGTGTTCCTTGCGGTCAAGCGGGATTGGAAAGGATTCCGCAAGTACCTGGGTCTCAAGACCTGGGGCATCATCGCCGCCCTCTCCGCCGTCTGGCTCACCTGTGTCTGGCTGGAAGGAGGCCCGGAGTACATCAACAACCTTCTTTTCAAGCAGACAGTAGGCCGCGCCGTCAACGCCTTCACCCATGCGAGACCATTCTGGTTCTATCTGGTGACCCTCCTATGGTGTCTGGCTCCCTACACCCTGCTGCTGATCGGCTCATTCATGGCCTCGCTTCTTCCGGTAAGGAAGGCCGGTGCTGAAAAGTCCTCCGATCTTGAAATTCTGTTCCTCTGCACGATCATCTCCACAGCCGCGATGCTGTCATCATTCAGTTCAAAGCTTCCGATCTACCTCGTGCCGGTCCTCCCGTTCTGCGTCTATCTGTTCCCTACCGTTCTTGACCGCATCGGGGAGCGCGGATGGATGCGCTGGTCTGTAGGAATATTCCAGATCCTGCTGCTCTGCGCCGGCATAGCCACCCTCCTTTTCCTGAGCGGCTCTGTCACCATACCCGCGGCAGCCAGCCTTCAGGATGAATATTCCTTCGCCCGTGAGGCTCCGGTGGTCAACGCCGTCATCCTCCTGACCCTGGCCAACGCCATGGGGACATGGTTCCTGATAAAGAGGAAAAGTGTGAATATTCCTGTCCTTCTTCTCAGCGCCGGACTGTTCCTGGCGGCCTTCTCCGCCTCGGCTGTACTCCGCGACCTGAACCCGTACATAGGCTACGGCTCAATCTGCTCGAGAGTTCCGGAAGGCACCGATGTCGCCACCATATTCCTTCACCGCCCCGAGAACATCGATGTCTACACTGGCCGCCAGATCACCGACTTCGGAGACGATCCCGCAAAACTGTCCGAGGCGGTCAAAGCCCACATTGAGCTGACCGGAAAGAATGTGGGTTACGGCAGACCTTTAACGATCATCACCCGAACGTCAAGAATGGAAACAACACCCGAACTGCAGAAACTCTTCAGCGAAGGTACCGTCATTTATGCCGGTCCTTACTGCCTGACTACCATAAGCCGGAAGTAGCCGATGAGAACAACCGGCTATGCAGACTTGTCTGTGTGCTAAGCAGCAAAGGCACAAATGATCCTTAAAAGATAACCAGGTCTTTTTTTAAGGATTACTTTAACGCAAATTTAGGGGGTATCATCCGAAAATATTTCTGTTTTTTATAATCCGCATACGTTTCTTTTCATTATTTACGTTTTTAGTGCATATTATTGCGGTTCAAATATTCATTTAAAATTTGAACTATGTATTTCAATGAAAAGAGACAAGAGCTCGCTCCGTTCGTCAACCTGCGGAGCGACGTGGGATTCAAGGCCGTGTTCGCGGACAGGAACAACAAGGACATCCTCATCGGGGTGCTGAACCAGATCCTGCCTCCGGAGGCGAGGATCGAGGACATCAAGGAGTACTCCGACAGGGAGCAGCGGAGGGATGTCCCCTACGGGAAGAAGACGGTGCTGGATCTGGTCTGCGTGGACAGGGACGACAGGACGTTCGTCGTGGAGATGCAGGCCTCGGAGGAGGACTTCTTCTTCGAGAGGTGCGTCTACTACGCGTCGGGACTCTACCATCTCGAGCTCTCGGACGGGGTGCGGTACAAGGGACTGCGGCCGGTCTACGTGGTGTCGTTCCTGAACTACCGCCTGAGGCACGATGACGAGTCACTCTGGGACACCGACCACTTCATCTCCCACTGGAGGTTCACCGAAAAACGCACCGGAATGGTTGCGGATCAGACAATTAGTGTTATCTTTGTGGAGATGACGCTGTTCACCAAGACGCTGGAGGAGTGCGTGACGGAGTTCGACAGGCTGTTCTACATATTCAAGAACAGTGATGGCTTCCAAAGGATCCCCGAATGGATAGAGGAGGCCGGCGGGATCTCAAGACGGCTCGCCGAGGCGTGTGAGGTGGCGGCGTTCGACAAGGAGAAGAAACTTAAATACGAGATTGACAAGATGAACGAGTGGGACATTCAAGCGCAGAAGGAATATGCCGTGCGCAAGGGCTTGGAGGAAGGGCTGCAGAAAGGGCTGCAGAAAGGGCTGCGGGAAGGCCGTGAGGAGGGTCTGGAGCAAGGACGTGAGGAGACAAGACTTTCTATCGCAAGAAAGCTTTTCGAGGCCGGGACACCGGTTGATGTGATTGTCAACTGCACTGGAGTTGATGATGGAACAATCGCATCGTTCGCTCATCCCGAGTAGCATAATGGATGGCGATCCGCAAGTCCGGGAAGGAGCTTGCGGATGCTTCCTTTGAAGTTGCCTGACACATATCTCGCAGACGTTATTTGGCGGATTTGCGTAGCAGACCGTAACGTACCTTTATGTCCGGTTCGATTTCAGGGGAAGGCAAGTGCTCTTTCCTGATCACCGCTTTTTCCACTTCGGTAAAATCTCCACAGGTCATAAGATTCACGAAACCGTTGTCGTACATTATCTTGATCTCAGACATAAGCTAGGTCGCGTCAATGTCTATGAGATCGCTTACGATAAGGCCATTGAGCATCGCATCGGTATAAGTCGCCGAAGGAAAGTCCCTGTTGATGGCCGTGAGCAACTCCTTGAACCAGGCGATGACCTCAGTTCTCCTGTCCGGCTCAAAGAAAGAGATCTGAGCGACAGCGTTGGCGACTGTGAATTTCCAGAAATATTCGGTAATTTTACGGGGAAAATGAAAATGATTGTTGTTATGAATATTCGGAGAATGTTTTTGGGCATGGCGGTGCTGTGTGGGTTTTCGGTTTTGAGTTTTGCGGGCGGGGAGGAGACGCGGAAACTGATCGATGACGTGAACGTTTTCGTGGGGACGGACGGGTTCGGGAACGTGTACCCGGGGCCGCAGGTGCCGTTCGGCGGGATCCAGATCAGCCCGGACTGCGATGACAAGGACTATGACTGCGCCGCTGGGTACAAGTACTCCAAGCCGTTCATCCAAGGGTTCAGCCTCACGCACCTCAGCGGAACCGGAATCCCGGACATGGGCGATTTCCTCTTCCTGCCGGGAACCGGATCGAAGATGGATCCGTCAACCTACGACCACACCCGGGAATGGGGCGAGCCGGGCTACTACGGAGTGATCCTGAAGGACTACGGAGTCAAGGCCGAGATGACGGCAGCCCGGCGAAGCGGAATATTCAAGTTCACATTCCCGCAGTCGGACAGTTCGTTTGTGATGATCGACCTTGACCACACCCTCAAATGGGATTGCCTCTGGTCCACGGTCCGTCTGCTGGACGAGCGCACGATCATCGGCAGCAAGGTCGTCAACGGCTGGAACCCGGGACGTTATGTCTATTTCGTTGCCAGATTCTCAAGGCCGATCGAGGAATTCAACATATTCCAGGATGACAAGCCTGTGATATACAACACCAAGCGGTTCCGCAGCTCGCTTGAGGCGTGGGGACAGAAACTGAAGGCTGTCGCAAGGTTCAAGACCGGAGCCGACGAGAGCATATTCATAGACGTCGCCGTGTCCGCCGTCGGGACTGACGGTGCGCTGGACAATCTTAACGAGCTGGAAGGCAAGGACTTCGCCGCTGTAAGGACCGAGGCCGAGGATCTCTGGGAAAAGGAACTCGGGAAGTACGAGCTGGATTCCGATGACAAGGTGCTGAGGGAGACATTCTACACCAGCGTCTACCGCACAGCCCTCCACCCGTTCCTATTCGAGGACGCGGACGGACGCTTCCGCGAGCACGACGGCACGATCGGGAATGCGGAAGACTTCACCAACGTCACGACATTCTCGCTATGGGACACTTACAGGGCTTTCCACCCGCTTCTCAACCTCGTCAACAAGCCGCTTCAGGCAGACATTGCCAACTCGATGCTCGCCCACTTCGACAAAAGTACCGAGAAGATGCTCCCGATCTGGTCGTTCTACGGCGGCGAGACCTGGTGCATGATCGGCTACCACGCCTGCTCTGTACTGGCCGACATGATGCTCAAAGGCGTGCGTGGCTTCGACTACGAGCGCGCGTTCCAGGCGATGAAGACCACCGCCACCAACCCTCACTACGACTGCATTCCTGAATATACCACCCTCGGCTACGTGCCTTTCGACAAGGAGAAGGAATCGGTCTCCAAGACTCTTGAATATGCCTACGACGATTGGTGCATTGCCCAGGCGGCCAAGCTTCTGGGTCACCGGGAGGACTACGAGTTCTTCCTCAACCGGTCGATGAACTACCGGAATCTCATCGATCCCGAGACCGGCTACATGCGCGGAAAGGATTCCGCCGGCGACTGGCGCGACCCGTTCGCCCCTGTCGCCTATCAGGGTCCGAACTCGGTCCACGGCTGGGGCGACATCACGGAAGGGTTCACGATGCAGTACACGTGGACAGTGCCGCACGATTTCGGCGGATATGTCGAGAAAGCCGGCCGGAAATTGCTCCAGAGCCGCCTCGACAGCCTCTTCACTATCGAGCTGCCCGAGGATATTCCCGGAGCGCACGACATCTGGGGCCGCATCGGCGGCTACTGGCACGGCAACGAGCCTTGCCACCACGTCACCTATCTGTACGACTGGTTCGGCGAGCCTTGGAAGTGCCAGAAATGGGTGCGCTACATCGCCGACAACTTCTACGGCAACGAGCCCGGCTCGCTGAGCGGCAACGACGACTGCGGCCAGATGTCCGCCTGGTACATTTTCAACTGCCTTGGATTCTATCCGTTCTGCCCCGGATCCGATGAGTACTACATCGGTTCTCCGTGCGCCAAGGGGCTGAAGGTCAGGCTGTCAGACGGAGGTCTGCTGGAAATGACAACGGAAGGTTGGAGCAAGGAAGCGGTTTACATCAAGGCCGCCTACCTCAACGGCAAGAGGCTGGACTCCCCCGTCATCCGCTACTCCGACATCAAAGACGGAGCCCGGCTTCATTTCGTGATGTCCTGCAGGCCGGTGAAGAATGGTTTTCGGCTGCGACCAAATTGATTGGCGAAGGATTACTTGGTAAGCGATAAACAATAAGTTGGTTATTATTTAAGGATTACTTAGGGGGTATCATCCGAAAATATTTCTGTTTTTTATAATCCGCATACGTTTCTTTTCATTATTTACGTTTTTAGTGCATATTATTGCGGTTCAAATATTCATTTAAAATTTGAACTATGTATTTCAATGAAAAGAGACAAGAGCTCGCTCCGTTCGTCAACCTGCGGAGCGACGTGGGATTCAAGGCCGTGTTCGCGGACAGGAACAACAAGGACATCCTCATCGGGGTGCTGAACCAGATCCTGCCTCCGGAGGCGAGGATCGAGGACATCAAGGAGTACTCCGACAGGGAGCAGCGGAGGGATGTCCCCTACGGGAAGAAGACGGTGCTGGATCTGGTCTGCGTGGACAGGGACGACAGGACGTTCGTCGTGGAGATGCAGGCCTCGGAGGAGGACTTCTTCTTCGAGAGGTGCGTCTACTACGCGTCGGGACTCTACCATCTCGAGCTCTCGGACGGGGTGCGGTACAAGGGACTGCGGCCGGTCTACGTGGTGTCGTTCCTGAACTACCGCCTGAGGCACGATGACGAGTCACTCTGGGACACCGACCACTTCATCTCCCACTGGAGGTTCACCGAAAAACGCACCGGAATGGTTGCGGATCAGACAATTAGTGTTATCTTTGTGGAGATGACGCTGTTCACCAAGACGCTGGAGGAGTGCGTGACGGAGTTCGACAGGCTGTTCTACATATTCAAGAACAGTGATGGCTTCCAAAGGATCCCCGAATGGATAGAGGAGGCCGGCGGGATCTCAAGACGGCTCGCCGAGGCGTGTGAGGTGGCGGCGTTCGACAAGGAGAAGAAACTTAAATACGAGATTGACAAGATGAACGAGTGGGACATTCTGGCGCAGCGGGAATTCGCCGAGCGCAAGGGCTTCGAGAAAGGATACGCCGACGGAGAGGCAAAGGGGATCGCTGACGGGACGGCTAAAGGTATGGCTAAAGGTATGGCTGAAGGTATGGCTAAAGGTATGGCTAAAGGTATGGCTGAAGGTATGGCTAAAGGTATGGCTGAAGGTATGGCCAAAGGAAAGGCCGAGGGGATGGCCAAGGGAAAAGCTGAAGGAAAGGCCGAAGGAAAGGCCGAAGGAAAGGCCGAAGGAAAGGCCGAAGGAATTATTGAAGGCAGACTAGACGTGGCCAAGGCTCTGCTTGCCAGTGGAATGCCGATTGAGCAGATCAAGCTGTACACCAAACTTTCCAAGGAGCAGATTGAGGCAATTCAGTAATGGATACTTGAGCATAAGTGGTCCGTAAGAGACATTATCATGGCTAACCTCCGAAAGCTGGGGGTGGCTATGTTGGTATATTCTGTGCCGCAATACGTCGCCGAGGACAAGCACCGTGGCTACAACACCACCCACCTCATCAAAGTGCCACAGAGCCACCACCGTTGTAAGCATTCGATAAAGTACGACTGTCAGTTTGATTAAGTGGTATATAACTTTGC
>OIXA01003824.1_pt1 | contig 15268 bp, 9 predicted proteins | sample 1587721 | NCBI WGS metagenome assembly OIXA01 (sample SAMEA3888900, study PRJEB22519) | human gut metagenome | biome: human gut; feature: human-associated habitat; material: faeces | place: Denmark | collected 2013 | reverse complement strand
ATTGCCATGTCTTTACGCATGGTCCCGATTTCCGGCGTGTTCCAGAAAATGAACCGTATTGTGCGTGATATGAAGCAGAGCCTGGGAAAAGACGTCCGTCTGACCATTGTAGGTGAAGATACAGAGGTAGATAAGACGATCGTAGACAATATACAGGATCCTATCATGCATATCGTGCGTAACAGCATGGATCATGGGATTGAAGAAACAGCCCAGGAACGTATTGCTGCCGGTAAGGATCCCCAGGGCGAGATCGTTCTTTCCGCTTCCCATACCAGCAGTGAGGTTGTTATCTCCGTTAAAGATGACGGATATGGCATGGATCCCCAGAAGATTCTTGAAAAAGCCCGGTCAAAGAACATGCTGACCAAGCCTGATTCTGAATACAGCCAGAAGGAGATCCTGGGGCTGATCATGCTTCCCGGATTTTCCACCAATACAGAGGTAACTGAATATTCCGGTCGTGGTGTTGGAATGGATGTTGTAAAGAAAAATGTAGAATCCTTAGGCGGTATCGTTTCTGTATCCAGTACCTACGGTGAAGGAACTACGATTTCCATGAAGATCCCGCTGACTCTGGCTATTGTAGATGGAATGAAAGTAACGGTAGGTGATTCTATTTTTACTATACCTATCGCCAATATCCGTCAGTCCTTTAAGGTAAAAGCAGATCAGGTGATCAAAGATGAATATGGCAATGAAATGGTAGAACGTGTTGACCATTTTTATCCTATCGTCCGCCTCCATTCCTTCTATCACCTTCCAACTGAGGTTACCCAGATGGAAGACGGTATCCTTTTATGGGTGGAAGCAAATGACCGTTCTTACTGCCTGTTTGTAGATGATCTGATCGGCGAGCAGCAGGTGGTAGTAAAGCCGCTTCCTGCTTTTCTCAGTGAATTTAACCTGAAAGACCACGGCATCACCGGCTGTACCATTATGGGTGATGGCAATATCAGCATCATTCTGGATATCCTCAGCTTATATTCCATAGCTGTAGAGAATGCGTAAACAGGAGGTTTTAAAATGGCTGAAGTAACAGAAACAAATATCCAGACAGACGTACCGGCTGAAAACCAGTCCGTTGAACGCTGTCTTACCTTTGAGTCGGGAGATATGACTCTGTTTTTAAGTATCAATAACGTAACGGAGATCATCAATGACTGTGCGATCACTCATCTTCCACTGGTACCTGATTATATTAAGGGAATCATCAATCTGCGTGGTCAGATCCTTCCGGTAGTAGATAATTTTGAAAGAGGCCTGGCAACGGTTCCCGAGGAATCCAAAGAGGATCCTTTCGTAGACGGTATGAACCGTATCTACAAACAGCTGATGACAGAACTTGAGAACATCGGTGTAAAACCCATTGAGGCAGTCGGACAGGAATTCGACCCGAATCTTCACAACGCAGTGATGCAGGTGGAGAGCGATGAGTATGAATCCGGTGTGATAGCCCAGGAACTTCAGAAGGGTTACACATATCATGACATGGTCGTAAGACACAGTATGGTAGGTGTTGTTCAATAATTTGATTATCACATATTTTTGAGAATAGAAACTATAAAATGAAAACAGAGAATAAAAACAGGAGGAAAATATTATGAGTAAGATTATTGGTATTGACTTAGGTACAACCAACAGCTGTGTAGCTGTTATGGAAGGTGGTAAACCCACCGTTATCGCTAATACAGAAGGTGCAAGAACCACACCCTCTGTTGTAGCATTTACCAAGACCGGTGAGAGACTGGTCGGTGAGCCTGCAAAGCGTCAGGCAGTTACCAACGCAGAGAAGACCATTTCTTCCATTAAGAGAGATATGGGTACCGATCGCGGCCGTACCATTGACGGAAAGAAATACTCTCCTCAGCAGATCTCCGCAATGATCCTGCAGAAGTTGAAAGCAGATGCAGAGAGTTATCTGGGTGAGAAGGTTACCGAGGCAGTTATCACAGTTCCTGCATACTTCAACGATGCTCAGCGTCAGGCAACCAAGGATGCCGGTAAGATCGCAGGCCTGGATGTAAAGCGTATCATCAACGAGCCTACCGCAGCAGCACTTGCTTATGGTCTGGACAATGAAAAAGAACAGAAGATCATGGTATACGACCTTGGTGGTGGTACCTTTGATGTATCTATCATCGAGATCGGTGACGGTGTCATCGAAGTACTGGCTACCAACGGTGATACACACCTTGGCGGTGATGATTTCGATAACAAGATCATTCAGTGGATGCTGGATGAATTCAAGAAGGCAGAAGGCGTAGATCTGTCCGGTGATAAGATGGCTATGCAGAGACTGAAGGAAGCAGCTGAGAAGGCTAAGAAAGAGCTGTCCAGCGCAATGACCACCAACATCAACCTTCCTTTCATTACCGCAACTGCAGAGGGACCTAAGCACTTTGATATGAACCTGACTCGTGCAAAGTTCGATGAACTGACCAGAGACCTGGTTGATAAGACTGCTATCCCCGTACAGAACGCTATGAAGGATGCTGGCCTGAACTATTCTGATCTGGGTCAGGTACTGCTGGTAGGTGGTTCTACACGTATCCCTGCGGTACAGGATAAGGTAAGAGCATTGACCGGTAAAGAGCCCAGCAAGTCTCTGAATCCTGATGAGTGCGTAGCAATCGGTGCTTCTATCCAGGGTGGTAAGCTTGCCGGTGATGCAGGTGCCGGTGATATTCTGTTACTGGATGTAACTCCTCTGTCTCTGTCTATCGAGACCATGGGTGGTGTTGCTACCAGACTGATTGAGAGAAATACAACCATTCCTACCAAGAAGAGCCAGATCTTCTCTACCGCTGCTGATAATCAGACCGCAGTAGATATCAACGTAGTACAGGGTGAGCGTCAGTTCGCCAAGGATAATAAGTCCCTCGGACAGTTCCGTCTGGACGGCATTGCACCCGCTCCCAGAGGAATCCCTCAGATCGAGGTTACCTTCGATATCGATGCCAACGGTATCGTAAATGTATCCGCTAAGGATCTGGGTACCGGCAAGGAGCAGCACATCACCATCACCGCCGGTTCCAACATGTCCGATTCCGATATCGAGAAGGCTGTCAAGGAAGCAGCTGAGTTCGAGGCACAGGACAAGAAGCGTAAGGAAGCTATCGAGGCAAGAAACGAAGCAGATTCCTTCGTATTCCAGACGGAGAAGGCTCTGAATGAAGTAGGTGACAAGGTTCCCGAGAGTGACAAGACTCAGGTACAGGCTGATCTGGAAGCTGTGAAGGCTATTCTGGAGAGAACCAAGGATCAGGAAATGAGCGACAGCGATGTAGATGAACTGAAAGCTGCAAAAGAGAAACTGACCCAGAGCGCACAGTCCGTATTCACCAAGATGTATGAGCAGGCTGCACAGGCACAGCAGGGTGCTCAGGGCGCAGGTCCTGACATGAATGCACAGGCCGGTAGCAGCAATGCAGGTTCTTCCGCAGATGATGATGTCATCGACGGAGATTTTAGAGAAGTATAAATAACTTCACAAACAGAGCAATCCGTGGTATAACAGTAAATGCTGTGTAACAGTGATTGTGATAACAGGCGGCACAGGGTATGCGAAAGCGTGCCCTGTGCATAACCGTTTTTAGATTTAAATGACAGAGGTGCAAAAATGGCAGAGCAGAAGAGAGACTATTACGAGGTCCTCGGTGTAGATAAGAATGCAGATGATGCTGCAATTAAAAAAGCATACCGGGTACTGGCGAAAAAATACCATCCCGACATGAACCCCGGAGACAAGGAGGCAGAACAGAAATTTAAAGAAGCTTCCGAGGCTTATGCCGTGCTGAGTGATCCCGAGAAGAGACGTCAGTATGATCAGTATGGCCATGCGGCATTTGACGGTGGTGCAGGCGGCGCCGGTGGATTTGACTTTAACGGTGCAGACTTCGGAGACATCTTCGGAGATATTTTCGGAGACATTTTTGGAGGCGGCAGAAGCAGAGGTGCCAGAAATAACGGCCCCATGAAAGGTGCCAACATCCGTACCAGTGTTCATATCACTTTTGAAGAGGCAGTTTTCGGCTGCAAGAAAGAGATCGATCTTACGGTAAAGGAAACCTGTAAGACCTGTAACGGCTCCGGTGCGAAGCCCGGAACCAGCCCTGAGACCTGTAGCAAGTGTGGTGGTAAGGGTCAGGTGGTATTTACCCAGCAGTCTTTCTTCGGTACTGTGCGTAATGTACAGACCTGTCCCGACTGTCAGGGAACCGGTAAGGTGATCAAGGACAAATGCCCGGATTGCCGTGGTACCGGATATATTCCTATGAAGAAACGTTATGCGGTGGATATTCCCGCAGGTATCGACAACGGACAGTCTACCCGTATGCCGGGACTGGGTGAGCCAGGTGTCAACGGTGGCCCCAGAGGCGATGTGCTGGTAGAAGTGATCGTAGGTCGTCATCCTATCTTCCAGAGACAGGATTTCGATATTTTCTCTACCGTACCTATTTCTTTTGCAGTAGCGGCATTGGGCGGCGAAGTGCTGATCGATACGGTAGACGGCAAGGTGGTATATGATGTAAAGGCCGGAACCCAGACCGACACCAAGATCCGTCTGCGCGGCAAGGGTGTTCCTTCCTGGAGAAATAAGGATGTCCGCGGTGACCACTATGTAACATTGGTGGTACAGACACCCGATAAATTAAAACCGGAGGCAAAGGAACTGCTGAAGCAGTTCGATGCACTGACCGGAGATTCCCTGAATGCAGTGAAGAAAGCAACGGAAAGCGGAGAGGGAGAGACCAGGGAGAATGACTCCAGGGACGGCAAGAAGAAAAAGTTTTGGAAGTAAAAGTTAATAAATAAAATTCCCCGTAGCCTCGGCTGGGGTAAGAAACGCGGCACGCTCGTGCTCTATCGCAGAGCGTAGCGGCACTGCTTATTCTTACACCCAGCCGGGGCTACTGGTTTGTTGGGAAAAAGTTAAAGGTATCTTTGAAGGCCAATGATATAGAATACAGTTTGGTTTTTTTGTCAAAAGGCAGGGTGAACGGTTTGACAGAATGGGCAGAAACGCTTACAATTCAAGTAGTTATGCTGTCTGTGACACGAAGGAGCCTGCAGGATGGAGAACCGGAAAGAGGAATTTCTGAAAATTGTATGTCAGAGTTATCTGATCGTTATTCTGGCAGTGCTGCCTCTTTATTATATTCCCTGGAATGGATATTATAAACTGGGTGATACCAAATATTACCTGTATCGCAATGTTTCACTGCTTTGCCAGGGGATCGCATTGCTGGCAATGTGTGTCTTTGCTGTAAGCAGCCGGTGGACAGGGGAACATCGGATTTTTGCCAGATCTCTGGCTGAAGTAGTGAAAAAATCGGTCGATAAATGCAGAACACATGCGGTAACGACGGCGGTCTGCCTGTACGGAATCTGTGCGTTACTCTCTGCAATCTGCAGCCCCTATGGCAGTATCGCGTGGAACGGAGAGCGGGAATGGTACATGGGAGCTGTCACGATCTGTTTGATGATCGGAGGTTTTTTACTGACGGCGAAGTACGGAGGTAGTTGTAAAACGGCGATATGGTTAGGAGAGGCGGCTTTTGTGGCGGTCACCCTGATCGGTCTGTTGCAGAAGCTGGGCTATGATCCTCTGGGACTTCTCAAGGGTTACGTTGTGGGGGACTGGGAATTTACCCATATGTTGACCACGCTGGGGAACAGCAACTGGCTCAGCGGGTATTACAGTGTGATGTTTCCCTTTTCCATGACGCTGTTTCACCGGGCAGTGGAAGCGGGGAAAAAAGGTCCCACACTGCTGGCAGGAACGTGTAATATGTTGGCCATGATGCTTCTGCTTTTACAGGGAAGTGACAGCGGTGTGATCGTGGCATGCACAGTCATGGGGTTGTGCTTTTGGCTCGACCGGAAGCAAACCGGACATTGGAAAGTATATTTCCTTTTTCTTGCAGCGGTGGCGCTGGGAATGTGCCGTTGGGGTAAATGGATGTTATATCTGGGAACGTTTGACATTCTCCTGCAGGATGGCATCGCCAAAAAACTGGCAGCCTGGCAGGGATGGATTTCGGTTGCAGCAGGGTGTCTGCTGCTTTGGGGAGCCTGTCGCAGGATTCCGGAGAATAAGAAAAAAATATTGCAAGAGGGAGTATTGTGTTGTGCACTGGCAGGAATAGCGGTAGTGCTGGCATGGTATCTGCATCGGTTGTTGGTAATCGATTTTGCGGAATGGGGCAATCGCCGGGGAAGATTGTGGCAGATGGCATGGATGGGTTTCCGGAAAGGAAATCTGCATCAGAAGCTGTTGGGAGCAGGCCCGGATTGTTTTGCATCGTATCTGGGAGAACTGTTGCCGGGAGGCACGGTGCTTTTTGATAAAGGATATTTTGAAGGCTCTGTTTTTACCAATGCACATAATGAGTGGCTCACCACACTGGTCAATATGGGACTGCTGGGTGTGGCTGCCTATGCAGCTGTTTTTATCACGGCGCTGCAGACATACAGGAAGAATTTTCTCGCAGTATTGTTACTGCTTACCTACGGGATACATTCCCTGATCAGCTTTCAGCAGGTGCTGAATGCGCCGCTTTTCTTCCTGATACTTGGATTGTGTGAAGCGGCGGCCCGGGGAGAAAAGACCAAAACCAATCAAATGGATACGGATGAGGAGTTGTTAGAAGCTATATGAAAAATATTTGGAAGATTTTTACCGGAGATCTAAAAAAACTGGTGAAGCATCCTTTTGCGCTGGTTATTATTATCGGGTTATGCGTGATACCGTCGCTGTATGCGTGGTTTAATATATTTGCCAACTGGGATCCCTATGCCAATACCGGAGGAATTCCTGTGGCGGTAGTATCCCTGGATCAGGACTATACGCTGAAAGACGGATCGGTGGTAAATATGGGAGAATCCGTACTGGAAAGCCTGCATTCCAACACCAGTGTAAAATGGATCTTTCTGGATACCGAGGAAGAGGCAAAAGAGGGCGTGGAAGCCGGAAAATATTATGCAGCCATCGTCATTACCGATAAATTTACTTATAGTATGTACAATGTATTTTCGGATGATTTTGAGAATCCGGCGCTGATCTATTATCAGAATCAGAAGAGCAATGCCATTGCCACCAAAATCACGGATACGGTGGCAGGAACTCTGCAGAATACCATCAATGAGACCTTTATCAAGGTGGCGGCTACCACGGTATTTGAAGAGGGCAATACGGTGTCGGATCAGGTACAGGGGGACAGTTATGTAGAGGAATTCTGTTCCAAACTGGAGGAACTGAATGACAATCTGAAGGAATACAGTGCCATGATCGACTCCTTTCAGGCAGGCAATGCGCGGCTGGAGTCTGCCATCACCCATGTCAACTATGAGATTCCCGCGATGCAGAAGAAACTGGACAGCACCACAGCCAGTCTGAACCAGAGCAGTCAGGATCTGTCTTCTACCAGAGACACCCTGGGCAATTTCAGCAACAACATCGATACTTCCATGAGCAATATCAATAACTCTCTGGAAAGTATCAAAAAGGCTCTGGATGAAAGCAAACTGGCGGAGGATACCGCCCAGATGACGAGAGATCTGAACCGGGTGGCAAGAGATACCAATACGCTGAACGGACAAGTAAATACACTGCTGGCGGCACTGATCCAACAAAAGCTGGAAAGCGTCTCTGACGGTAATGCTGCGAACGGCGGCACCGGCAGCAATATCAACGCAGCGGCAACTGATGCGGCTATGGAAGCATTGAAAGCCATGCAGAAGGAACTGGATCTGATGAATACCGTAGTGGGCAGCGTTCTGGAATCCACGGACGACAAGGCTGCGGAGAATGCAAAGGTCAATGTCAACAATGCCATGAATAATTTAAGGAGCGCCATTGACAGCTGCGAGACTTCTGTAAGTAATATGCAGGGAATCTATAAGAATAATCTGGTGCCCCAGATGCAGAAGGTTCTGACAAATATGTCAGATTCTCTGAATCAGGTGACCAATCTGGTAAATACCCTGAGCAATACGGTGAAAAATGTCGGAGTTGTCATGGAAGGTGTCGGTGACACTGTGTCCGGAACCAGTGAGAGTCTGGGACAGATCAAAGATGTGGTAGATAATATCAGCGCCAAACTTACAGATCTGACAGAGAAGCTGGACGGTGCATCCGAAGAGGAAATGATGGATATTCTGGTGCGTTTCCTTGGAGGAGATCCGGATAGTCTGGGGGCATATTTTGCATCTCCCGTAACCATGGAGACCATAGCCATGTATCCGGTGGCTACGTATGGTTCTGCCATGACACCGTTCTATTCCACACTGGCGATCTGGGTAGGTTCTACGATCCTGGTGGCACTGGTGAAAGTAAAAGCCTCTCCGAAAGGGCTTGAAAATGTGCAGAGCTATCAATTGTATTTCGGCAGATATTTGCTGTTCTTCTTATTGGCACAGATTCAGGCAGCCATCATTGTGGCCGGAGATCTGTGGCTGTTAAAAGTAAACATTGTGGAACCGGGGCTGTTTTTCCTGGCGGCAAGCTTTACGGCTACGGCATTTTCCCTGTTGATCTATTCTCTGACACTGGCATTCGGAGATGTGGGCAAGGCCGTCTGCGTTATTGTTATGGTATTGCAGATCGCTGGTTCCAGCGGTACCTTCCCGATCGAACTGCTACCGGACACCTACCAGAAGATTTATATTTTCTTTCCCTTCCCCTATGCCATCCGGGCCATGCGTGAGGCACTGGCGGGTATGTACGGTACTGCCTATATGGAAGCACTGGCAAAATTGAGCCTGTTTATGATCGAGGGACTGTTGATCGGCCTGGTGATCCGGATCCCGTTCGTAAAACTGAACCATTTTGTGGAAGAGCGTATGGAAGACACTGAGTTAATGTGACACCTGTTCAGAACCATGAAAACGAAAACTCCGCAGGAGTGGGTTTGTGAATGAAGTTCCGAACAGGCAGAAAGGTAAAATCATGGAGAGAAATTACGAAGAAATTTTTCAGAAGGTTCTGGATTACGAGCAGGCCCTTCATGAGAAGAATAGAAAAAGAATAAAGATCGGTCTGAAATGTATCTGGATCGTCCCCTTGTTTTTTCTGGCACTGTTGTTCCTGACTGGCAGCAACAAGGTCATCTTCCTGATCCTGTGGATCGTGTCGCTGTTTGCCCTGTCAATCTATCTGATCGTTGTGGAATATATGGATTATAATCTGCAGGAGAAGATCATGGAGCTCAAAGGAGAAGAAGGCGATCTCAAAGCGGTGACTCCGACAGACTTTGACCGGGCGGCGCAGATCATCCGGGAGACCCGGAAACTGATTGGTGAAGGCCTGAATTCCCCGGCCGAGACCGGGACCGAAGAGGATCCGGAAGACGAAACCGAAGAGGAAAACGAAGACGAGACCGAAGACTGGGAGGATGGTGAATAGTATGCATAATATCTGGAAAATATTTACCACCGACATCCGTCGGATCAGCAATAATGTGGTGGCGGTCGTTATTATCATGGGACTCAGCATCCTCCCGGCACTGTATGCCTGGTTCAACATTTTCTCCAACTGGGATCCTTACGAGCCCGCAGCTACCAGTCAGCTGAAAGTAGCCGTGGCTTCCGATGATGCCGGGGCGGAGATCATGGGGCTGTCTCTGAACGTGGGAGACAGTGTGCTGGAGGCTCTGGGAGCCAATACCACTATCGGCTGGGTGTTCCCGGAGACCACGGAGGAAGCACTGGAAGGCGTGAAGAACAGTGATTACTATGCGGCATTGATTATTCCGGAGACTTTTACTCAGGAAATGCTGGGATTTATCGATGGTGAAGTGGATCATCCCACCATTTACTACTATGAAAATGAGAAAAAGAATGGTATTGCCCCCAAAATCACGGGCAAAGCGAAAAATGCTGTGCAGGAACAGGTAAATGCCACCTTTATCAGTACTGTGGCAGAAGCGGTGATGAAAGCGGGAAATGCCCTTTCGGTGGTGAATGCCGGCGGGCAGACCAGTGTGGAAGAATCTCTGGATACCATGCAGGCACAGTTGCAGGATTATGTGGTTATGTTACAGTCCTTCCAGAGTATTATGACCTCCGCGGAGATGATCATGGAGACCAGCCAGAATATGCTCCCGGATATGGATAATATGCTGGAGAATGGACGAAATACCATGATCGGTATGCAGACCATGATCAATTCCAGCGTCGATGCGGTTGACGTTATGGGAGATATGGTGAGCAGCAGTATGGATATGGTCACGGAAGCGTTGCAGTATCTGTCGGTCTTTTCTGATGGATTGCTGGAGCAGATGGGCAGCAACAATGTGGGAAGCACCACGGACACCGGATTGGGCACGGCCATCGGACTGGTACAGGGCATGCAGGCCAATATGGATGTGCTGGGAAGCCTGATCACCGGACAGGATGCTCAGATTCAGGAGATCAACCAGTCTCTGAAAACGATCGAAGCGGATCTGAAACAGCTGCAAGACAGCAAGGGAGATGTGGATCATGATATCAATACTCTGCGGGCACAGATCCGGGAACAGATCCAGATCTGCAACAAACAGCTGAATAATCTGATGAGTGATTACAATAACAATGTCAGACCTTCTTTCCGGGCTACCGGCAAATCCATGCAGCAGGCTTTCCTGAATGCCGCAGCGATGATGAACGGTACGGATGTGAATATGGATGAAATTTCCGATATTCTGAAAGAGTATCAGCAGACTTTGCAGGAAGGTAATGTCAGCCTGCAGGATTCCCTGGTGATCGCACAGGAACTGCTGGACAAGGTCAGCAAAATAGCAGATAATATAAAGCGGATCACCGGTGCGGAGACCTATGAGGATATTTTAAGCGCTATGGCTGCCGATCCGACGGCGGTGGCAGACTTCGTATCTTCTCCGGTCAGACTGGAGACGGTACCTGTTTATCCGGTGGATCATTACGGCTCTGCGGCATCGCCGTTCTATACGATCCTGGCAATCTGGGTGGGAGCGCTGTTCCTGGTGGCTATTATTCACGTGGGTGTGAAACCCATTGAACCGGGGGATCATTATAAGGCGCATGAGAGATATTTTGGCAGATATCTGCTGTTTTTCATGATCGGACAGGCACAGACACTGCTTATTGTTCTTGGGAACCTTTATTATATTGAGATACAGTGTCAGCACAGGTTTTTATACTGGCTGGCGGCAGCCGTGGCCAGTGCGGCATTCAGCTGCTTTATGTATTCTGTGACTTTCGCTTTTGGAAACGTGGGTGAGGCACTGGCTATTGTAGTCATGGTCATCCAGGTGGCGGGAAGCGGCGGAACGTTCCCTATCGAGGTTCTTCCGCAGGTATTCCAGTGGATCTATCCTTTCCTGCCGTTCCAGTTTGGCATGAAAGCGTTTAAAGAATGTATTGCAGGAATGTACGGCGTGGATTATTGGATCAATGTAGGAAAAATGACACTGTTCCTGATCGTAGCATTGCTGCTGGGACTGGCACTGGAGCCGCCGTTCCGCAAGCTGAATCATATGATAGAGAAGAGTAAAGAGAAGACAGGATTAATGATCTGATGAAGATGAAAAAGATGACTTCGGAAAAGAAACATAAAATTACAACCATTGGCTTATGGCTGATCCTCATTCTGTGCACGGCGGTATTGTTCTCCCTGTGTCTCAGTGAGGGGATCGACTATGATGAAGCATACAGTTATCGCACCGCCCATGACAATACGATGATGGGAATCATTCGCGTGGTACTGGCGGCCCATGATACGGATGTGCCGGTATGGTATATGGGATTGCGGCTGTGGTCGTTTCTGGTAGGAGACGGCATTATTGCCTACAAAATGTTTGCATTGCTGGGAACGGTATTGTCCATGCTGCTGGGGCCTGTTGTGATCCGCAGGCAGTGGGGAGCGAAGACAGCAGCCCTTTATATGATCATGGTAAGCCTGACACCTGCAATGATGAAGATCAGTGTGAACAACAGAATGTATTCCTGGACGGTGTTTGGAGTTACCGTCTGCGGACTGACCGCTTATTTCCTGCGGGAGCGGCTGAACAGTAAGGCCCTGTGGACGATATTGTTTCTGACGACCTTCTGCGGTATTTTCAGTCATTACTTTACCGCGTTCAGTTACCTGTTTATCTACCTGTATCTGGTGGCGGTGATTTGGCAGCAGGACAGAAAACAGATCTGGAAGCCGTTTGTCTGTGGTGGTTCCGTTGTATTGCTTTTTGTGGCATGGCTGATAAAATCCGATTTCTTTCATCTGCTGGTTTCTGATGGAAACCCGACGAACCGGTCCAAATTCGGTATTTACGAATTTTTTGATTTCATTTTCGGAACCGGAGTGAAGTATGCGACCAAAATGGGAGAACTTCTTTTTGTACTGACACTGGTCTGCGCGATCCTCTTTTGGAAGCGGCTGGGGAGAAGAAACGGTGTTTTTGCGGTTCTGTGTACCTGTATTTTCCCAGTAAGCTATTTGATGGCGGCGCTGCTGGCATTACACGCATCCCACTTTTTTACCTACCGCCATGTTATGCATAGCATGGGATTGTTCTGGCTGGGAATGGCTATCATTTTATCCAGGATCAATTTACAGGAATGGATCGCCTGTCTGTCCTTCACTGTGTGGATGGGAGTGTCGGCCTACGGAATCTCTTATCATGAAGAATATGGTACAATCTCATATCTGGAAGAGACGAAGGCATTTATAGCGGAGAATATGGAGCCGGGAGATGTTGTCGTCTACGATACGGATTCCCGCTTCGGACAGCTATTCGGATGCTATATGCCGGACCAGATCTTTTATACCATGGAAGAGGTGCCGGATCTGGAAGAACTGGTGGGGAAAAGAGTCTGGTATTTCCAGTGTTTCGGACATCTGCTGGAGGAATCGGATAAATATACCGTAACCTATGAAAATATGGGACATTATGGATTTCAGTATATGGATGGGAATACGGATTTTGATATTTTAAAGGTGAACATAACGGAGGAAACGGGAAATGATTAAATGGGTGGAAAGAGGAGTCCTGCTGGCAGCGATACTTTCCATGTTGTTTGTATGGCCGTATGGAGGAATCCGTGAAGATAAAAAGGACAGTTCCTTAAGTGAGGATTATGGATATACAGAGCCCCTGCAGGTGGGAGAATATGCTTCGCAGTATTTTGTTGCGGAGACAGATTTTCTGAAAACACTGGAAATCGCGGTGAACTATAATCAGGAGGAAGAACGGAACGGACTTCTGGGTCTGGAGATATGGAAAGAGGATCAGAAGATATATGAAGGTGTGATTCCTTATGATGCCATGGAACCGGTGACTTTTTTCCCGGCGGTCATTGAGACCCGATTGAAAAAAGGTGCCCTGTATGAATACCGGATCGTGAATCAAAGTATTTCCGAGAATCTGCCGCAGGTAGTATATACTACTACGGAAAAGGCGCATGTACCGGAAAATCAGCAACTGGTGGTACATGAAGCAACTGTGGACGGACAGGCATTGAACCGGTACACCTGGAGAGAGAAGCTGGATGCGGTCAGCGTATTGGAAATCGACAGTTTTATTGCAATAGTGGCTGCAATGATATATGCTGTGTTGGAACAATGGAAAAGAAAGGAAAAAAAGAACAATGAAGTGGGTTAAATTCAGAATAAAGACGGTAACGGAAGCGGAAGATATTATTATCAGCACCCTGTACGATCTCGGACTGGAAGGGGCACAGATTGAAGACAAGGTGCCCCTGACCGCCATGGAGAAGGAGCAGATGTTTGTAGATATCCTGCCGGACGGACCGGAGGATGACGGCATTGCCTATTTAAGTTTTTTTGTAGAGGAAAAAGAGGACGGCAGTCTGGAAGTGGCCGGGGAGAAGACCACGACCGAAGCTGTACTTGCGGATGTAAAGCGGGAACTGGAAGACTTACGCCAGTTTATGGATATCGGCGAGGCTTCTGTTGTGGTAGATGAGACGGAGGACATTGACTGGATCAACAACTGGAAACAGTATTTCCACCAGTTCTATATCGATGATATCCTGGTGATCCCTTCCTGGGAAAATATCAAACCGGAAGATACTGACAAGATGGTGCTTCATATCGATCCCGGTACGGCATTTGGCACCGGTATGCATGAGACCACACAGCTGTGTATCCGTCAGCTGCGTAAGTTCATCACTCCTGAGACAGAGCTTTTGGATGTCGGCACCGGCAGCGGTATTCTGGCAATTTTATCCCTCATGTTCGGGGCAAAACATGCCGTGGGAACCGATCTGGATATCTGTGCTGTGGAAGCTGTGGCACAGAACTGCGAAGTGAATGGAATCGATCCGGCACAGTTTGACATGATGATCGGCAATATCATTACAGACAAAGAAGTGCAGGACAAGGTAGGCTATGAGTGTTATGATATCGTGGTGGCTAATATTCTGGCAGATGTACTGGTACCGTTGACTCCTGTCATCGTACATCAGCTGAAGAAGGGCGGTATCTACATCACCTCTGGCATCATTGATGACAAGGAGCAGACCGTGGTGGAGGCTGTGAAGGCCGCTGGATTGGAAGTACTGGAAGTGACCTACCAGGGAGAATGGGTCAGCGTTACCGCAAGAAAGAATTAAGTGCTTAAAATAGGAGTTTCTATGTATCAGTTTTTTGTAGAACCGGAACAGATCGACGTGGCAGCGAAGAGCGTTATCATCCGGGGAACCGATGTGAATCATATCAAAAATGTACTGCGTATGCGCCCCGGCGAGGAAGTGGCGGTCAGCAACGGAATCGACGGGAAAGAATATCGCTGTGGGATCCTTGCGCTGGAGGAGGACTGCGTCCGTCTGGAACTGCGTTTTATCAAAGAGGACGGCGTGGAACTTCCGGCGAAGATCTATCTGTTTCAGGGGCTGCCCAAGGCAGATAAAATGGAACTCATTATTCAAAAAGCAGTGGAACTGGGAGCTTTTCAGGTGATTCCGGTAGCCATGAAGCGGTGCGTGGTAAAGCTGGATGAGAAAAAGGCAGATGTAAAGATCAAGCGCTGGCAGGGAATTGCGGAGGCAGCAGCGAAACAGAGCAAGCGGGGCGTGATCCCAACGGTAGCTCCGGTGATGAGTTACGCTCAGGCAGTGAAAATGGCATCACAAATGGATCTGAAGCTGGTGCCCTACGAACTGGCAGAGGGAATGGAACAGACGAAGCACCTGATCGAAAGCGTGGAGCCGGGGCAGCAGATCGCTATTTTTATCGGTCCGGAAGGCGGCTTCGACCCGGAGGAGATCCGGATCGCCACAGAGGCCG
>OIXA01003820.1_pt1 | contig 15277 bp, 10 predicted proteins | sample 1587721 | NCBI WGS metagenome assembly OIXA01 (sample SAMEA3888900, study PRJEB22519) | human gut metagenome | biome: human gut; feature: human-associated habitat; material: faeces | place: Denmark | collected 2013 | reverse complement strand
CGCGCGAAGCGCGTATTGATGATAATTAATGGGTCATTAATGAAAATAACTCCGCGAAGCGCCTGAGCACCTACGGAGCGCAAGAATGTTTAAAACCACGAGCGCGAAGCGCGATGTAATTATTAACCTTTCCGCACGTTCAGCGTTTTTACTGCTCAGGATATTGCTGGTAAATTTTCATTCCGAACAAAGGGGTAAGGGCATAGATTGCATCCATGATGTCGGCAAGCTGATGCTCATACTCAACCCATGTCTTTTCTTTCAGGAAAAAATAGAACTCGATGGGCAGGCCCGCGTTGGTGGCCTCCAGCTGCCGGACCATGAGCGTCATGTCATGGTTGACGTAGGGCAGCGTGCGCAGATATTTCTCCATGTAACGGCGGAACAGACTGATGTTTATCGCTGGGCTTGCGTCAAGCTCCTTGGCCGTGAAAAACTTGTTGTCGAGGAGCTGCTGGCGAAGCGCGGCGTCGAGGGGGCGTATGCTGTGGAAATCGAAAAACACCATGCGCTTAACCCGTCGGCCACCGCTCTGCTGCATGCCCTTCCAGTTCTGGAACGACTCTTGCACGAGCGTCGTCGGCGATACGGTGACGAAGGTGTTGTCGAAGTTGCGCACCTTGACCGTGGTGAGCGACATCTCCTCAACCACACCGTTCACGCCAGCCTTGTCGAAGGTTATCCAGTCGCCCTTGTGAAGCATGTTGTTGCTCGTCAGGCGCACGCCAGCCACAAGACCGGTGATGGTGTCCTTGAACACAAGCATCATGACGGCAGAGGTGGCACCCAGTCCGGCTAACAGGCTCAGTGGGCTGCGGTTGATGATGATGCCTATGGCCACGACGGTGCTTATGAACACCACGACAATCTTAAGCACGCCACACAGCGAATAGAAATATTGCTGTGCCGAGGAGCGCCTGGCGCTGGTGTCGAGGTTCTTGAAGGCATCGATGAAGGCAAGGATAAGGCGGGCCGTCATGACGGTTATGTAGATGGCGGTGATGCGGGCGAGAAACTCTTCAACGAAACGGTATTGGTAGAAGACGAGCGGCAAGAGAAGCCATATCACGACCGCGGGCGCGATGTGGCACGCCGACAGGAGCACCGTGCGGTTGAACACGATGTCGTCCCACTTGGCACTGGTGTGGCTCGTCAACTTCATGACCAGCGGCAGCAGCACCTTGCGGCACAACGCCTCGGCAAGGATGGCTATGAGCACCGCCACGATGACCATGAGGACGTGACGTACGACATGGACGGAGCTGCCCTGCAGGCCGGTCATGGAGATCAAGCCTTCTACCATGTCGCGGACGGTGTTGAGCACAAGCGTGCGGTCGGCGACAGGGGAAGGAAGTGAAGAGTGAAGAGTGAAGAGTGAAGAATTCATGTGCTTTGCAATTTATGGGTGATTGTTTTGCAATTTACGATTGATTAGTTGGGGCGGCACAGCTCGGTGCACACCTTGTCTTGGAAGGCGTGGGCGTTGTTGGTGTGTCGCAAGCCGTTGTTGATGATGGAGAAGGCCAGCTGGTGGCCGTTGGCGGCGGTGCAGAAGCCGGCGAGCGAGCTGACACCCGTGAGCGTTCCCGTCTTGGCACGCACATTGTCGTTGGTGAAGGGTCCACGCATGCGCGACTTTATTGTGCCGTCGGTGCCTGCTATGGGTAGCGCGGGCTTGAGATGAAGCATGATGTTGCTGTTCTCATAGGCGTAACGGAGCATGGCCACCTCAAGTTCTGCCGTGACATAATTGTAAAGGGACAGGCCCGAGCCGTCGGCAAAGCGGTAGCTGTTGGGGTTGAGGCCGAGCTTGCGCACAAGGTTCATGACGATGGCACGCGCCTGCTTGGCGGTGGCGGGACGGGCACCCGAGCTGGCAGCCAACTGGTAGAACATCGCTTCGGCGTAGAGGTTGTCGCTCTCCTTGAGCATGCGCAGCAACACCTGGTCCATGGTGTGGAAACGGTGGCAGATGCAGAAGGCGTCGCCGGGCTTTATGCCCTCGTCGAGCTCGGCTTCGACCACGATGCCCATGTCGTTCAGACGCTTCACGAAGCGCGACAGGAAGATGTCTTTTCTGCTGATGAGAAGGGGTGAGAGCGTGGGGTTGTCGTCGTCCCAGCACCATCCCTCGCCATAGGTCTTGTCGTCTTTCATGCTCTTGTCGGCAATGATCTTGCCGCGAATGGTGTCGACACCCATCTTGTGTATAGACTCGGCGAAGGCACGCATGTCGTCAGAGTTGAAACGGGGGTCGAAGCCGCCGACACAGTAGATTGTGCCTGTGAGCGTGTTGTTCTCGATCGTGCCTTTGTAGCAGAGGTCGGTGCTGAACTGGTGGGCGCCGCCCAGACGGTCGAGGGCGGTGATGGCGGTGATGACCTTCATGGTCGAGGCGGGGCGCATGAGCTGGCGCTCGTTGTGGGCGTAGAGCACCGAGTCGGCGGTGAGGTCGTAGACCATCATGCCTACCTGTGAGGTCTTGAACATGTTGCTTGCGAGCAGGTGGTCGAGGTTCAGACGCAATGTCTGCACCCAGTCTTGGCCGTTGCCCTCTTGGTGGACGTCGTTTAAGGCTGCGCTGTCGGCAACAGCCGACTGGTCATCCCTGTCGACCACCTCTTGTGCCGTTGCGGGCATGAGCATGGACAACAAGGCGAAAAAAAGTATGGTTAAATGTTTCATCATCGTTTTGTTAAACAGCAAGAGGCGCTGGGCTTCTCTCTCTTTTTTAATCTATCGGTTTGTGGGAGTTTTCCTTTTGCCTCTTTCTTTACCGCTTTACCGTTCTTCAGAGGCTGTCCCTTTGCCTCTTCTCTTGTTGTTTTATCGTTCTTCAGAGGCTGTTCCCTTGCCTCTTTCTTATCGCTTCACCGCTCTTCTGAGGTTTTCTTTTGCCTCTTTTTTTTGTCGTTTCACCGTTCTTCAGAGGCTTTTATCTGTTCCTCTTTTTTTGTTTATTTCATTTATGAACGCCTCGTTGTTGTCGGGCAACAGGGTGAGCCAATCGTTGCTGCCTGTCTGAAGAGCAACATGGGTGGGGCGCAGGAAGGAGGCTTTCGTCACGGACACCTCTTCGATCTTGGCAATGTCGATGACCAGTGGGCGCGACAGGCGACCTTTGTCTATGTGGAGGATGCCTTCGTCAGTTATGACGTATATGGTGTGGATGGCGCGTTCAATGGCGACCAGGGCTGTCATGGCAAGGCATGCGCCGATGATGGCCCATGCGCCTGTGTGCTGCCAGAAGCAAGCAAAGGCACAGATGGCATGCAACGCTATGGCGGCGATGTCTTGCAGGGTTACACGGCGATGGAATGTTCTGTTCATAGAAAAGCTGTTTGGCTGCAAAATTAATAATAATAATTCATTCGCCAAAACGATGCGTTAAATTACTGATTTTCGTTCACCTCCTTTAACTCGCATACTCGTTGCCCTGCTTTCTGCTTTGCCATATCTCAACGCTGTTGATGATGTTCTGCCACAAAATGTAGCAGCCGGGACCCACCGTAGACAACGGGTTCAGGTAGGCAGAGGCTATCCAGATGGCGAACGCCGTGTTCTTCTGGCCCAGGCCCTGACCAGCGTTAACCGTGGCACCGAAATAATGGCCGATGAAGCGGCCGGCACCAAACTGCATGATGCAGAGCAGAAGACCCATCAACGCGATGACGCAGAGCAGCCACACCGATGTGTCGGCATGGACAATGTTGCAGATGGTGGTGCCGCTGACGATGAGAAGGGAGGCCGCCCAGGAATAGTAGGACAGGTCCTTGATGCCCACGATCCAACGGTGAAAACGGGGTGTGAGGTGCTTGACGGCCCAGGCGAGAGCCATGGGGGCGACGAGCACTGTCGCCACCTTATATAATATTAAGGTGAAGGCTGTGAAGAACGACACATCGGCTGCCTTGTCGATGAGGGGAAAGCAGACGGGCACGAAAAGGGCGGTGATGAAGTTGGAGAGGAAGGTGTAGGTTGTCATCTGCTCCAGGTTGCCGCCGAGCTTCTGCGTCACCACGGGGGCTGCCGAGGCGCACGGGCCGATGACGCACACGAGCATGGCTTCGACGAGCACCAGGCTGTCGCCTGTGAGCTTGAAACCTATTACGAGCCAGGTGAGCACCAGCACCGTCATGATCTGGAAGAGGCTGAGCCACAGGTGCCACCTGACGGGGCGCAGCTTCTTGAAGTCGACCTTGCAGAACACCACAAACAGGGTGAAGAACATGAAGATGGGGAGCAACGATGCCATGACGGGCTTGAAGAAGAGGCCCGCCGCGTCAAGGGCCGGCACGAAGGCAAACAGGAGGTAAAGGGCTGAACCTGTGGCTATTGCTACAGGAAGCGTCCAGTTTTTTATGAATCGGATGATGCTCATGATAGTTATGGTTTTAAACAAAAACTCGTTGCATGCCAACATGAGGATATGCAACGAGTGTTTTAGTTATTGATCTTTGCTAAGATTGTTGTTTACATCGCGCTTCGCGCTTGTTCTTTTTTTAACATGTGATGTAGAAGGCAATGCCGTCGTCCTCCTGCTTTGCGAACACGGCACGCACCTCGCTCTTGTTTCCGTCTACGGATTCGTGTTTCCTAATATTCGCGTTCCTCTAATATGATAATGTGTGATTTGGAACGTTTTCGTTAAGCCAGATGAGCAGAGCCAAGCTTGCTTGAGCTTTGCCATGGCGAGAAAAGGTGCTATGAAATAGAACCTTTATTTTTTTTTCATCTTCAAAGCCTGACCTTCAGCCTTGATGACATACACACCGTTGGTGAGCGATGCAGCGTTGACGGTAGCCTTGCCGCCTTTAGCCACAGCCTTGCCTGCAAGCTTGCCAAAGACGGTGTAGACCTCAAGGGCCTTGCCGTTGTCTGCCTTTGCTGTGAAGCAGGTGGCAAGTGACAGCAACGCTGATAAGATGTAAACTTTTTTTATGCTTTATATGTTTTGTTTTAATGTAAATTTTAAACTATTAAAAAATGTTTTAGAACATGTTTTTGTTTCAGTTGACAAAAGTACTAAAATTTCTTATACTTTGCAACTTTATTCTGCTTTTTATCAAAAAAGTATAAGTTTTCTTTCATTTGCGGTCGAAAAGCATAAGAAAACTGACGTTTTGATGCCTGAGTTAATAAAATGATGTATATTTTCGAAATAAATTAACAAAATATTGCGTAGTTGATTTAATTTTTATACTTTTGTAGCGGATAAAGGCATAAATGTCACTATTTTTAATGTAGCGCACAGCTTGTTCCTTGAAGCAACAGAAGCAAAAAAATCCTAAAAAACAGAAGTTGGGACACCTTGAAAAATGATGCTTGGCCCCCAAAAAACAAAGCAGAAATGTAACCAAAGTGCCCAAAAGATGAAGCGACAGACGAAATGTCGAGAAAAGAAGATCTATGAACATTGACAAAGAAGATCTATAGAAATGCTGAAAAAATCAAAATAAACATAGTGTATGAATAACAAAACTACTTTTCACAGATGGGCGAGTCTTGCGCTCACCTTGTTGCTGTGCGTGCTTTCTGCAATGGCACAGAAAGACACACGCCGTAAGGCTGCTGACGGTGTGCCGCCATCAAAAGGCGCTCCGCTGGCCATAAAGAAGGCCGACGGCAAAACCAAGATGGCTTATGCCTTGATGGGCTTCGACTATCAGCAGAACTCACTGACAAATTTCCTTGTGCAGTTTCCTTTCACCAACGGCGCTACGTTCACACCTGTAATAAAGATGTGTGACGGCGGCTACGACCTCACAGCAGGTGCCTATGCCGATGGATATTATTATGCTGAGCGCACACAGACCGCTGCCAACGGCATCATGATGCCTGTGGAGCTCGTGTGCTACGACATTGAGCGCAACCAGCTGTCAACAGTGGGACCGCTCTCCGGCTTTACCAGCCACATCAACGATATGACCTACGACTACTCTACGGGAACGATGTATGCCATATCAACCTACGAGAACGCTTACAGCAACCTCTTCACAATAGACCTCGGCAACGCCAAGAGCAAGGTCGTGGCATCGCTCGACCGATGCTTCTTTACGCTGGCCTGTACATATGACGGACAGCTCTACGGCATCTCGTTCAACGGCGACTTCTGCAAGATTGACAAGAATACAGGTGCCGTGGAGGTGATCGGTGCAACAGGATGGCATCCTAACTATTATCAGTCGATGGAGTTTGACCACACCGACGGCACGCTCTATTGGGCTGCCAACCTTAAAGAGGGCGTCGGCGAGACCGACTGCATTGCCAGCGTTGACCTCGCAACAGGTGCTGCCACATCTGTGGCTGTCATCGGTTCGCTGCCTCAGCTCGGCGGTCTCTACATTCCGTTCTCGGCATCGGCTAAGGGCACACCTGCCGCTCTTGACAACTTTGACGTTGTGGCCGATGCCAACGGAGCAACAAAGGCTACCCTGTCATGGACAAACCCGACAAAGACGTTTGACGGACAGGACCTTTCTGCCATCACAAACGTAGAGATTATGCGTGACCATGAGCTTATCGCTACCATCACAGACGCACAGCCGGGAAAGCCAATGAAGTATGTTGACAACCTGGGCGACGTGAAGGGAGCCATTCACCACTACACCGCTTACGCAACAAACAGCGTGGGTAACGGTGCTGAGGTGAGAACAAGTCTGTTCATCGGACACGACATCCCCTCGCCTGTGACAGACCTGCAGTTTGACAGTCCTGACAAGCAGAACGTTATCCTTTCTTGGAAGCAGCCCACAGAGGGCAAGAAGGGAGGATATGTAGACATGGAGTCGCTCACCTACACCGTTGTGCGCCATCCTGACGAGAAGGTTATCACTACCGGACAGAAGACCACAACCGCGAACGATTTTATCACAAAGCTTGCCCGCTATAGCTACACCGTGACGGCTGTAAACGCCGACGGCGAAAGCGAGGAGGTGACCACTGAGACCAAGGCTCTCGGTCCTATCTACACTCTGCCGCAGAGCTTCGACTTCACTGCTGCCGATGCCGACGACTCTTGGACTGTTGTCGACGGCAACGAGGATGGCTACGCATGGTCGTTTGTCAACACCATGACAGGCAAGGCTATGGGACACCAGCCCTCAAACACCGATGAGGCTGACGACTGGCTCCTAGGCTATTTCATGCCTTTCGAGAAAGACAAGCTCTATCGCATAGATATCAACTATCACGCTTACAGCGAGGATGCTGTGGAGCTCTACCTCGTTAAGGACCTCAACATCATGAAGAAGGAGCAGCTCATCTCTAAGATGGACATCAAGAGCGACAACAGTCAGCAACACTACAGCGTGGTGTTCAAGGCGCTTGAGTCGGGCACGTTCAACCTCGCTCTTCATGCTGTGTCGCCAATGCGTGCCGACTGGGTGTTCCTCTATTACCTCAGCGTGCGTGAGGCAGAAAACAACAACTTGGCAGCAACAGCTTTGACTGGCCCTGGGACGCTCATTCAGAACCAGAAGAGCACATACACCGTGACCGTGGAGAACCAGGGCGCCAACGAGGTGAAGACCTTCACCGTGGCTCTCAAGGACCAGGACGGTGCCGAGCTGGCACATAAGGATGTGACAACAGCTCTTAAGACTGGCGAGAGCACTCAGGTGCAGATTGCATGGACTCCTGCCACAACAGCCACAACAGCCGTGAAAGCTGAGGTGACGCTTACAGGAGCTACCGACGAGAACGCTGACGACAACGCTACAGACCTGCTGCCCGTAAGTGTGCGCGAAGGCTATAAGGGCACTATCGTGCAGCTCGGCACAGACAGCAGGAGACCAAGTAGCGACACTCCGTTTGGCTTGGCAAACAAGTATGCAGCTGCTCTTAACCTCTACTCTGCTCAAGAGCTTGGCAGCGGCAGCAAAAACATCGTGAAGGCAGCATGGCCTTACGACGCTTCATTGCAGTATAAAGATGCCAACGACCTGCCCGTGCGCGTCTACATGGCTAACACCGACCGCACCAACAACCTCGAGGGATGGATTCCCGAAAACGAGATGACGCTCGTTTATGACGGAACGATAAGCATTCCTAAGAATACAAAGGGTGAGGTCGCTGTGGAGCTTACCACACCGTTCGCTTATCAGAACGGCAAGAACCTCGCGGTGCTCACCGTGGTTCACACCGACCAGAACTTGCAGAGCACCTACTTCTATGCTTACAAGAGTCCGCTAGACGAGAACTGCTCGTTCCACTGGGGTTACCGTTACACCGAGGAGTGGTTCAACTTCACACAGGTCGGAGCAAAAGACTATTTCAACTTAACCTCAAGCATTATTCTCTACATGAACGATGCTTCTTCATCAGGCATCAGCTCAGCAACAGCCGACAACCTCGCAGGTGCTGCTTATGCTGTATATGACCTCTGTGGCCGCAAGGTGGCTGACGGCGTTCTTTCTGCCGACGGCAACATCGACGCCGCCGCGCTTGCTCACGGCGTGTATGTCGTGACCTACACCAAGGATGGAAAGAAACAGAGCATGAAGGTTAGAATTTAACGGACAAGTTGTCAAGGTTGGCAAGTTGACCTTATCGTCAGCTTGCCGACCTTTTTAATAAAACCTACTGTTTTTTTAAAATAGAAAACTTGCCAGCATTTTATAATTTAAAACTTATGAACAGAACATCAACACTTTGCAAGATGGCGAGCCTCGCTCTCACCATGTTGCTGTGCGCCCTTCCGCTTATGGCGCAAAAGAACACGCGCCGTCCGGTTGGTGACCGCGCGGCTCATAGAAAGGCGGAACCCGTAAAGATAATGAAGGTTAACGGGCAGGAGAAGTATGCCTATGGCGTTGTGGGATTCGACTACACGCAGTATTATCTTCAAAACACGTTCACTCGTTTCCCGTTCACCGACGGTGCAACCTTTACCAAGGTGACAGACCTTGTGGACAGCGAGCACGACGTGACGGCAGGTGCCTATGCCGACGGCTATTATTATGCTGCGGTGACACAGACCGACCCGGAATCGGAAGCGATGGTGCCCGTGGAGCTCGTGCGTTATGACATCGAGGGCGACGAGCTGAAGAGCGTTGGTCCGCTCTCGGGCTACACCCGTCACATCAACGATATGGCATACGACTATTCTTCAAAGAAGATGTACGCCATCTCGATTTTCAGCAACAACGAGGTGAGCGCTCTCTACACCGTGGACCTCAACACAGCCGTGAGCACGCCCGTGGGCTATCTCGACCGCCCGTTCTTCACCTTGGCTTGCACCTATGGAGGACAGCTCTATGGCATCTCTTACGACGGCGACCTGTGCAAGATCGACAAGAACGAATGTACTGTGGAGGTTGTGGGCCCTACAGGCTGGAAGCCAAGCTACTATCAGAGCATGGAGTTTGACCACACTGACGGCACGCTCTATTGGGCAGCAAACCTTATTGAGGGTACAGGCAACGACGACTGCATTGCTACGGTAGACCTGAACACCGGTGCCGCAACAAAGGTGGCTACCGTGGGTAACCTGCCTCAGATCGCCGGTCTCTACATTCCCTTCTCTGCATCGGCTCCCGGCACACCTGCCGCTGTGAGCAATTTCACCGTTGTGCCTGGCGAAAACGGAGCGACAAAGGCTACGCTCTCGTGGACATACCCAACAACAACGTTTGACGGTCGGCCGCTTTCTGCCATCTCTTCGGCAAAGCTCTTCCGCGACCACGAGCTTATAAAGACGTTTACTGGTGTCAAGCCCGGAGAGGCAGCACAGTATGTTGATGAGCTGGGCAACGTGAAGGGTGCTGTGCATCATTACACCATGGTCGTTGTGAACGAGGTGGGCGATGGTGCCGAGGCTAAAGACTTTAAGTTTGTCGGACACGACATCCCCGCTGCTGTGACAGACCTTAAGGCCAGCACTAACGACAACATTCATGTGACGCTCTCTTGGAACCAACCTAAGGAGGGTCCGCAGGGAGGATATGTTGACATGTCGTCGCTCTCTTACACCGTGACACGTTCTGACGGCAAGGTGGTAGCAAAGAATCTCAAGGCCACAACCGTGACCGATGAGGTGACAAAAGCGCTTCTTTACACCTACACGGTGAAGGCTGTGAACGTCGATGGAGAAAGCGAGGCTGTGGAGACAGAGGAGCATGCATACGGTCCTGTGAAGACCTTTCCTGCTATCTTCGACTTCAAAGCCGCTGATCCAGACAACTCGTGGACCATTCTCAACGACAACAGCAAAGATGCTGATGCAGGATGGGAATGGACAGAAACACAAAACGGAAACGCCATGGGACACCGCCCGTCGGGCATCGCTGTGAGCAACGACTGGCTCATGGGCTATTACATGTCGTTTGAGAAGGACGTTACTTATATCCTCGACTTCGATTACATTGCTTACGGCAACGACAAGGTGGAGCTGTTCTTGACAAAGGATCTTGATCCTGAGGCTACTGTGCAGCAGATCGGTACCTTGTTTGCGGTCGAGACAAAGAAGGTGAAGCGTTACAGCATTCCGTTCAAGGCTACAGAGTCGGGAACATTCAACATCGCTCTCCACGCCATGTCGCCTGTTCGTGCCGACTGGTTGTATCTCTATCGCCTCACCGTTCGTGAGGCTGAAAACGTGAACCTCGCTGCTAAGGAGCTGACAGGTAGCGTGAATCCGGTGCAGGGCGAAGAGAGCGTTTACACCGTGAAGGTGGCTAACGAGGGAGCAGACGATGTCAAGGGCTTCAGCGTGAAGCTCAAGGATCAGGATGGTGCCGAGCTCGCAACAAAAACTTTTGCCGAGACAACGATAAAGAGCGGCGAGGATATCGATGTGCAGATTGCATGGAAACCTGCCACAACAACCACAACAGCCATCAAGGCAGAGGTTGCCCCAACAGGTGTTGCCGACGAGTGGGCTGAGGATGACACCTCTGACGCGCTGATGATTGGTGTTCGCCCACCGTTCACAGGCAAGACCGTGAGTGTGGAATTGGATGCCAAGCTGAAGACGGTGACCACTCCATTTGCTTTCGCATGGCAGTATGCTGCCGCACAGAATATCTATACAGCCAACGAGATTGGTGTAGCTGACGACCAGAGCATCGTGAAGGTGGCATGGCCTTATGACGCTATGGAGGTTAAGGATGAGGATGTTAAGGATGTGCCCGTGAGAGTGTACATGGCCAACACCGACCGCACCAACAACACTGATGGATGGATTGCAGAGAGCGACTACACGCTCGTGTATGACGGAACGGTAAACATTGCTAAGCAGACAGCTGCTGAGCTGGCCATCACGCTTTCTAAGCCGTTCACATATAAGAAGGGTAAGAACCTCGCTGTGCTCACCGTCATCAACGCCGAGAAGTATAGCCGTGTCAAGTTTAAGGCTTATGTCAGCAAAGACCGAAGCAATGCTGCTTATGAGTGGTACGCCTATGAAACCCCGGGTTGGTTCGACTTCACACAGAGCGGCCATTTCGACTATCTGAGAGAGAAATCGAGCGTGACATTCTTCATGACCGACGCCCAGGCTTCTGGCATCTCTGCCACAACTGTTGCCAACCTCGCAGGCACAACCTATCAGGTTTACGACCTCGCAGGACGCAAGGTGGCTGACGGCGTGTTTGCAGCCGATGGAAGCATCAGCACATCGCAGCTTCAGCGTGGTGCTTATGTCGTAAGCTTCAAGGCTAACGGCAAGGTGCAGAGCATGAAGGTCAGCATTAACAAGTAAACGCTTCAGCTGATGCTCTTTTGAGCAGATAGTTTTTTGAACTAATACTCTTTTTAGCTAATAAACAGCTAATATAAAAATCGCGGCTGTCTTAAAGACCTTTTTATCGTGAGGTTCTTAAGACAGCCGCTTTTTTGTTTGTTTAAAAAAAGACAGCCGCTTTTTTGTTAAAAAAAGATTAACAACTTTTTTATGCCTACCCAAGCAACAACCAAACCGATTTTTTTGTATATTTGCCCTTGAGATGATAACTTAAAAAAACTAATCGATATGGCAGCATCTATTTTGAAAAAAGCAGGCAAGTATCTGCAAAATTTAGGAGAGTCGGTTCTCAGCAAGCAACTGGAAAAGCAGGAGGGCGTGGCTGACAAGAACGATGAGTTTGGCTTGCAGCGTTTCGTAACAGCACAGAACACATGGAACAGTTACGATGTCGCTGTAAAGGAGTTGGCAGCGGGACGCAAACGCAGCCACTGGATCTGGTTCGTGCTGCCACAGATGCGAGGGTTGGGACACAGCTACAAATCAAACTATTACGGCATATCGTGTAGCCATGAGGCAGAGGCTTATCTCGCACATGAGGTGTTGGGAGAGCGGTTGCGCAACGTGTGTGCCGTGCTCTTGGAGCAGGCCGATAAGCACAGGTCGGCGCGTGAGGTGCTCGGAAGCATCGACGCTCAGAAGACGTTCTCGTCGCTCACCCTCTTCGACTCGGTGTCGCCCAACGACATCTTTGCACAATGTCTTGACCGGTGGTTCGACGGCAAGCGCGACAAACGCACGCTCCTGCTCCTACAGACAACGGCTCACCATGGCGAAACCCATTGATTTTAATGATTCCATTTTAATGGTTTCTATCATCCAATAAAGCACCTTCCATTTCTATGTGGAGGTGCTTGTTTCTTTAAATGGTAAGCGTTTGTTTTCTTAACGCTGTTTGCTTGTTTTCTTAATGTTGGACGCTTGTATTTCATCATGTGTTATGCTTGTTGTCTTAATTATAGATGCTTGCTTTGTTTTAAATAGCTTAAAAAATGCTCCAATAGAGAAAAAACTCATTGCCTCGTCTTGGTTTTCATTCCTTTCGTTTTGCATTGTCGCAAAAAAGAGATAAATTTGCAGCAGAGAACAACATCGTCTAAGAAGACGTTTCGACAAGACAGAAAAACAGGAAAGGTATAAAAAGGAAAGAAAGGATAAGGATATGAAAAAAACAGCAATTCTTGCCATGTGTGCCGTGCTTACGGTCACAGGCTGTGGAACCTATGCAGGATCAGGCGCTTACACGGGCGCTTCTTTAGGGTCCATTCTCGGCTCAGCAATAGGAGGCATAAGCGGTGGACCACGCGGAAGCGATGTGGGCACCATAGTGGGCATGGCCACGGGAGCGGTGATAGGCGGCGCCATCGGCAACCAGGCCGACCAGCAGAGGCAAGCCGACTATGACCAATATCAGCGCGACAAGGCTGACCGTGCGGCACGACGCCACAACCAGAAAAACAACGCTTATGACAATCAAGGCGGTTACAGCTCTCAAGGCGGCTATTGCCCGCAGAGCAACGGTCAGACCAACAATGGTTATAATGGTCAGCCAGACGATGACCGCATAACGTTTGACGAGGGCAACGGCGAGTATGGGTCTAAGGGCAGCGAGACTGATGTTTACAATTTCCATTCGTCCGACTACACCGGCTCTTACACCGCTCAACAGCCCACCACCTCGTTGCCTGCCACCTCGAGCGTGGAGCAGCTCACAGAGGGCATGACTTACATGCCGCATATAGAAATAAGGAACGCGCGTGTGGTTGACGACAACCAAGACAAGGTGATAAGTCGTGGCGAGCTGTGTAAGGTGATCTTCGAAATCTACAACACAGGGCAGCGTCCGCTCTACGACATTCAGCCCTCTGTGGTTGAGGCCACGGGCAACAAGCAGATTTTCATCTCTCCCGGCATGCATGTGGAACGCCTTATGCCAGGTGCCGGCATCCGCTACACCGCCATGCTCAAGGCGGGCCCGCGTCTGGGCGATGGCTCTGTGCGCATCTGCCTGTCGGTGCTCCAAGGAGACAACGCCATCTCGAAGGTGACAGAGTTTGAGGTGCCTACGTCGAAGAAGAAAGTTCAGACTGCAAAGTAAGTTTCTTTTAAGTCGGCTTCGTTATATGCTTGCGCAAGCGCGTTTATCTTTTTTCATCGAGCTTGCGCAAGCTTGTCTGTTTTTGTGTGGTCTTCTTGCATAGGCAAGCGACATTGAAAGCAAGCAATCTGAAGAAAAGAATAATTCTTAACCAATAAAAATTTAATATTAAAGACAAAATCTATGAAAAAACTATTTGTAGCAATGGCTGCCGTGCTCGCATCAATGAACATGAGCGCACAACAGAACATCTCGTTCCGTGAGGGCAAACTGGTGTCGCCTCAGGTTAACAGCGACAAAACCGTGACCTTCCGCCTGAAGGCACCCAAGGCCAAGAGCGTGAAGGTGCTCGCCGACTGGGAGCAGAACAACGGTCAAGGAACACTGAAGAAAGGCAAGGACGGCGTGTGGGAGTATACCACCCCTCAGCTCGCTTCAGAGATGTTCACATATCGTTTCGATGTTGACGGCGTGGTGAGCATTGACCCTGTAAACCCGTTCACACGCCGCGATGTGGGCGATGTGTTCAGCATCTTCTATGTGGGTGGTGGCGTTGCCGACGAATATCAGGTCAAGGATGTGGCTCACGGTCAGGTTCGCACCGTGTGGTATCACTCAAACACAATTAATGCCGATCGCCGCATGAACGTATATCTGCCTGCCGGATATGGCAAGACAGACAAGAAATATCCTGTGTTCTATCTGCTCCACGGCAGTGGTGGCGACGAGAACGCTTGGCTGGAGCTGGGCAACATCTCACGCATCATGGACAACCTCATTGCTGAAGGCAAGTGTGAGCCTATGATTGTGGTTATGCCTAACGGCAACTTCGGCAAGCAGGCCGCTGCCGGCGAAACAGCCGAGAACCTCAATTACAAGCCTGTGATGACCAATTTCTTGCCTCATTACAAGGACGGCATGTATGAGTTGGCCTTCCCCGAGATTGTAAACTATGTGGACGCAACCTTCAACACCGTTCCCGACAAGGCTCACCGCGCCATTGCCGGTCTGTCGATGGGTGGCATGCACACGCTCATGATCTCAGCCAATTATCCCGAGATGTTCAGCTACATTGGCCTCTACTCGGCAGGTGTCGACTTCACACATATCAAGATGGAGGAAATAAAGGCTTATGCTAACCTTGACGCCAAGCTTGCCAAGCTTGCCCAGAGCAAACCGAAGCTCTACTGGATCGCTTGTGGCGACGCTGACCGCCTGATGCCTTTCAACAAGCAGCTCATGGAGCGCATGGACAAGGACGGCCTGAAGTATGTCTTCCACGAAAGCTCACGCGGCCATTTGTGGAGCAACTGGCGTCAGTATTCGCTGCTCTTCATCCCCCAGCTGTTCAAATAAGCTGTCACGAAAAGACAAACAACGCTTTAACCCAAATCGGTCATTAGGCCGTTTTATGTATTATTTTATAACTGCTTGCA
>OIXA01003818.1_pt1 | contig 15286 bp, 16 predicted proteins | sample 1587721 | NCBI WGS metagenome assembly OIXA01 (sample SAMEA3888900, study PRJEB22519) | human gut metagenome | biome: human gut; feature: human-associated habitat; material: faeces | place: Denmark | collected 2013 | reverse complement strand
CATGCCTTGATCTTAAGTTTATCAGTGTCCTTGCAACAGGCTACAATGTGATCGATGTTAATTATGCAAAAGAAAAAGGGATCGTTGTCAGCAATATTCCTACCTATGGAACGGACTGTGTAGGACAGTTTGCCATTGCTCTTCTTTTAGAAATCTGCCATCGCATCGGACATCATGATAAGGCTGTAAAAGAGGGCAGATGGGAGAATGCTCCGGACTGGTGCTTCTGGGACTATCCTTTGATAGAATTGGCAGGGAAAACACTAGGGATTATTGGTTTTGGCCGTATTGGACAGAAAACAGGAACAATAGCAAAGGCAATGGGTATGAATGTACTGGCTTATGATTCCCATCCAAATGATAAAGGACGTGATATTGCTGAGTATGTGGAACTGGATGAGATATTTGCAAAATCAGATGTGATCTCGCTTCATTGCCCATTGTTCCCGTCTACAGAAGGCATTATCAATAAAGATAATATTGCCAGGATGAAAGATGGAGTTATCATCATTAATAACTCCCGTGGACAGCTGATTGTGGAAAAAGATCTGGCAGATGCATTAAACAGTGGAAAAGTATACGCAGCAGGACTGGATGTGGTAAGTACAGAGCCTGTTAAGGGTGACAATCCTCTTCTGAAAGCTAAAAACTGCATCATTACCCCTCATATTTCCTGGGCGCCAAAGGAAGCAAGGCAGAGGATCATGGATATGTCTGTGGAAAATCTTAAACAGTTTTTAGCTGGAAATCCGGTGAATGTGGTAAACAGGTAATAAAAAAATGTAAAGCAGCCTTATATATGATCAAAAAATGCTGTAAAAATGACGACCCGTTTCCCAAACTGGAAACAGTGCCGTCATTTTTTATATCTTAGTATGCCCGTTTAATAATATCATTCATATGCTTTTCAGCTTCAAAGCGGATACGCTCCTCATCCAGAGTAAGGACTTCACGATTTTTCATTACGATCTTTCCGTTGATGATAGAATCGGTCACATCATGTCCGTTTGCAGCATCTACGATGGTATTTACCAGATTCTGGCTTGGAGTGATATGAGGCTGATCAATATTTAACAGGATCAGGTCAGCTTTCTTGCCTTCTTCAACGGATCCAAGGATATCACCGTGTCCAAGAGCATTTGCACCGCCCTGGGAGGCCATTTTTAAAAGTGTAGGACAAGTCATGACTACAGGATTAAAAGATGGAAGTCCCCAATAGGCCATCATAGCATAGCGAAGAACCTTCATTTCGTCAAAAATATCCAGATTGGAAGGTGCAGCACCATCGCAGCCTAAGCCAAGGCTTGCACCAGCTTCCAGGATCTGGGGAGCTTTTGGAAAACCGTGGTTTGACAGATTGGCTCTTGGGCAATGGATCATTTTCACACCACGTTCTGCCATCAGCGCAATATCGTGGTCTGAGAGCATTACATTGTGGGCAGTCAGAAGATTGGGGCCAAGAATACCCATTTCTTCCAGAAATTCTGCAGGACGCTTTTTGTAATTCTGCAGGCAGAAGCTGACTTCGTCTTTATGCTCACACAGATGGGCATGAATGCCAGTATGGAATTCTTTGGCAGATTCACCTACCATAGCGATCAGCTCTCTGGAACAGGTCATTACCTGACGGATAGCAAACCAGATATCAACACGGCCATCGCCAGCTCCCTGATATTTCTGATACAGTTTCTTTGTGTTTTCGATAGCTTCATCAGCTGTCTCTTTCATTGCACCGGTAATGGCATTTCCCATATCCATGGTTGATTTTGCAATGGCAGCTCTCATGCCGGATTCAATGACTCCATATGTACACCGCCGGAATCAGCAAAAGCAGTTGTTCCGCTTTTGATCATTTCCAGACATGCCAGAAGGCCGCTGATATAAGAATCTTCTGGCTGGAGATTACTTTCAAAAGGAACCAGGAAACGGGTCCATACCATAGGATATTCATCGGCAACACGCCCTCTTAAAAGCTGCTGGCAGGTATGTGTATGGCCATCTACCATGCCGGGCATGACAAGTTTTCCTTTGCCGTCGATTATTTCACTGGCAGAGCTGTCAGCCATCAATTCATCTGTAGGGCCGATCTTTTTGATCCAGCTGTCTTTAATTCCTACAGAACAGGTAGATGAAACCGTCATATCAGGATTTAAAACCTGACAGTTCTTAATTAAAATATCATATTTTTCCATATAAATTCACCTCGCTCATGTTAAATGGCGCCTGTAAGTTTTAAGATAACATCTGCTACTAAGGCAGAGAAAACAAATGTTCCGGTGATTACAAATAAGGTGATGATCACCAGTTTCCATCCCATTTTCGCAAAATCCTTCAGGTCTTTTCCAAGTGAGATTCCGGCAAATGCGCCTAATGCAGTGGCTGGAGCCATAAATGCAACCTGGGATGTAACACCGATCACAAAGTCCTTTACCGGTGAGATAGGGCATGCAAGAAGCAGTCCGGTAAGAGATACATACATCATAGACGGAAGCTTTATAAACTGGCTCATAAATTTACTTACTGTAAGTCCGAAAAGAGCAATGGCGCATAATACCAGGATTCCGGCAATGGAATCACCTACCGGCATTTTGTAGCCCAGTATATTTGTGAGTACCATGATAACAGAAACCATGAGAAGCAGTCCAAGCTGCTGTAAAAAGTATTTTCTGACCATTATTTAGCCTCCTTACTGTTTTTGTGCCCGATTTTAGGTTCCAGTATTGCATACAGTTTTTTAGTAAGAGGAAGACCTACGAATGTTCCCATATAAATTCCGGTGATACCAGTAAGCATATCGCTGGCGCCGCCCATGATCATAATATTTTCAGCCTGCTGCGGGTAGATCTCACCTAATGTTCCGGCAGCGGCAGTCATCATTGATCCGCTTCCTACACCACAGGCCATGCCAAGGGCAATAGGATCAAAAATATTCCAGGAAGCTACGATACTAGCCAGGACACTGATAAAAACGGTGCCAATAACAGAACCCACAATATATACAGCAAAGGTTCCGCGGGTTTCCGGGGCATCCGGTCCAAAGATATCAGTGGTTAATCCGAGGTTGGAGTCGCGGTTGATGGAATAGCAGGCACCGATAGCTTCTTTTTTCAGGCCAAGCAGCAGGGCAAGTGGAAGTGAAAGAAGGATAGTTCCCAGATTACCAAATTCCTGCAGCAGAAGCGCAGGTCCTACAGCAACCAGTTTTGCAAGATTTCCGCCTGCTGAGATTCCCATTTTTGCCATAAAAGGTGCAAGGGCTACTAAAACAAGGCTTCCTCCAAGCTTTGATTCTTCTGTTTTGAAAAGCTTAAAGGCATCCGGTCCTAAAAGTCCTCCAAAGATCGTGGCAAATACCATTGGAAATAAGGTAAGTGTACCAATTCCAATATTGAACTTAAGTGTACCGATCAGATCGCAGACCGCAGCAATGATCAGGGCTGCAACATAAACCTTCCAGTACTTGTTAATAACAGCTTTTAACTTTTCCATACAAGATACCCCTTTCTTCTGTCTGTGCAGAAATTATTTTTGTGATTTAAACATAACACAGGAAGTGTTTTCTGCGAATACGTCAAAAAGCGATGGATTTCCATCGCTTTTTACGAAAACCGTCTTTAAAATCACAGAACAACTGATTCGACCTGCATTAAAAGATCCACAAAACGGCTGGCTGTATCAGAAAGAGTATATTTTTGGCGTACGATCCAACCTATTTCAAGACGCAGCCCGTTTTTAATAGGAATGGAAACGATATCGCTGTAGTTATCATCAAATGGCCGGTAGCCGCTTCCTACAGCAAATCCCTGACAGTAACGCATAACAGAATAAGAAGCAGCCCGGTCAGAAACCTGGATCACCCTGTTTAACTGATGATAAGGAACGATCAGGTCAGTATAAGCGGGATTCGTATCTGAAGACCGGTCATAGGTGATAAAAGGATACTGGATCAGATCTTCCATGTCGATTTCACGGCTGCCAGCAAGAGGGTGGTTTCGGCATATGTATACATGGGAAGTCTGATAGGTAATGTGATTGAAAATGATGCTTCTGTTCCTTAACTCCTGCATCATCTGGCCCTTGCTGTATTCTGTAACAAAAACGATGCCAAGATCATCCAGACCGCGTTCTACCCGGTCCATAACTTCAGACGTGCGGCATTCGTGAAAACCGCAGTGATAAGGTCCGGCACCTGTATTCAGGCTTTTGATGATCGATACAAAAGAATTCATACCGCAGATATGATGCTGGGAGGAAACAGATAAACCTAAAGGACGGTCTTTGGAACCATTGAATTTTTCGTCCAGGTAGTCCAGACGGTTTAATATTCCTTTAAATTCGATAAGAAGCTCTTCTCCGCTTCTGGTAAGGCGGACACCTTTGCTGTCTCTTACAAAAGCAGTGATCCCATAGGTATTTTCCACTTCTTTTATAGCGCCGGAAATGCTGGACTGGGCAGTAAAAGACCGTTTAGCGGCTTCACTGATCGAACCAGATTCAGCAGCACCAATAAAATATCGCATTTGCTGTAATGTCATAGAAGCTCTCCTTTGTGGCTGACGGCAGTTTATTTATGAAGATACAAAGGTCAAAAGGTCATAAATCCGATGCAAGCTTGCTTGCAGGAGGATTTTTGACCTTGGGACCCGCCAAAAACATGAGTAAGAAGCCATTTTTTGAAGAAAAATGAGCGGATTACGAATGTTTTTAGAATTGCGGGAGTGCAAAGCACGTAGCAATTCGGTATCAGAGGGGGCAAAATACCTTTTGACCCCAACATCTTTATGAATTATACAGCAAAAATAAAAAAAATGCACCTTATTGAGAAAAATTATCAGCATGTAAAGAGCCTGTATTATTGACAACTAACTTAAATTAGCGTATTCTAACTAAGATGATCAGGGTAGCAATGACTAACCTGAAATAGGAACAACTAACTTGAAAAAAGGAGTGAAGAAGATGCCTTTAACAATGGCTTCGATCGGAGAAGCAAATACCATCCGCAAAGTAGGCGGAAATGAAGAAACAAAGCGTTTTCTTGAAAACCTGGGATTTGTTGCCGGAGCAGAGATCACAGTTGTATCTGCCATCGGTGGAAATGTTATTGTCAATATTAAGGATTCAAGAGTTGCAATAAATCAGGATATGGCAAGACATATCATGGTTTAAATGGACATGTTGCCTAAGGGTGATATAGCCATAAATAAACATGACAAAGAGAAGAAAGGAGACATAGCAATGACTTTAGGTGATGCAGCAGTTGGAAGCACTGTAGTAGTGACTAAGATCACAGGTGATGGCGCTTACAAACGTCGTATTATGGACATGGGGATCACAAAAGGAAGTGAGCTTTATATCAGAAAAGTTGCTCCTTTAGGAGATCCTGTTGAAATTACAGTAAGAGGTTATGAGCTTTCTGTAAGAAAGAACGATGCTCAGTGTGTAGAAGTAAAGTAATCATACATAACACACCGTGAGAATTAAAAAGAGTCCTTTGCAATGGACTCATGGAGGTAAAAAAGGAAATGGCAATTAAGATCGCGCTTGCCGGAAACCCAAACTGCGGTAAAACAACTATGTTTAACGCATTAACAGGTGCCAACCAGTATGTTGGTAACTGGCCTGGTGTTACGGTAGAGAAAAAAGAGGGAAAATTAAAGAGCAAGAGCCAGAGTGAAGAAGTTATCGTAACTGACCTTCCTGGTATCTATTCACTTTCTCCATACACCCTGGAGGAAGTTGTCAGCCGTGATTATCTGTTAAAGGATGATCCAGACGTTATCGTTAACCTGGTTGACGCAACAAACATTGAGCGTAACTTATATCTGACCACTCAGATGATCGAAACCGGTATTCCGGTTGTTATCGCATTAAACATGGCAGACCTGCTTGCTAAGAGAGGTATCAAGATCGATATCGAGCGTCTTTCCATGCTCCTTGACTGTCCGATCGTTGAAACATCTGCATTGAAGCAGACCGGTCTTGATAAGCTGATCGACGAAGCGGTTAAGGTTGCTAAGAAGAAAGAAGTTGATCTTCCTAAGGAGATCTTCTCCAAGGAATTAGAGGCAGCAGTAGCTGAGGTTGAAAGCGTACTGCCGGCAGACATCACTGAGAACAAGAAGAGATGGTATGCAGTTAAGTTCCTTGAAAACGACAGCAAGGTAGTTGAGAGTACTCCACTTTCCGCTTCCGGCAAGTCTGTTGTTGAGAACGCAAGAAAAGCAATTGAAGAAGCTCATGATGACGATATGGAAAGTATCGTAACTGACGAGCGTTACAAGTTCATCCAGAAGGTAGTTGGAACTGCTGTTAAGAAGAGCGGCGAGAAGCTGACCGTATCTGATAAGATCGACCAGATCGTTACCAACCGTTTCTTAGGTATCCCGATCTTCATGCTGGTAATGTGGATCGTATACTACATCTCCGTAACTACCATCGGTACATTCGTAACTGACTGGACCAACGATACATTTGTAGGTGCTATTCAGGAAGTTGTTGGCGGTTTCCTTGAGAATGCCGGCGCAAGCGATCTGATCTTAAGCCTGGTTGTTGATGGTATCATCGGCGGTCTGGGAGCAGTACTTGGTTTCGTTCCTCAGATGGCGATCCTGTTCCTGTTCCTGTCCATCCTGGAAGACTGCGGTTACATGGTACGTATCGCATTCGTTATGGACCGTGTATTCCGTCACTTCGGTCTGTCCGGTAAGAGCTTCATCCCGTTACTGATCTCCTCCGGTTGTGGTATCCCAGGTATCATGGCTTCCAAGACCATCGAGCAGGATAACGACAGAAGACTTACAATCATGACAGCAACCTTTATCCCATGTGGTGCCAAGCTTCCTGTAATCGCTTTAATGGGCGGCGTTATGGCTGGCTATGTAACTGGCTGGGATGTAGCCGGAATGATGGCTCCTATCATGTACTTTGTAGGTATCGTAGCTGTTCTTGTAGCAGCTATCATGTTAAAGAAAACAAAACCATTTTCTGGAAAACCTGCTCCATTCGTTATGGAGCTTCCACAGTACCATATTCCATCTGCTAAGACTGTTCTGATGCATGTTTGGGAAAGACTGAAAGGCTTTATCATCAAAGCTGGTACTATCCTGTTCCTTGCCTGCGTAGTAATGTGGCTGCTTTCTACTTTTGGATTTGCTGATGGTTCCTTTGGCATTGTTGAAGATTCCGCAGACAGCCTTATGGCTATCATTGGTGGTGCGATCGCGCCTCTCTTTGCTCCTCTTGGCTGGGGTGAGTGGCAGCCGGTTGCAGCTGCAATCTCCGGTTTCAGTGCAAAGGAAGGTATCGTTTCTACCATGGGCGTACTTGCAAATGTTGCTGGTGACGTTGAAGATGCAGAAACTGTTGCAGAAGGTGTTGGAATGTGGTTCCCAACCGCTTTAGCCGGATTCAGCTTCCTGCTGTTTAACCTCCTTGACTCTCCTTGTCTTGCAGCTATTTCTACAATGGCCCAGCAGATGCAGGATAGAAAGTGGTTCTGGTTTGCGATCCTGTTCCAGAACGTATTTGCTTACGCTGTTACTCTTTGCGTATACCAGATCGGCAGCTTCTTATTCTATGGTTCCTTCGGTGCAGGCACAGTTGTGGCATTCGTAGTGCTACTGTTCATGCTGTATATGCTGTTCCGTCCAGATCCATATAAGGATCAGAAGACCTATTCCAAGCGTTCTGTACAGTCCGCGTCATAATGAGCGCAGAAGAAAAACAAGCGTCGGTATATTAAACCGGCATAATAAAGGGGCCGGGTGGAAACATCCGGTCCCCTTTTTAAAACTGCATGATTGTGGTAAAATGAATATGGCAGATATCCATTGTTTCATGTTTCCATTAAGAAAGAAGGGAATTTTATGATAGCAAATGTAATTATATTGCTCCTTGTATTTGGCTACTGCGGTCTGGTGATCTACTGGAAGCGCACAGGCGTATTAAAAGACAGCTGCAGCAGCTGTGGAAGCGGAAACGGCGGCTGCGGCGGTGGATGCGGTGGCTGCAGCGGACATTGCAGCAGCTGCGGCAGTGCCCATGCACATCATATGGACAGCCATAAGGCAGCTAAGAAACATTGATCCGGTGCGCTGCCTGCGTCTGCAGGCAGGACAGCAATGTGACATAAACTGAATGTTAGAAAAGGAGCGGAAAATGGGAAATTCATCCGGTTCCATGCTCTATATGGTAGTTCTTCTCATTATCATCTATGTAGTGGGAATGGGGATCTACCAGGGAGTAAAATTTATCCAGAAAAAGCGGGAAGAAGCAAAAGATAAGAAATTCCGCGAAGAAGAGTAAACAGTGGCATACCTGTTACAGAAATAGAGGGACTTAGAAATGGTTAATGCAATTGTGATCCTTATATTGATCCTGATCGCCATCTTTGCTATCAGAGGCACCATTAAGCATATGAAAGGCGAAAGCCCATGCTGCGGTGGCGGCGGAGCCAGCGAGATCAAGGAAAAACCGAGCAAGTTAGAGAGACCTGTGATCGGTGAAAAGATCGTCCAGATCTCCGGAATGACCTGCGAGCACTGTGTAAACCGTGTAATGCGTGCTTTAAACAAGATCGACGGTGTATCTGCAAATGTCAGCTTAAAGGGAAAAAGAGCTGTTATTTCTTATGACCGTGAGGTTGATGAGAAGGTGCTGAAAAAGGCAGTAGAAGATGCAGGTTATACGGTAAATTCTATTTCATAGGCCAGCATTTTTAAACAAAAAGACCAGTTGTGGACGGACATATCTGTCTGGTACAGCTGGTCTTTTTGTTGAATGTCCTATATGCACAATCTCCCGCCAATGGCGGGGGAAAGCTGTATTTGGGGCATGTCGATAATGAAGACTTTATTTCAGATCTTCAGCTCTCAAAATCCTGCTGCATCCTGTCAGCGTACTTCCTCTGTGGGAGATCAGCAGCAGTGTCTTTCCTGCATAGGCAGTCTGCAGCGTATGGAGCAGTTCCTTTTCATGAAGGGCATCTAAAGCACTGGATGGCTCGTCCATCAGGCAGATATCCGGGTTACGGAGCAATATTCTTGCAATTCCGATCCTCTGGCGTTCACCGCCGGAAAGCCTTGCGCTCATCTGCCCCATATCGGTATCATATCCATCTGGCAAGGTATGGATAAATTCCGCAATTCCGGCCCGTTTGGCAGCATCTTTGATCTCTTCCATAGAAGCACCGGGTTTTGCGATCCCTATATTTTCTGCAATGGTCATGTCGAACAGATAAGTATCCTGTTCCAGAAATGCGATTCGCTTATGCAGTTCCCTGAAGCTGATCTGTTCCAGTGGAATACCGTTGATCAGGATCTGGCCCTCTGTTGGAGCATAGAACCGCAGAAGAAGCCGCAGCAGTGTGGATTTTCCGGCACCGGACTCACCGGCAATACCGATCTGGTCCCCTTTGTGTATGACATAATTAAAATGTTCCAGGATCTTTCGTTCTGTACCTGGATAAGCGAAAGTCACATCTTTAAATTCAATGGTCTGGATCTCGCCGCAGGTAACCGCATGTTCCGGTTCCTCAGTCTCCGGCAATGTGTCCTCGATCTTAAAAATACGTTCTGCAGCGCCATATGCCTCTAAAAGGCTTGTTACCACAAAAGTAAGGCTGAAAGAAGAGGATAGAGAAGCTGTTGCAGCAAAGGAAATAGCAATGGTTCCTACCGGGTTATCGATGCCTTTTGATGCAAGATATCCGGCGCATACAAGGATCAGTATCCTTGCAAGGTAGATGAAAAAGTTAGGGAAAGAGGCAATGGTCTGGCGGTGAAGGGTAAGTCCTAAAGCAGCCTTATTTACCTGGCTGTTTGCCTTCATTACATCTTCCATTTTCCGGTTTCCTGCACCAAAGATCTGGATATCCCGGATACTGTATACACTTTCCAGGATCTTCGATTTCAGATCACCTAACTCTTCCCTGTAGCGCATACCGATGCCCCGTCCGGCGATCAGTGCCCCAAGAGGCAGTACAACGCTGATCATAATATAGATTGGGATCAGCACCAGTGCATACAGCGGATTTACAAACCATGCCAGAACCACTGTTGTTACCGGCAGTAAAATGACTGTAAACATAGGTCCGATAGTATGTGCAAAGAAATATTCAAGAGTTTCAATATCTGCCACAGCGATATTCATAATATCACCGGTTTCCCGTCCGATCATATAAGCAGGAGAAATACGGTCGATGGCGTCAAAAAGATGGACTCTCATTTTCGCAAGGATGCCGTATGCACCTAAATGGGAGAATAAACCTTCCAGATAGCGGCACACTGCGATCAAAACAGCACAGGTAACAGTAAGGGCTGCATAAGTCATCATTCCATCACAAAAACCAGCCGCAGCCAAAAGCCATAAAGCGCCAAATCCCATCAGTCCCATATGGGAGAGTGCTCCCAGTACACTGGCAACAGTTGAAATGGCAATATAGTTCCGGATCGGTCTTCCAATGGCCAGAAGCCGGCGGTTCATTTCCTTCATTGAATAACTGAATTTTCGTTTCATTCTGCCACCTCCATTGCCTGCTGGCGTACCACCAGTTCTTTGTAAAGTCCGAATATAGGAATTTACGGAACGACATGGTTTCAAGAACTGCACCGAAAGCGAATCTGCTTTCTCTGTTATCCGCACTTTTGTATAAGGTTTGTATCGTGTTATAGGCAAATTCATGTGCCGAAATTTCCCATTCTATCTGTTCCCTGTCTTTGGTTATGATTTCGGGATTCACCCGATAGATATGTGTTGCCGATTTTATACCGTTACGGAATCTTCCGCAAATCTGTATGCAGTCCGTATCTATGTCAAGTATGGTATATTCGGAATTATAAGGGTCTGTAACCATTACCAAATCGGGCTGATAAGGCAAATCCAAGTCGAATGCCGTAAAGAATCTGCCAGTGAAGAAGTTATATTTCTTCATGGTATCTGCGTTCCAATCATTATAAGCATTATCAAAGGAGTATTCATTTTTCAGTTTCAAACGGCTTTTTGGCGCACAGTAAACGGTAGAATCCTCCAATATGCCGAATTGTTTCATTATGGAGTAAATCATTACCACAGAATTGACGAAAAAGCAGACTGTTCCCTCTGTGTGATTGTCTAAATATTCACTTATTGCCTTGTGTATATTATAAGTATGTGTAACCGCAATTTCTTGTCTGTAATCATAATCGGCACTTACTTCCACTGTTTCAAACTCTTTAAATCTTGGGTCACTGAATCCGATAGGAGTGGCGGAAACAAGTGCCTTGCCTTTGAAGTTGAAAAAATCATTCATGGGCAGCACTATGTCTGTTCTGTAGTCCACGTCCTTGATTAATTGGTGACATTCGTCCATCAGCAGGAAGAAATGATTATAAATGTCAATACCGCTGCAAGCCGTTTTCACCTTACCGAAACTTTCGGGAGTAGTCATTATCTTATGTAGTCTGTTATTAGTTAGATAATTGCGAATCTTATCTGTTGTAACATCTTCATAAACACCTAACAGATTGCTGTATTTGCCGCACTTGCTTTTGATGACGGGTACATTAGGCACTACGATAATGGAATTTCTTTGAGTTTCAAGCTCCAAAGTAGTAGCACCACAGCCGGGTATTCTTTTGGAAAGTATGCAGTCTGACGGAATCTCACTCATTACGTCAGACAGGTATTGACCTTTATGTAGAGTAATCATAATCCTTTGCTGTTTAGATAATCTATAAATTCATCGCTTCTCCTTATGCTGAAAAAGAGTTTTCCGAAACGGAACAGCCCTCTAAGTCTTATATAGGCTTCGGTTTCCCGTAAAAAAGGGATTCTTGCAATATTGTATTTCTGTTCTATTAGTTCTTTTACCACATCCTCTTGGTTACATAGCTTGGATAGTCTGGACGGGAATACTCCAAAATCCTCATAATCTCCCGTTTGCAGATAATTAAGAATCCACTGCCAGCCTTGTGCGTTGAGTTGGTATCTTATACTCGTTACTCCTTGACTGCTAATCCATGCTTCACCGTTCACTTGGATATAAAGCTGCTTGTGCTGCTTCATCAACAGCTTCACTTGTCTGTGTGCAGCTTCGTTGTTATATGTTTGAGTAAACTGTATCTGTTTCATTTTTTCTGTTCCGATTAAAAAAGAAAGCCGAGAGAGGTTGTTCCCTCGACTTTCTTCAAAGCTGATTGTTTAGGCTACTTCATTCTGTTCGGGAACTTGTTGTTTGGTTTCCGCTTCTGATTTCTTCATCCATTCGGGTTTGCAGGCTTCACAGATAAGGCTGTTCACTTCATCCGTTGCTTTCATGCAGAACTTTACATTCCCGTTGAATGTGGAAGAAAATCTCACGCAACGGTAACGCTCACCGCTGTTGTTGTACCAGTCCGCTTCAATATAGCCCCTCATGGTGGAGTTCATGTATTGCTTGAATAGCTCCATTACCAAATTTTCACCATCTTGGGCAATATCCACCTCATGTTCCTCCGCTTTGTAGTCGTGCAAACCGTTTATTATTTTAGCCATGCCGAAATGTATTGCCGATATAAGGTCTGCATCTCCTGCACCCTCAAAATGTTGTGTCATGCCAGTAGCGTAAACAACCGTAACCGATATAATCAGTTCACCTTTTGAAGATTGTTTGAAACGCATATCCGTTCTGACGGGAAACATGAGGAATGCTTCTTTCAGTTCCTGCACGAATGCTGCACTTACTTTAGTGTTTTCTACTATGTTTTCTACTTCACTATTTAATGCTTCTGCAAATTTTAAATTTTTCATAATTCCTAATTTTAGATGTTTCACATATTAATTATTAAGCCATTAAAGAACTACTAAAGCTATGCGCACTCACTCGTTTGTTCCCTTTTGACATTGCAAAATTAGGGCAGAAATAAGGGGTAACAAAGCATTTTGCCTAATGCCCATGTGTGTAGAAAACGTGCCCATTCCAGTACGCAAAAAAAATGCGTACCAAAAAGGACAGCCCTTTCAGTACGCATTTCTACTATGGTTTTATGTATGTTGTTTAAGAAACTACCATGTAGTTATTAGCTATGACAGACGGAAATTTCTCGTTCTTGTATCTTCTAAGGAGATTGGATAACATTCTGTTCTTGTTACCCTCCGAATCGTATTCTTCATTATATCTTTTGCCATCATAGCCCACTGTATAGATAAGCCTTGAAACAAGCATCATCTTGTCTTTAGATACCTTTACTTTTTTATCGGGTATGGTGGTAGCCTTTCTTCTTTCAATAAAAGACAGAAACATATCCGTAAATTTCCACTTCTTATAAGATATGTCAAGACTGAACTTGTCCGTAAAGCTGATTTTTGACGATAAGTCATTTCTGATAAAGCCCTCCAAACCTATATCCTTTAATTGTTTAATCATAGTTTCTCTGTCTTGTTCGCTATGTATAATATCACTGTATGTATTGACAAAATGTTGTAAGGCTGCTTGAATTATTCTGATTGTGTCTTCCCTTTCAACAATATAGCTTTTCTTGTTGTTCTTCTTTAGGATGATATTTGTAGCTTCCAGCAGATTGGCATGAAAATAGCTAAAGTCCTCCAATACAGACTTGTTCAATGTAGGTGCATTTGTACCAATATCCTCTATAAAGTCATATACGAACAGAAGTAGATACCAAAACTTGCTAACATCCAACTTATACGCTTCAATGGTATTCTGTAAATCTTCATTAGTTAGAAACTTCTCTTTGAAAGAATCATCCAGCTTTCTGTATTCTCGTTTCTTGTATTCTTCCAAAGTTCCTTTGAAAGTTTTCATTTCTTGTGTTCTCTCGTACCTTTCTTCAACGGACAAGTTTCTTTCCGCATATCTGTTGGCGAATATGGCAGGCGCGGAAGATTCTACGGGGATCATTCCCGTATCTGTTTCCGCATAATCGGGCAGGAAGTGATTGGCTACTTCCCACACATATTCTAATAGTGGTTCAGCAAGGCATTTGTAGCTTTCATGCCAAGCCACTTTTAAATCGGGCAATTCTTCTATCTGATACATAGTGTATTCATATTAGTTATACTGCAAAATAAAAGAAAAGTCTGCAATCTTTAGCGGATTACAGACTTCTTTTTCGTTATAGCAGGTTCTTCATAGTAAATGATATTCATTTACCGAATACATACTTCACGACTTTGGCATTAGCCTTGTTCTCATTCACAAAATCCCGTTCAATATAAATATCTGTTACTTTCATAGAATCGTCTATATGATTGAGGGCTGCATGAACTATATATTTGTCTATGCCTACTTTGTTCAGTGCAATGGTAGCCCATGAGTGGCGTGCTGCGTAGTATTCCAAATCATCTACGCCTAATATTGTACCAATTTCTTTTAAGCCGTAGTTGATAGCCTTATTGAAACCTTTTTCGTCTGCATAATATTGGTAAAAGTTAAATAAGCGTTTACCACTTTTATCTCTGTACTTCTCTATAAGTGGTAATGCGATTTTAGGTATATCCACTTTCATTTGAGCATTATCCAATCTACGGTCTTTCGTCTTGGTACGATTATAAGTAATGGTATTGTTCGCCATTTCTGTAGCATTATATAAATCGGCTGAATTAATGCCCATCAGACAGAATGATAGAATAAAACAGTCTTTTGCCAAATTATAGCGGCATGTAGCCTTATAGCCTTTCTTCATATCTTTATAGGGTAGCTTCCATACCTTCTTTATAATATCTGCCGGAATAGCTCTCTTCCTTGTTGCTTCTTGCTTGGGTATCTCAAAGTCTATAAATGGATTGTTAGGTATCAGTATAAGATTTTTCTCTCTCTTGTTATACTTCTTTTTTGCTTCATTAAAAAGCCTTTTGATGCTTGTTAAATAAAGAGATAAAGTCCGATTAGAAGGTACACGCTTACCTTGTTCCAACAAGTTTCGTGTACGGGCTTCTTTCTCTTTAATAAGAAATGTTTTGAAGTTTTCCAAGAAGTCTTGTGTCATCAGTTTTATATCCAATTTTTCTTCACCAATGAAACGTATTAAAGCATTGAGAGCGGTCGTATAATTAATAGCTCCTTTAATGGTAGCGTGAGCTATCCACTCACGGCTGAACTTTATAAAATCAATAGGTTGTTGTTTCTGAATCTCACCATCTAAATAGTCCATTACATCATCAATAGTATAATGATTCAGTTCTATTTGCAACTTGGCGCACTTCTTCTGATAGCTACGAACCAAGTTATCCACTTCTTGCCTTATTGGTGAAGACTTCCTGATTTTTAAGTCTTTAGACAAGTCTTTAGTAGTGACAAACAGACTTGTAG
>OIXA01003798.1_pt1 | contig 15350 bp, 10 predicted proteins | sample 1587721 | NCBI WGS metagenome assembly OIXA01 (sample SAMEA3888900, study PRJEB22519) | human gut metagenome | biome: human gut; feature: human-associated habitat; material: faeces | place: Denmark | collected 2013 | reverse complement strand
GCCAATCAAATCCTGCAGAAGATTATTTGAATTATTCGACATAGATACCGACTGGCTGGAATTATAACATACCGCCAAAGTACATTCTGATATCATGTACTTTGGCGGATGCTATTTAAGTTTTATTTTACACTCTCCTCTTTAAGAATACCAACTAATACTTGAACTATCTTTATCATATCTTGCTCCGTATTATACTTACTCAAAGAAATACGGATAGTGCCTTTTGCTAACATTTCTTCCAATCCAATAGCCTTCAACACATGAGATATTTGAGTTTCTTTGCTATCACAAGCTGAACCTGTAGAAACACATATTCCTTTCAAATCAAGCCTATGCATTATAGACTCCCCACTCCGATTAGGAAAAGAAAGGCTAACATTTCCCCTTATATGGTTTTCAGCTCCATTTCTATAAAATACTATACCAGAACGAGATAAATTGGAGATAAGTATTTCTTCTAAATGTGCCAAATAACTTTCATTCTCACAAATAGAGATTACATTTTCTTCCAAAGCTGTTGCCATACCAACAATCGAGGCAACATTCTCTGTACCAGCTCTCAGTCCTTTTTCTTGCGCACCTCCTTTTATCAGTGAAGGCCAATCGATTCCTTCTTTAATATAAAGAAAGCCAATCCCCTTTGGACCATTAAATTTATGTGCAGATGCAGAGAGCATATCTATACCCAACTCTCGAACATTAATTCGAGTATGTCCCATAGCTTGAACAGCATCTGTATGCATCAACCAACCATTTTCATGAGCAATTGTTGCCAATTCTTTTATCGGCTGAATTGTTCCGATTTCATTGTTGGCATACATTACAGATAATAGACCACAAGATGAGTGTACCACCTCTTTAACGGAGGAAGAAAGAACAATTCCCTCTTTAGTTACAGGCAATAATGAGACAGAACATCCACATCGTTTTGCAGCCTCACAAGGTCTTAATATCGCATGATGCTCGATAGAAGAAGTAACTATAGGCAAATGTTGTTGAACAGCACCATTAATAACCCAATTGTCACTCTCAGTACCACAAGAAGTAAAAAAGATTTCACTGGGCTGTGCACCTATACAATTAGCAATAACTTGTCTTGCCTCTTTTAATGCCTTCTTCGGCAAACGAGCAAAAGAATATAACTGAGAAGCATTGCCGTACTCATTTTGTAAATACGGCAACATGCTCTCAAAAGCCTTATTGCTTAGACGAGTCGTAGCTGCATTATCAGCATATACATATTCTTTCATAGAACCTCCTTTTAACTAAAGAGTTTACATCCTTCCTCTTTAAATTCTTCTATTTTATCCAATATGTCTTGAACTTCACAACCTAGATAATCTGCCAAACAATCCATACAGTAAAAGGATGTAATGTCCTCACCAAGTAATTTCTTGTTGATACCTATTGTATCCTTATCAAGACATTTCTTACCACATGCTATACAACTATATACTTTACTCATAATCACGAATTAAAAAAGTTGGTACATTCTTGCCTTTATACTGCAAATCAATCATACCCATTTGTCTAACTATTATTTGGCGCATTTTTCTAGCAGGAGTCAAGCAATAAGCATTGAATTCCGATGCTTTAATATCTTGCATAGAACGCACATGAGGAAACAGTAATTTCAGATAAGCTGTAGCTATACGCTTAATTGCTTCCGTATCACGTGTATCTGCATTAGCAGGATACTCCACCATTCTATCAACGATGGCACGATAAGATATATCGTCACGCAACAGGTGCATGATGGATGAGAAGTATTCCGAGTTTAATGCCCAACCAGATATTTTCAACCCCTCATTCATACGAGGAATATCCCAGCCCTTGATAAATCCATGAATACGATCCATCAAAGCACTAGTTCGGAACAATGACGGCAAATCCTCAAACATATTCTGATATTCATCCATCTTCGCCTCATCAATGTTTCCTAACATAACAAAGCCAGCATCAGCAACATCATCCTTATCGCCGATTTTCACCGTTCCCTGCTCCATATAGCCTTGAAGAGTTTGAGTCATTTCATTGACATTATCAAACTCAACCTTCTGAATCTCATCAAAAGCAATATAGTCATGATAAAAAACAAGACCTTCCTCACGACGTGCCAAATCATAGAACAATTTTGCTCGTGTCATCTTACCCGCAGATAGATAACCATAGCGACTAACTCCACCAAACAAGTACGACTTACCAGTACCCTTCGGTGCAAGTTCTATCAGATTCAATCTCTTCTCCACGAATGGCAATAGTCGTGTCAGCATTGCTAGCTTCTGATGCTCGTCTTCATATCCCGAAGCATTATAGTCTATTGCTCCCAACAACACATCAATCCATTCATGAATTGAGAATTCCTTTCTAACATCCTTATAGTAGTCAAGGTCAATCTCGTATGGGCAAAAATTCTGGAAGCTAATGAGTTTTATCTTTCCCTTTATTTTACCTTCAGGATAACGATACCCCAATTCAACAACACCCCATGTCTCCTTTGCCTTTACCAAATCATCCTTACATTCATCCCACACATTTGAATCAATAATCGTCTCTTTATTACCCAACCCAAAATCAGGCAATGAAAACGAAACTTCATGAGTCGTAATGTTTATATCTACAGAGATTCTTGTAAGCAATTTTACTCGCTCGTTTTCTACAACAATACGATTCTTGATACCAATCCATTCTGTTTTTGAAGGAATATAAGTCTTAACAAAGTTGGTTAATTCCTCAACATCAAACTTACCTTCCTCGTTCTCAAACATCTTCAAGAGCCAATCACGAAGAAACGAAGGCAAATTCAAGTCCTTGAAGAAATTACTTTCTTTCAAGTCCTTAAAGACAACCATATCATCGAAATATTCTTTAAGTTTTGTCTCCATCTTTATTGTTTAAAAGAATTTACGTTCAGATGCACCCTCCTTCTTTACTTCAAACTTTATGTTCTTCGCAATAAGGGTATCATCTCTATATACATCACATAGATACTCGCCTACAGTTTTTACCTCTGGCATCTCTGCATAGTATTGATATTTTATTTCCGTTTTCTTCAAGGCATAGAAAATACCATTAACAGAAATCGTCATATCCTCAGAATCAACATCAACAAACAATTTCAATCTAGCCTTCTTCTTGAAGCTTACCATTATAGGCTTATTATCAACAAGCTTACAATTAACAGAATTATTTTTTTTCTTGACCGTAATAACAGGTACAACTACTTCTTCTAAAGTAGCACCACCATGCACCTCTACCAGTGCCTTTCGCCCACCTTTGAACCTATCATAGTTAGCAAGACACCAGAAATCATTTTCTTCTGTTGCATATTGTGGCTTCTCAGAAATGTCTGCTTTCGGGCAACATCTTCCTGAGTGTATTCCTTTTTCGGAAACTTCCCACTGGTTTTCTTTCTCATTAATAACTGCCAACCTAGTAGCCCCATGGTCAGCAATTACATAAGCCGTTTCTTCTTTCGGCATTGCCTTTAACTGCGTAACAAGTTTGTTTAAGATATCGATCTCTTCAACAAGATGGATTGGATACTTATTACCTTCATAGTCATAGGTAAAAGTTCCATCATGTTTCAACTCATCCATATTCTTATTACTATACACCTTGCATCCTGCATGTTTAAAATCATCCTCAAATTCCTTATTCATTGAAGTAATTGAAGGCAAATTACAACGAGCAATATTAGCGGAAAACTCCAAACCATTGTCAAAGCATTTGCTCTGCAAATAGCCTAGATACTCAGCACCCATCGCATCCATAAAATACAATACAGATTTTGCTGGATTCTTTTCAAACTTGTCCACATAGACAGAACGTGGCTGTAACCAAACATTATACTCACGCTTCACAGATTGTTCAGCAACCATCTGAGTCATCTCATCAGAAATGGAATTAATAACCTTACAGTATTTATACTGAGTGAAGTATCTGTTTAGAAAATCATTTGAATAATTATAAGGTTTCAAATATGTAGCCAAGTCACTATAAACTCTTGGTAACATTTCAGCCAATTGACTAGCTGAGTATTTGTATTTACCTATTAATTCAATGATATGCTCTTTTTCTTTTCTTGTGTTATCTGTCAGATAGAGAATAGCATACTCTTCCTTTCCATATACTTGCTTACAGAAGCAATCCAAGCTATCAGAATAATCTGTCAAGTTCGAAGTTATAACCTTTCTCTCATCATAATATTTTTGAAAGTTTGGATCTCCCACTGGAATTTTCAAAATGGCACAGAAAGCCTGCATAATAAAATCATCAAAAGTCTTCGACTTTGAAATAACATAAGTCAAGTACTCATTGCCCTTTACACCACTAGTTACCAATGCCAGAAAATATATCCATCGCTTATTGCTATCATACTGAGCAAAGCCATTGATGCAATCTGCCAGATTTGAACCAAATACAGATACAACATATTGATGCCAATCTTCGTAATTTTCCATTTCTTTCAACAGGTACGCCCATTGCGATTCGGTTCCAACGGTCTCTCCAACATTTGCCAAATCCAAATTCTGTTCTGCTAATACCTGATATTCAGAAGAATACTCAATTATATCGAACATGGAGTTTGGAAAATCAACTCTAGTTTTCTTCGTTATAACACTAATACTTGGGTTGTCTTCTTCCAAGAATGTCTCCATTTCCTGCAATTTATTTATACCTTTGATTCCTGCTGGAACAGAACTAGCTAACTTCGGATTAATGAAACATAAGGATAGCTGACAAGATGGTTCACCATCAACGATAGAAATTCTACCAGCAGCCTGCAATCGATTGTCCATTTTAGAAAGTACACTAGCACAATTGAAAGTAAATACTATCAACTTTCCTTTCAACGAAAGGTCTAACAAGGAACGTAAACTTTTTTGCAAAGACAATTCACCTTGTAGTTTCAGATAGCAAGATAACCCCTTCAAAAAGACAACACCATCAACTATGGACAAGCTATATTGTAGCTTGTCCATTAATGGTAACCCTTCCTCCATACAAAATGAGGAAGCTTTCTGTATGTCATAACAGCCTACATTGTAATGCCCTATTATCTTCTTATACAAGTGGATATTCGGCATATCTACAATTATAGGTTGATACTTATCCGACTTTATGTATCTGTCGATTCTATTTATAACATCTTCGTACTTCATACGCTAAAAGCGTTAGTTGTTTATAATAATTTGAAGACCAACCTTCATATTGTTTTTAATCAGCTCTTTCAAATATCTTTTCACATCCTCTGGATTCATAGAATCAATCTTCTGAATAGCTAAATCACATCCAACTGATGAGTATTCTGCATCTGCAAATCGGTCTATCGCCTTTGTCACATTAGGATTTTCCATCCAGTTATAAGGACTGTCCGAAACATGACTTTCAACATATTCTTTTACCTCAGAGATATTTTGCAACAATACAGATTTATCTTCCAGGAACCTAGCTTTGAACGCATTATCCTTTGCAGCCTCATCATTCAATTCACTCCAATGTGTAAAGCTTTCCAAATATGTCAATGCTATATTCACGTCCTTATCAGTTGGGTTAGAACTGCTCAATATGCCGAATATTCTACGACAATCAACCAGCTCATCATCTGGAATCATAGCAAGAATTGGCATCTTGTTTACCTCACTCCACTTACGAGGACTATCTGTCTGAGTCTTCTCTTTCCAGATATTCTTCAAACGAATAGATCCTAACTCTTTGCGATATTGATTAACAACCTCTTCTACCTTTTTATTATAGGAGGCATTATCACTGGTAAAGCAGCCACTTTGCATTCTTCCAAACACCTTCTCTCTGTCAGCATCATTCAAGTTCTGAAGATAGAATTCACAAGATGTACAGAACAATTCAAATTGAGAAGTATAGAATTTATTGAAGCTTTCTCCATAATTCTGCAACAATTCTAGAAATTCCACTTTCTTGTTTTCCGGCAATTGTCCCTGTTGTTTCAACTCCTTCAAGACTGCAAGCAATGGTAACAAATCGCCAACATCATTCTTAATGGTTTCATAAGCCAACTTGATATTATTGATTTTCTCGTTCCAAGCCTTCAATGCCTCCATGTAACTCTTACAACTACCCAAGAGAGCACCTGTCATGGCTGTAATTTGGTATTCTAGAATAACAGCATCAATCTGCTGATTAACAGTCTCCTTTTTCCAGACCCAATTAGCTTCTCCTGCATCAAACTTCTTCTTTAAACTATTAATATACTGACCACCATCGCCGATATTTTCTGCTAACTTTGGCAACTCCCCATCTTTATATCCATCAAGATACTTGAGCATTCCTTTCTTACAATTCGCTTCTGTGAGGAGCTTATGCAAATCTTCTGCGGCATTAACATTTTTGATAAACTTTCGTCCTATACTATTTGCAATATCGCTTTCTGACTTGTTGGTTGTATTATTCGCCAAATCTTGATAATCAACAAGAAGTTCTCTGATGACACTTTCCGAAGTTTTTAAATTGACATCATTCAGAATCTCGCCTACAGTCCATATTGGGAAGTACAAGCTTTGCTTCATTTTGGCACGAATTCTATCACGAGCCGCCTCAACAGAAGAACAACTTCCCTTCACGATTTCAAATGCCATAGAAGTTCCATCAATAAAGGCTTTTTCTTCAGGGGTCATGGTAACAATATACTTATCACGATAACGAGAGTTTGGAGTATTATCATGCTTTATAACCTCTTCTATCATTTCCTTCATTTTGCCCAATGACATATTATCACTTGACAAGCCATCACTCCAAGAGTATTTATCATTTACATACTCTTTAAGCAAGAAGCCCATAAAGAATGCTGTCATATTACAAGGTAAATAGCCATATGGTTCACCTTTCAAGAAGTCATAGATTGAGAGGATAGAAATTCGACCTTCCTTCTCCATTATACCACCGACAAACTCGTTAAGATCTGTCTTGACACGAGAAATGCAATCAGCTGGATAGTCTGTCCAATAATTAGGATTATCCAAAGCATTTGATAACATCTCTTCCAATCTTGCATTTTTACTTTTATAAGTGCTCTTTATTTCTTGTTTTACTCCACACTCTACACCAGTTCCTAAACTATTTGCCGCCCACCAATTAGCTGCCGATTTATAGTTACATTCTAACGCTAATGGGAATCTCTTCTTATCAAAAGTTCTCAACTCATCACCTAAGGCCTCCATGCTATTAAATACTTCGCCAGCAGTATTGACCTTTGTATAAAGAACAAACTGCCCATGCTTGATTCTAGAACGCCATTCTGCCAAGATACTGGTTGCATAACGCAAATACTGAGTCGACTGGTTATTATCCTTACCTGCATAATAGGTAGATGTAGCCATGTTTGTTACCCATTCTTCAAATTTGTCATCCCCAAGAGGTGTTCGTCCACAATCAATAAAGATAACTTCACTATCTGCATACTTCTTGCGCATTTCAGCAATTCTCTTTGTCACAGAGATACTTTCACTTGCATTTTTTGACAAACAACATACCACATAGAAATGTCTATTATCATCTGCAGCATCATTAATATTTTTCTTTGCAATGGTATCAAAATCTGTACAAGTTGCATACTCTAACTTGAAACGTAAATTTAAGTCATAAGGTATCTCTACTGTATCATTCAATTGTCCGTCTTTTATAATGCTACTTGTAGTTTTACCTTCATATGCAGCCTTTTTCTTATCGATTTCACTTGCATCCATTTCTCCCGTTAAAATAGAATACAAGAAAGAACCATCCTTTAGAGTCTTTTTATAAATGACTTTCTCACGTACTAACTTTTCTGCACACTTCACTGCCTGACCACTTTCGAAATCAGTTCCTTCAAATGCCAAATTTAAATTATTTTCATTTGGTAAGAATATATCAATCTGGTCACTGGCACTTTCCGACATTGCCTGAAACAACAAAATCGTCTTCAAGACTTTCTGTTCTTCATCATCCAGCTGTTTAGCCAAATTTGCATAACGGTCTAAAATCTGACGGATATTTTGAGATAAGTCGTTTTTTCCATTATCGTAGAAGAATCCCCACAACAAATCAACTGTCAAGAAAGGATTCTCGCTGAAAGGTCCAAAATTGTCTATATACCATTGAAAACCTTTCAAATCCTCATTACCACTATTCTTAATGAAATCAAACATACTACGCTGATTACTTGCAAAAGAGGCAGAGATATGCTTCAGCAAACTTGCAGCATAAGGATGAATCGGCAAAATACCACGTAATTGTTTATCCTCAATTCCCGCACTTTGCTTGATTCTTTTACGTGAATATCCAGTACGTTCTTCCAAATCAAATAAGATTTCGTCCCACTCCTGTTTTATCACTGGATCATCAGAAATTTTCATAGCTGCACCCATCAACTGAAATGCCATATTTTCTGGCAATTCAATAATACAAGTCGGCTTTATGAAACGACCAAGAATCTTTGGCTTATCAGCATCAGCATCATCTATACCAGCCTCGCTTCGGTGAGTAACAGGAATAAAGCAAAATGGCTCCGTCTGGCTAAAGTCCAAGATTCTTTGGAATCCAGTCAGTCGATGCGTATTATTGCTAAAGTATTCAGTAAACTCATCCCAAATAAAGACAAGTGCCTTCAAATTATTAGCATGAATAACTTCTGTTATCCAAGTTACCATTGTTTCACTATCCAACGAGAATGCCTTGATATTCTTCTCATTAGCAATGCGGAAAATCTTATTCATCAAAGTAAGAAGTGCCTGACCTTCATAGTTTCTGAGGTTTTCAACAATCTCATCAACACATTCACCACCAAACAGCTCTTTATAACTACCTTCTACATAAACACCAAAACTTTGCTTATTCTCATCATCTGAGAGATATTTGATGATACCATCCTTCAACGCTTTTGGACCAGCATTCTCTATACCAGCATCCTTCAATGCCTTTTCTATACTTTCCTGCATAGCAAGAAACAAGTCGTTATCGCTATAGATATTTGATGATCCATAACGATGAACAGTAATTACCTTTCCTTGTGACTTTATAGCTACAAGTTTATTACACAAATCTTGATCTAATCCAAACTCGTTGAAATAAGCCTCAACTTCTTTGTTATTTGCATCAAGCAAGTGCTTGAGTGTAAGAACAGCATGCGATTTACCTGTACCGTATGCACCTTCCACCCAAATATTAAGTTTCTGCTTGCGCTCCAAAACACTAACAGTTTGCTTCAATAGCTTCACAAAAGTCTCATGTGGATAGTATTTTTTCCACAAGTCAGGTTCCTTCTTGATTACATCAGCATTGACTGCTGGAAAGTAATCAGGATCTATATCGAAATATTTGCGATAATTCTCCATATTTTTCTATTTGTTAGAATCCTATTTTACCAATTATTAGAATAAATCAAGCACATCTTGCGCTGTCTTATCCTCCCTCAAATTAATATTATCGAGATCCAAGGTAAATGTTGCGCCGATAAACTCTGGGTACTTGATAGACAACCCCTTCATTATCTTTTTCATTTCCTCTTCCTCTATTCCAAATATTTTTACAGGACTAACTCCATTACTCTCTACATTATTGTCATAAAGACGAGACATAGTAAATTGATAATAGCCATCACATGCCTCTGCAAATTTGTACAAACTGTAGAGTATTACTTTTGGTTCTGGAGAAAGCCAAGGTGTACGCATTATTGATACAGCCTTCTTTCCTTCCTTTGTCATTTGCCCGAATCCTACATTCGAAAATGGCAATTCTGCAATTCGAGCAAAAGAACTCCAAATATCAGAAACCCAAGACTCTTTTGCGCCATCTTCTACCAATGTAGAAATAACATAATCCTTGGAAGCCACCTCGTTGAAATTCAATCTATTTACATACCAGTTCAACTGCGGAGAGTAAACAAGATTTGCCAGCATCAAAGCCCAACCATCCATACTATCCAAACCTATACGGTCAATTGTCATGGCAGTTTTTCCTATCACATTATTGCTCATCAACTCTGCGTCCTTCAAAAAACGCTTAAAGAAATCAAACATATTTGTTCCCAAAGTATGGTTCTCTGCAAACGTCTCCTTATACTTAAAGAATTGTACAAACCAATCCATCTTTGGTGCATGATGAGAATAGCAATTTAAACTTTTATTTTTCTTATTCATACTTGAAACTCCTTTTGGTCTTTCTAAAGATTTAAAAACTAAACAACCACGTTCTACTTTATGACACATCGAACAATGCTTGCATGTATCATCAATACGCAAAACTCCATTCTCCATGTGAATTGCTCCATTATGACAATCAGCTTCACAAACTCCACATCTTATACATAGAGCTGTTTTATGGAAAACATTCTTAAACAATTTAATAAAGTTTGGCGCAGATTTTACTATTGCAGAATCCAAGGATATTTTTAGTTTTCCATCAGATTCTTCTACTTCAAATTCAAATATGCCATTTTTTGTTTCAATACAATAGGGAGATACTTCACTCTGAAGTATTCCAATTGTCTTTATCCATTGCTTCCAATCTGTACGAGGATTAGTGATTTTTATAATCAATTTACGTGATTCTTCCATCTCCTCATAATTGGAAAGAATGTTCAAATCTCGGCCATTCTTGCGAGCTTTCCATCCTCCATTCGTAACAAATTGATCTAAGTTTGCCTCAGAAGCAAAATGTCCTTCATATCCACTACGAATAGCTGAAATTAACTGATCAAACTCCTTCGGATAACATTTACGGGCAAAATAATCACTTCTTTCAGCAGCTCTAGGACACACTAAACAGCCAGCTCGTCTATTACCCTTAGTATATGCTTTATTCAGATAGAGATTCTCAGAATATATATAAGCATAGAGTTCTGCCGAATTCCAATCTAAGATCGGGTTGCAGCTCCATTGCCCCTTATGCTTTTCTCCTAAACTGATATAGTCATAACCACTTCTTGCAACACTTTCACTCGCTCTGACTCCAATAAAAGCCATGCCAGTAAAATCATGTATTCCTGTAGCTTCTCTCAAAGCCAAAATTTGAGGAGCAGTTTTATGAACGCTACAACACCAACGATTTACAGTAGCAGGAGGACCAAACTTTGCCCATGTTTCACTTGGCTTATATTTTGACTTTGCTCTTATGAAAGCAATATTATCCCTTTGGCATTGCTTTTCTATATAATCTACTGTCTCATAAGTATCAGGAAATTCCATACCGGTATCTCCAAACAACACTTTAAAACTATTATGAGGCAATGCCTTTTGAACAAGATCTAACGTTACAACACTGTCTTTACCTCCACTAAATGCCACGTAAAAAACATCTACACCTTTCTTACGATATTTTACAAAAGAATTATAGATTTGCTTTATCGTTTGCTGAACCAAAGCCCGAAGTATTGCTTGGTTCTTTTCAACCATCTTTTTGATATTTACTTTCATTAAAAACTCTCCCGATGGTTCTGGTTCCTCGATAATCTTTATTTCTGGTTTCTTATCCAAAGAACCTCCCTTCATTGCAGCAACAACTCTTCCTTTATATATATAGTTGTTGGCTTCTGCCCACATCAATGGGGTAGAATCATCTTTGTCATACTTCCAGTACTTATCAAATCCCAGTATATCAAGTTCCTTGCTATATACAGGACGTGGCTCCTTACTGAATTGTAATGGTGTACTATTCAGCAAGAATCCTCCTGTCTCTATATCCCAGGTATATGAATACATAGTTCGTTATATTATTTTATTGTTTATTATTATCTATTTCTCTAAGCTGTCTTGCTTTTGTTAGGATTTCCTCTATATCAGAATATCTTCTTTGTACGATATATCCTTCTGTTGCAAGAAACTCTAAAGCTTCTTTCTTAGCCAACTTCACGTTGTTTTTTGCCAAAGCAATTACTATCAAATTATTGAATGACAAGTCTGAAACTTTAAATGAAACAACACCACATACATTATTCTTGTTCAGATAGTCACTAATATACAATTTGAACTGGTTGCTAGCTGTCATCAAGTAACTTTCCAATAACCGTGATGTCCAAGGATAATTACACTCTGGGAATGTGGCAAAGTTACGAATACTTTTAAGTGGTATCGAATATACTTCATGATCGATATGTTCCTTAATATATTTATCTATACTGTCCACATCAAAGTGTACCTTATCTTTAGCAACAAACTCTTTATCATTGATGCGAATACAATATTCCAACAATGGCTCTAAGTGATAGTTTATAACGGTACCCAAAGACTGCGCAAGTTTATCAACTTCTTCCAAAGTAAACTCCTCATGACTTTTGGCAAAAGCAAGTAAAGCTTCTCGTGCTGATAACTTAACTCCCTTCTTGCTTATAACGGCATTATTGAAATCAAACTTATCGGCTAACAGCACTGCCAAAGCTTTTCTGATTCCAAGTTCAGGAATATCAGAATTATTACTTATCAGCTGAGGAAGTTTTTGATGAATACAATCAAAGAGTTCGTCTGCTCCAATAAATTGGAACTTTTCTATCGTTGTTTCTATAATGAAGATTATATCCTTCAACTCTTCTTCATTAACCTCAAACTTATCTATATGGAATCGCATTCCACGAGTTGCGGCAATCAATACGTTTGTGTTGCGATTGAAAGCTGTTCTAACAGAATCTTCAGGAAGATAATCCAAGGCCTTAACAACCTCATCTTCGCTTTTCACCTGCCATTGCTCACGCATATATGATATGACCTCATGATCTATATCTATATCAATATAGCGATCACGAGTCATATACTCTTTATCAAAGTAAAATTCCTTTTCATATTTGTATTGTAACCAAGTACATAACATTGGCACATTGGCAATAGGGGTATCCAGCAACTCCTCTTTGAAGTGACGAAATAGACTTTCATAAAAGACAAATTCTTTGCCTGATTCTATTGTCTCATCAATAAAAGAATCTATCTCATCCTGTAAATTAGAAGGAATCAACTCTGAAGCTACATATATCTTTCCATCAGACTCTATTCCACAAGAAGTCACAATATTGTAGAAATCATCATCTACAATATCCAAAGAAGATCCAATAATCTCCTCGTAACTCTTATAAAAACGCTTTTTGTCTATAGCAGAATTTAAGCGTATGCCTTTTTGGAACTTTTTCGAAAGCACTTTCTTTACTCTATTCAGCAACAAATTTTCTTGTGGAATAGATTCTTCCACAAGCACTGGTTGTTCTAAAGATACTTCCGGTTGCTTTCCTTCTGTGTCCAATGGCTCGGGATACATTTGAATCGCCTCATGAAGCAATTCTATATATTCTTCATGATTTTCAGTTGCAAGTTTAGCAATTTCCTCAAATAGTCGAGAACGAGAGGCTAATCCTTTCTCACCATGAGTTAAAATATTCTCCATAACCGACAATTGAAGCTGAATACCATTCTCGTTTCTATACTTTTCATTTACTTCAATTCCATTCATTATCTTTCGATAACGAAGACGCCTTGACAGTTTTGCAATTGCTGCTTTGCGCAACAATTCACCTTTGGCCACTTTTTCATAAGTGTCCACAAGCAAAGCCGCTTCAAACTTATTCCATACAACTCTAGCAAAAGGTGAAGGCATTTTGTTTCTATCATTTAAAACTCCGATAGAATCCCCAAGAACCGGAAACTTCAATAAACTAGTTTTGTCCTTCTATAAAAAAGCGCGGGGATTCGCCTCGTCCATCCCCAATCGTAGGCCTTCGCACTGCCCTTGCTGTTGAGACGGACAATGCAGAAAGCCCACGCTATGGTATATAAAAATCCGCATACGAATATATATGTTATATATGATACCATAACTAGAGCTAAAGTACATATACTAATATTCGTAGCAGGATATAAATACACCCCACCGTGAGCATTCACCCATTGCCACATCTGCTAACAGCTTGTAAAGTTGCGAAGTTTACGATTGCGCAGATGAGCGTAAGCAAACGCTCTATTTTATATAAGTCACACCCACCCGCTCAGCCCTTCGGGCTTTCTGCGGTAGAATGCAATTGCAAAAATAATAATTATTTCTGAAATACGTGCGCTAATCTTAGATTATTTTTGTATTTTTGCAGAAAATGACGTTAAACCCATAAAAATACAGTAGATTATGACTACATATCTCAGATTCTTCAATTATGATGAGGCCTTTAAATTCTATTGCGGACTCATCGACAAGATGCTACAAGGCACCAACAGAAACAACCATACTCGTATCATCGCCAAACCAGCACTTATCCTATCTATCATCAAACTGATAGAAAACGGCAAGCTGGTCAACCAGTTCACTTATGAAGAGATTGCACCTATATACCAAGGTGTTTTTGGGAAGTATTTCTTAAGGGCTCAACAGGAAAACCTTACTCCATTATTTTATCCTTATTATTTCTTGAAATCGGATAAGTTCTGGCATTTAGCTTGGACTAATGCCGAAGTAAAAACAGAGTCTCCTTCAAGAGCATGGCTAGACAGGAATACCCAATATGCCTACATCGATCAGGAACTTTGGATATTACTCTCCCATCCTACTTACCGGAATGATTTTAAGAAGTATATCATAGAGAAGAAAGTTCTTAAAGTATTCAAAGAAGAAAAGAACAAGGGCGGCTTTAAGGCTTTGCTGCAATTGTTGATGGTAATATAAAAACAACATGAAATGGATTATAAAGATGTCGCAAATTCTTTCTTTACAAGACATTAAATCTCACAGGCTCCTCGCCTGTTCGTAATTTGTAGTCTTCATAAAGCATCTTCTGCATCTTGTCAACCATGGCTTTCTTTGTTGCCTTGGCTGATTTCCAACGTCTAAGCGCCTCTTCTCTTGTTAATTTATTCATATTCTATCCTCCATATATTAATCACTAACTATATCCGTTCTTTTTAAAAACAAATCACCCGCTCTGTCCTTCAAACTTTTTACGGGAGAATACAACTGCAAAGATAATCATTATCTTTGATACTTTCGCTTTTTTATTCCATAAAATGTAAATTGATTTGATTTTAGATGTTTAAAAGCATGTAAAGACAAAAATTCCTTGTCTATTTTCATCGGATATAACCCCATTCTGCTCATTCCCCAACTGCATTACACATCGGCAAGACCTCATGCTTCTGCCGTCTCTCTCCACCGGCTGCATCTGGTTGAAGGTTATCACAGTTGGTTGTGATAAGAGGCAGGAAGATACCCGAATGTTCTAAATCATGCCCTATGAGCATAAATGCTTACGATTTGTATCCCCATACATTCTATTTCCCCATTCTCGAATGCAGCAGTAGCAAAATCCTCGGCTTGAGCCTCATCCATCGCCGCGACATAATAGGTCAACATCTCCCCCAGTTCCGTTT
>OIXA01003790.1_pt1 | contig 15380 bp, 8 predicted proteins | sample 1587721 | NCBI WGS metagenome assembly OIXA01 (sample SAMEA3888900, study PRJEB22519) | human gut metagenome | biome: human gut; feature: human-associated habitat; material: faeces | place: Denmark | collected 2013 | reverse complement strand
TGCAACAATTGCAGAAATGTTGCCAAATTAAAATATAAATCATTTGTTTGCACAATTTGTTAAGCGATTTTTTGTTGGATATGACAAGTAAATCGGAATTATTATGTAATGGCAGACAAGTTGGTACAGATAGTGATGAAATAAAGGGTAGGTTAGGGTGGAGGTGATGAGGCGGAGGGTGATAAAAGCAGGCTAGTAAACAAAAAATTTACGATTTGATAACACATTGGTAATAGTAGAAGTTTCTGCGTCGAATTGTGCGATTTTTGTTCAAATCGGAGAAAATAGGAAAATCGGCGAGATGTGTAAGCTAAAATGCTTGACAAGGGCTTGCTAATATTATATAATAGTATACTGTATCATAATGGAGTTTTCCACCTATTTCATGCGTTTTTGAGTGCATAAAATCATGGAAAACACCGCCAAAACCACTGGCGAATACGATTGTTATATAGTATTATATAAATGTATTTTCCAAATAAATTAAGGAGTGATTGAGCCTATGGTGAATGTCAAGGACGTAAAACTTGGTAAGAACACGAGAAAGAGCTTTGCCAAGATCAATGAGGTTCTGGAGATGCCTAACCTTATTGAAGTGCAGAAGAACTCTTATCAGTGGTTCCTCGATGAAGGTCTGAAGGAGGTCTTCAGAGATGTTTCAGCTATTACTGATTATAATGGTACGCTGGAGCTGACTTTTGTTGGATACCATTTCGACGAAGAGGCTAAGTATTCTGTTGCAGAGTGCAAGGCGAGAGATGTAACTTATGCAGTGCCACTGAGAGTTACTGCAAGACTTAACAATACCGAGACCGGCGAGATCAAGGAGTCCGAGGTATTTATGGGTGACTTCCCTAAAATGACCGACAGCGGAACTTTTGTTATCAACGGTGCAGAGCGTGTTATCGTTTCTCAGTTGGTGCGTTCACCAGGTGTTTATTACGCTTTTGATAAGGACAAGATCGGTAAGGATCTGTTCAAGACAACTGTTATCCCTAACAGAGGTGCTTGGCTTGAATATGAAATGGATTCTAACGACGTGGTTTATGTCAGAATCGATAAAAACAGAAAGATCCCTCTTACTACTTTCCTGAGATCGCTGGGTATTGGTACTAACGAGGAGATCGAGGAAGTTTTCGGTCCTGATGAAAGACTTACTCAGACTATCATGCAGAAGGATCAGACTGCTAACAGAGAGGAAGCTCTTCTTGAAGTTTACAAGAAACTCCGTCCGGGCGAGCCTCCTACAGTAGATTCTGCTGTTACTCACCTGAACAACCTGTTCTTTGACGCTAAGAGATACGATCTTTCAAGATTCGGCAGATATAAGTACAACAAGAAGCTTGGCGTTGGTTCAAGACTTTCAGGTCACAGACTTTCAAGACCTGTTGTAAATCCTATGACAGGCGAGGTAATGGCTGAGGCTGGCGATCTTATCAGCTTTGATAAGGCTATGGAGATCGAGACCGCAGGTGTTATGGAGGCTTACGTTGACGTTGAGGTCAAGGAGCATCTTACTTCCGCAACAGGCGAGGCTGTTACAAAGCTTGAAGAGTGCGAAGTTAAGATCATAGGCAACGGCATGGTAGACATCAACGCTTATGTTGATTTTGACTGCACTGAGCTTGGCATCAACGAAAAGGTATCTTTCAAGGCTCTCAAGGAAATTCTTGAGGATTCTGAGAATGAGGAAGAACTTAAGGAGAACATCAAACTTAAGGCTGACGACCTCGTTCCAAAGCACATCACTATCGATGATATTATCGCTACGGTTTCTTACTTCCTCAACCTTTGCGAGGGCGTTGGTACTGTTGACGATATCGACCATCTTGGCAACAGAAGAATCCGTTCAGTAGGCGAGCTTCTTCAGAACCAGTTCAGGATCGGTTTCACAAGAATGGAAAGAGTTATCCGTGAGAGAATGAACATTCAGTCACAGGGCACTGAGGTCGTTACTCCTACAGCTCTTATCAATATAAGACCTATCACTGCGGCTATCAGAGAGTTCTTCGGTTCTTCTCCACTGTCACAGTTCATGGATCAGAACAACCCTCTGGCTGAGCTTACTCATAAGAGAAGACTTTCAGCCCTCGGCCCTGGCGGTCTTTCAAGAGACCGTGCCGGATTTGAGGTCCGTGACGTTCACTATACTCACTACGGCAGAATGTGTCCTATCGAGACGCCTGAAGGTCCTAACATCGGACTTATCTCTTACCTTGCTTCTTTCGCAAGGATAAACGAGTACGGCTTTATCGAAGCTCCTTACAGACGTGTTAACAAGGAAACAGGCGTTGTAACTGACGAAGTTGTTTATATGACAGCTGACGTTGAAGATAACTACATGGTCGCTCAGGCAAACGAGCCTCTTACTGAGGATAACAAGTTTGCCAGACCTAAGGTAAACGGCAGATACAGAGATCAGATCCTCGAGATAGAGAGAGAGAAGATCGACTTCATGGACGTTTCACCTAAAATGGTAGTTTCTGTGGCTACTGCTTGTATCCCGTTCCTTGAGAACGATGACGCTAACCGTGCGCTTATGGGTTCAAACATGCAGAGACAGGCTGTGCCGCTGCTCAAGACTGAGTCTCCTATCGTTGGTACTGGTATGGAGTACAAGGCTTGTCTTGATTCAGGCGTTGCTGTTGTTTCTAAGAACGCAGGTGTTGTTGAGAGCGTTGACGCTGACAAGATCGTTATCCGTGAGGACAGCGGTATGCTCAGAACTTATGAGCTGACTAAGTTCAAGCGTTCAAACGCAGGTACTTGCACAAACCAGAGACCTATCGTCAATAAGGGCGAGAGAATTGAAGCTAATCAGATAATCGGTGACGGTCCTGCTACCTCAAACGGTGAGCTTTCACTTGGTAAGAACGCTCTTATCGGCTTCATGACTTGGGAAGGTTACAACTACGAGGACGCCGTTCTTCTGAACGAAAACCTTGTAAAGCAGGATAAGTACACTTCTATCCATATTGAAGAGTATGAGACAGAAGCCAGAGATACAAAGCTCGGACCTGAGGAGATCACAAGAGATATTCCTAACGTTGGTGAGGACGCTCTTAAGGATCTGGACGAGAACGGTATCATCAGAATAGGCGCAGAGGTTCGTTCAGGAGATATACTTGTTGGTAAGGTAACACCTAAGGGTGAAACTGAGCTGACAGCTGAGGAAAGACTTCTGAGAGCTATCTTCGGCGAAAAGGCTAGAGAAGTTAGAGATAATTCTCTTAAGGTACCTCACGGTGAGGCCGGTACGATCATTGACGTTAAGATATTCACAAGAGAGAACTGCGACGAGCTTTCTCCTGGAGTAAATATGCTCGTCAGATGCTACATCGCACAGAAGAGAAAGATCTCTGTGGGCGATAAGATGGCGGGTCGTCACGGTAACAAAGGTGTCGTTTCAAGAATACTCCCACAGGAGGATATGCCATTCCTTGAGGACGGTACTCCGCTTGATATCTGTCTGAACCCTTTGGGCGTACCTTCTCGTATGAACATCGGTCAGGTGCTTGAGGTTCATCTTGGTATGGCGGCAAAGGCTCTTGGCTGGAAGATAATGACCCCTGTATTCGACGGTGCTCACGAGGCAGACATCAGAGAATGCTTCAAAATGGCTCAGCAGAATTATCTGGAGCATAAGGACGATGAGTTCACTCTCCACACAATGGACGAGGTCATCAACCCTAACGCTCTGAGCATGAGCGAGGACGGCAAGTTCACTGTTTATGACGGAAGAACAGGCGAGAAGTTCGATAACAGAGTTACAGTCGGTTATATGTACTACCTGAAGCTCCACCACCTCGTAGACGATAAGATACACGCACGTTCAGTTGGTCCTTATTCACTGGTAACACAGCAGCCACTCGGTGGTAAGGCTCAGTTCGGTGGTCAGAGATTCGGAGAAATGGAAGTTTGGGCGCTCGAAGCTTATGGTGCTGCTTACACACTTCAGGAGATCCTTACAGTTAAGTCTGACGATACTGTGGGAAGAGTCAAGACATACGAGGCTATCGTTAAGGGACAGAATGTTCCTAAGCCTGGTGTTCCTGAGGCGTTCAAGGTACTTGTTAAGGAGCTTCAGTCACTTGGTCTGGATCTCAAGGTACTCAACATCAATAACGAGGAAATAGATCTTAAGCAGTCATTTGACGAGGACGAGGAGCTTGTTCCACAGCCTGCTATCGAAGATCATATCGATTTCGGCGTTGACGAGGGCGATCTCGACGAGGGCTTCATGGCTGAAGACGAGAACGGCACTTCCGAACTGGAGGGCAGCGCAGCTTCCGACGAGTCTGATCTGTTCCTTAATGACGGTGAATAATTTTGCACAGTAACTAAATAAGCTGAGGTCAAAGGGCGGAAGGCTCCGCCCCTGCGACCGTTTCATATAGAAGTCGGCTGTTGCCGTGCTTCAAACTAAACAGGAAGAGGGTACTGCTGTTGGAATTCAATGAGTTTGCATCAATCAAGATCGGTCTTGCTTCGCCTCAGAAGATCCGTGAGTGGTCTTACGGCGTTGTTACCAGACCTGAAACAATAAACTATCGTACTCAGAAGCCGGAAAAGGACGGATTGTTCTGCGAAAAGATATTCGGACCTTCAAAGGACTGGGAGTGTCACTGCGGTAAATATAAGAAAATTCGCTTTAAAGGCAAAGTCTGCGAGCGTTGCGGCGTTGAGGTAACAAGAGCCAAGGTTCGTAGAGAGAGAATGGGTCACATCGAGCTTGCTGCACCTGTTTCTCACATTTGGTATTTCAAGGGAACTCCGTCAAGAATAGGACAGATGCTTGAAATATCACAGAAAAGACTTGAAGAAGTTCTTTACTTCACAAAATACATCGTTATAGATCCAGGTAACACTGAGCTTATCAAGGGTCAGCTCCTTACTGAAAAGGATTATAGCGAAATGCAGGAAAAGTATGACGAGGACGAGTTCAGAGCCGGCATGGGCGCTGAGGCTATCAAGGAGCTTCTTGAAGAGATCGACCTCGAGAAGCTTTCAGAAGAGCTTAAAACTGAGCTTAAGGATCTTCCTGCGGGTCAGAAGCGTATCAAGCTTCTGAAAAGACTGGAGATCGTTGAGGCTTTCAGAACATCAGGCAACAGACCTGAGTGGATGATACTGGAGGCTATACCTGTTATACCACCTGATATCAGACCTATGGTACTGCTGGACGGCGGAAGATACGCAACCAGCGACCTTAATGACCTTTACAGACGTGTTATCAACAGAAATAACCGTCTTAAGAAAATGCTGGAGCTTGAAGCACCTGACATCATCGTTAGAAACGAAAAGAGAATGCTTCAGGAAGCTGTTGACGCACTTATCGACAACGGCAGACACGGCAGACCTGTTACAGGTCCTAACAACAGAGCATACAAGTCACTTTCAGATATGCTCAAAGGTAAGCAGGGACGTTTCAGACAGAACCTTCTTGGTAAGCGTGTTGACTATTCAGGACGTTCTGTTATCGTCGTAGGCCCTGAGCTCAAGATGTATCAGTGCGGTCTGCCAAAGGAAATGGCTCTTGAGCTGTTCAAGCCTTTCGTTATGAAAAGACTTGTTGACACCAATCCTACTATCAACATCAAGTCTGCAAGGAAAAAGGTAGACAGAGCTGAGCCAGAGGTTTGGGACGCACTTGAAAACGTTATTCAGGGTCACCCTGTAATGCTCAACCGTGCGCCTACACTTCACAGACTTGGTATTCAGGCATTCGAGCCTATCCTTGTAGAGGGCAGAGCTATCAAGCTTCACCCACTGGTTTGTACAGCGTTCAACGCTGACTTCGACGGCGACCAGATGGCCGTTCACCTGCCGATCTCAGCAGAGGCTCAGGCTGAGGCAAGATTCCTTATGCTGGCTGCCAACAACCTGTTGAAGCCTTCAGACGGACGCCCTGTTGCAGTTCCTACACAGGATATGATACTTGGTTCTTACTACCTGACACTGAAGAAGGACGGCGAGCCTGGCGAGGGCAAGGTGTTCAGAGATGTGAACGAGGCTCTTATGGCTTACGATCAGCACATCGTTTCACTTCATGCTGCTATCAAGGTAAGAATAACCAAGCAGATAGGCGACAAGCAGGTATCAAAGGTGATAGACGCTACAGTCGGAAGACTTATCTTCAACTCTATCATTCCTCAGAACCTTGGCTTTGTTGACAGAACAAATTCAGAAAAGCAGTTTGATCTTGAGATAAGCTTCCTTGTAAAGAAGAAGCAGCTTTCTGATATCATTGATAAATGTATACAGAAGCACGGTACTACTACTACTTCCGAAGTTCTCGACAACATCAAGAGCCTTGGTTATAAGTATTCTACAAAGTCTGCTATCACAGTTGCGGTATGCGACGCTTCTATCCCTGAGGCTAAGAAGGATATCCTTGCAAAGGCTGACGGACTTGTTGACAAGATAGACAAGCAGTACAAGAGAGGTTATATTTCAAGAGAAGAGAAGTCAAAGAAGTTCATCGAGATCTGGAACAACGCTACAGACGAAGTTACAGAGGCTCTGAAAGCTAACCTTGACCCATATAACCCAATCAACATGATGGCTGACTCAGGTGCCCGTGGTTCTATCAACCAGATCAGACAGCTGGCAGGTATGCGTGGACTTATCGCCAACACATCAGGTTCAACAATTGAGATGCCTATCAGAGCTAACTACCGTGAAGGTCTTAACATTCTGGAATACTTCATTTCTTCCAGAGGTGCGAGAAAGGGACTTGCCGATACAGCTCTGCGTACTGCTGACTCAGGTTACCTTACAAGACGTCTTGTTGACGTTTCTCAGGACGTTATCATTCGTCAGGAGGATTGCGGTACTCACGTTGGTATCGAGATATTCGACATTAAGAACGGCAACGAAATGATCGAGCCTCTCAGCGAGAGACTTGTGGGCAGATATCTTGTTGAGGACCTCAAGGATCCTAAGACAGGCGAGATGATATGCTCAAGAAACAAGCTCATAAACGTTCATGACGCTGAAAGAATAGTTGCTGCACTCGAAGCTGAGGGCAAGGATTCTATCTCTATCAGATCAGTTCTTCAGTGTCAGGCTAAGCATGGCGTTTGTGCTAAGTGCTACGGCGCTAACCTTGCAAACGGAAATATCGTTCAGGTCGGTGAGGCTGTCGGCGTAATCTCCGCTCAGTCTATCGGTGAGCCTGGTACACAGCTTACAATGAGAACGTTCCACACAGGTGGTATCGCTTCTGCGGAAGATATCACACAGGGTCTTCCTAGAGTCGAGGAGCTGTTTGAGAGCAGACGTCCAAAGGGTGCTGCTATAATCACAAGGATCGACGGCGTAGTTAGGATCGAGGAGGTCAAGAAGACCAAGCAGATCACTGTTACAAGCGAGGACACTGAAAATCCTGAGCAGGAGTCTTATGCTATTCCATACGGCTACAAGATAAGAGTTCGTGAGGGACAGGCTGTTACAGCCGGTGAGCCACTCACAGAGGGTTCTATCAACCCTGCTGATATCCTTGCAGTTAATGGTCCTAAGGCTGTTCAGAACTACATCATCACCGAAGTTCAGAAGGTTTACCGTCTGCAGGGTGTTGATATCAACGATAAGCACATCGAAGTTATCGTTCGTCAGATGATGAGAAAGGTCAAGATCGACGACTCCGGTTCAAGCTATCTGCTCCCTGGTTCACTTATCGACAGAGGAGAGGTCGCAAGACTCAACGAGGAGATACAGGCTCAGATCGACGCTGGCGACGAGAATGCAAGACTTATCACAACTGTTCCTGTTCTTCAGGGTATCACAAAGGCTTCAAGCTACTCGGATTCATTCCTGTCGGCTGCTTCATTCCAGGAGACAACTAAGGCTCTTACAGACGCAGCTATCAGAGGCAAGACCGATAAGCTCATGGGTCTTAAGGAAAATGTTATTATCGGTAAGCTCATTCCTGCCGGCACCGGTATGGACGTTTACAACAACGTTCAGGTGGTCAAGAATGAGAGCGCGGCTAACCATAACACCGCAGAAACACCGTTGTACTAATGACTTTTATATCAGCCTGCATGGTTCATTCATGTGGGCTGATTTTTTTATTTTGTATGAAACCTTTTTGCCTGCCACGGCGTTTTAGTATATGAAGGGAAGTGAAAGCATGAAGAATATGACCGAAAGCGAATACCGCCAACTTGTAGAGGAGTATTCGGATATGGTAACAAGGCTTTGCGTGGTGCACACGGGAAATTTTTCCGACGCTGAGGACTGCTATCAGAACGTGTTCTTCAAGCTTTTCAAGCAGATGAAAAAAGGCAGTCTGCCAAACCCGAAAGCGTGGCTCATCAGAGTGGCTCTCAACGAATGCCGGAGTGTTTTGCGGTATCGTTTGAGGAAAAACACAGTCGATCTGAGCAGCATAACGTCTTTCTCAAAGGACGGCAGCGACATAGAGATACTTGACCTTATTTTCAGACTTCCCCCGAAATATCGGGATAGTATTTATCTTTATTACTTTGAGGAGCTGTCGGTGCAGGAGATAGCCGAGCTTACTAAGATAAAGGAAAATACCATAAAAACGCATTTGAAACGTGGAAGAGAACAGCTGAAGGATATGATAATGTTGTGAACTATATGAATGTCAATAAAAACCTAGGGCATTGGGACGTCGCATTTCTGTGAAACAGAAATTGAGCTGCTCCCCTACAGGAGCGGTAAAAAAAATATTATGCAGGGGCTGGGACGTTAGACATAACATTATAGTTTGCAATGATGATATCACAGAAAGGAGCAGCAAATGAAAAAGATAAATGCTTTTTACTGTATAAAAACTCCTTCGGATTGGAAGGAGAGTGTGCTTATGTATGACAAGCCTACAGAGAAAAAGAAAACAAAACTTACAGGCTTTCAGCTTGCAGGTGCGGTGCTTGCGGCTTTGCTTCTGGTGGTGGGCGGTGCGCTGACCCTTTATCGCAGCGGTGATGAGCATAAGATCAATGTCGGTATGCAGCAGCCAAGTATAGACAGTTCGGAAAGCCTTGACAGCACTGAGCTTACGGCTGATTTAGAACAGGCACAAAATGCGCTTAAGCAGGTCGTTAAAGACAAAGAGATAACGGCGGTCGGAATGTATGCAGGCTGCGGCTCGGACGGAACGGGATATCTTTTTGTCGATAAGATATATGTTGAGAAATACACCTCTGAAAAGGGCGAATTGATCGACTATGTTACTGTGAATGAATATGAATACCTGAAATACCACTCTTACGCTGCGTTTAAACTTGATTTCAGAGCGAAAGATGTTACCACAGGGAAGTTTGCTTATATGGACGAACTGAAAGTGGGCGAAAAAATCGCAGTCGGCATAAACTGCGATGATCTGAGTGATTGGAACTCGGATGAGATCGCAACAGGTCTTGATGAAACGGTCGGTGGCGACAGCTTTGGAACAGACTTCTATTATTCACTGAGATCATCAATAGCCTATGCTTATGATATTGACAGTTCAAAGGACACAGGCAAGGAAAAGCTTGATAAGCTCATTCTTGATAGTGTACAGCATATGTACGAAGATATGATACTGCAAGCTGACGACTTCAGCATTGTGCTAAATCCTGTTGAAAAGGACTGGGGATTTAAAATTGATACGTTGGTAAATTCTGTTAAGCATATCAATTATGATGCTGACAATTACGAAAGGGATATTATCTATCCGCTGATAATAACACCAATTCAAAAGGGTAAAGCCATAAACGTTTCCACAGCAGGAAGGTCAAAGGAAGGCATAATTATCAAGGTGGACGGAAGATATTTCAGTATAACTTCCAATTATAAGGATATTGTGGAGCAGGACGATACTAATAATGAATGGTACGGTTCCGAAAGTGCGACGGTAAAGAACAACAGAAATTACTTCTTTGATGAAAATGAATGGCTCGTTGCAATTAAATTCGCAACGGGTGCAAACACCTATTTTAGTGATGATCTGAAACTTTATATCAATGAAGTACAAAACGATATAACCTATTCGGACAAGACTGACGACAGCGATTGTGTTATAACTTATCATAGATTCAGCGAGACAGAGGTCGAAGTGGCGGATAAAGGACAAATTTTAGATACAGACAGCAAGACGGAATGAGGGAATATATTTGCAGGGCAGGGCGTGAAAAGCCGCTGCCCTGTGCTTTTTATAGCTTTTGACAGAAAATTTAACTGAAATTTTCAAAAAGTTAAAAAAGTCAAGAAAAAGTGCTTGACAAGCGATGGAGAATAGTGTATAATATCAAGGTATGCTGATGTATAGTATATCGGCGTATAGTATCAAATCTATGAAAGGAGAGAAAATATGCCAACCTTTAACCAGTTAGTAAGAAAAGGAAGAAATGTCCTTGCAGACAAGTCTACAGCTCCTGCTCTTCAGAAGGGTTTCAACTCAAAGAAGAAGGTAGTTATCGATCAGAGCTGCCCACAGAAGCGTGGCGTTTGCACAGTAGTAAGAACTGCTACACCTAAAAAGCCAAACTCAGCTATGAGAAAGGTTGCCAGAGTTAAGCTTACAAACGGAAACGAAGTTACAGCTTACATCCCTGGTATCGGACACAATCTTCAGGAGCACTCCGTTGTTCTTATCAGAGGCGGACGTGTTAAGGACCTCCCTGGTGTAAGATATCACATCATCAGAGGCACTCTCGACGCTCAGGGCGTTGCTAAGAGAATGCAGGCGAGATCCAAGTATGGCGCTAAGAAGCCAAAGGCAGGAGCAGCCAAGTAATCAAAAACTGAAAAGCTCATTTTAGTAACAAGGTAATAACTCATTGTCGCATATTGCGAAGACCACAGTTTATGTGGAGTGATTAATATATATTAGTTGACTCTACAAGGAACTGACGGGGCTGTAAAACGGCTGTGTGCCGTGGTTACAGAGCGAGTACCTGTGAATTCATTATTTGTGAAGGAGGGAATTAAAGTGCCAAGAAGAGGTAGAGTTACAAAGAGAGACGTGCTTCAGGATCCAGTATACAATTCTAAGCTTGTTACACGTCTTGTAAACAACATCATGCTTGACGGTAAGAAGGGTGTTGCCCAGAAGATCGTTTACGGAGCATTTGAAATTGTCGAAGAAAAGACAGGCAGACCTGCTCTTGAAGTATTCCAGGAGGCTATGGATAACATCATGCCTGAGCTGGAGGTCAAGGCTCGCCGTGTAGGCGGTGCGACTTACCAGGTACCAATGGAGGTTCGTCCTGACAGAAGACAGACACTTGGTCTGAGATGGATAACAAAGTATTCTCGTGAGAGAAACGAGGACACAATGAGAGAGAGACTCGCAGCAGAGATCCTCGACGCTCTTAACGGCGTTGGCGGTTCATGCAAGAAGCGTGACGAAACTCATAAGATGGCTGAAGCTAACAAGGCTTTCGCTCATTACAGATGGTAAGAGGTATAAAGGAGGATATATATGGCAAGAGAATGTAAATTGCAGGATTACCGTAATATCGGTATCATGGCACACATCGACGCCGGCAAGACTACTACTACAGAGCGTATCCTGTTTTATACCGGTGTAAACTATAAGATCGGTGAAACACACGACGGTGCATCTACAATGGACTGGATGGCACAGGAGAAGGAGAGAGGTATCACAATTACTTCTGCTGCTACTACTTGCTACTGGAAGGGTCACAGACTCAACATTATAGATACTCCAGGCCACGTTGACTTTACTGTTGAGGTTGAGCGTTCACTTCGTGTACTCGACGGTTCTGTAACAGTTCTTTGTGCTAAGGGTGGTGTTGAGCCTCAGACTGAAACAGTTTGGAGACAGGCTGATAACTATCAGGTACCAAGAATGGTATATGTCAACAAGATGGATATCATGGGTGCAGACTTCTACAACGTTTTGAATATGCTCCATGAAAGACTTCATTGTAATGCCGTTCCTATCCAGCTCCCTATCGGTGCTGAGGACGACTTCAAGGGTATCGTCGATCTGCTCGAAATGAAGGCTTATGTATACTATGATGACCTTGGAAAGGATATCCGTCAGGAAGAGATCCCTGAGGATCTCAAGGAAAAGGCTGAACAGTATCACGCTGACCTTATCGAGCATCTTGCAGAAGTTGATGACGATCTCGCTGAGAAGTATTTCGCAGACGAGGAGATCACTATCGACGAGATGAAGAAGGTAATCAGAAAGAGTACTATCGCTAACACAATGGTACCTGTTACCTGCGGAACTTCATACAGAAACAAGGGCGTTCAGAAGCTTCTTGACGCTATTGTAGATTATATGCCTTCACCTATCGACGTACCACACATCAAGGGTACTGACGTAAATACAGGTGAGGAAGTTGAGAGAATTTCAGGCGACGATCAGCCATTCGCTGCTCTCGCATTCAAGATCGCTACAGACCCATTCGTTGGTAAGCTCTGCTACTTCAGAGTTTATTCAGGTGTTCTGACAGCCGGTTCTACAGTTTATAATTCCACTAAGGATAAGGACGAGAGAATCGGAAGAATCGTTCAGATGCACTCTAACGCTAGAAAGGATATCGATACTATCTACGCTGGTGATATCGGTGCCGCTATCGGTCTGAAGAACACAACAACAGGTGACACTCTTTGTGATGAAGAGCATCCTGTACTTCTTGAGTCAATGGAATTCCCTGAGCCTGTTATCCAGCTCGCTATCGAGCCTAAGACTAAGGCAGGTCAGGAAAAGATGGGTATCGCTCTTGCAAAGCTTGCTGAAGAGGACCCAACATTCAGAACTTATACTTCTGAGGAAACAGGTCAGACAATTATCGCCGGAATGGGCGAGCTGCACCTTGAGATCATCGTAGACAGACTTCTCCGTGAGTTCAAGGTAGAGGCAAATGTCGGAGCTCCTCAGGTTTCATATAAGGAAACAATTACTGCTCCTGCAAGCGTTGATTACAAGTACGCTAAGCAGTCAGGTGGTAAGGGTCAGTACGGTCACGTTAAGATCAACGTTGAGCCAAACGAGTCCGGTAAGGGCTATGAGTTCATCAACAAGGTTGTCGGCGGTGCTATTCCTAAGGAATACATCCCAGCAGTTGATGCAGGTATCAGGGGCGCTATGGAGAACGGTGTTCTCGCAGGCTTCCAGGTAGTTGACGTTAAGGTTGAGCTGTACGATGGATCTTATCACGAAGTCGACTCTTCTGAAATGGCATTTAAGATCGCCGGTTCTATGGCGTTCAAGGAGGCTATGAGAAAGGCTTCACCAATCATTCTTGAGCCTATCATGAAGGTTTGCGTTATCGCTCCTGATGATTATCTCGGAACAGTTATAGGCGACCTCAACTCCCGTCGTGGACAGATCCTCGGTCAGGAGCAGAGAACTGGTGCTGTTCAGGTAGACGCTCTCGTTCCACTGTCTGAAATGTTTGGTTACTCAAATGACCTGCGTTCTAAGACACAGGGTCGTGGACAGTACACAATGGAGCCTGACAGCTACATTCAGGTACCAAAGTCTATCTCTGAGAAGATCATGGCTTCAAGAAACAAGGACTAATAAATTTGCGGAAAATTTTCTGCTTTTTCTATTGCAAATTTGCTTTTTATTTGATATAATTATACTACGGTATGTTAAATCGGAAACTATTAAATTTTAAGGAGGAAAATTCCTATGGCAAAGGCACATTTCGAAAGAACCAAACCACACGTTAACATTGGTACAATCGGTCACGTTGACCACGGTAAGACAACTCTTACTGCTGCTATCACAAAGACTCTTGCTCTTGAAGGTCTTGCTGAGAAGAAGGATTACAACAACATCGACTCAGCTCCAGAGGAGAGAGAGAGAGGAATTACAATCAACACAGCTCACGTTGAGTATGAGACAAAGAACCGTCACTATGCTCACGTTGACTGCCCAGGCCACGCTGACTATGTAAAGAACATGATCACTGGTGCTGCTCAGATGGACGGTGCAATCCTCGTAGTTGCTGCTTCTGATGGCCCGATGGCTCAGACCAAGGAACACATCCTGCTGGCTCGTCAGGTAGGCGTACCGGCAATCGTTGTTTTCATGAACAAGGCTGACCAGGTTGACGATGAAGAGCTTCTCGATCTCGTTGAGATGGATATCAGAGAGCTTCTCGACAAGTACGATTTCCCTGGCGACGAGACTCCAATCATCAAGGGTTCAGCTCTTGCAGCTCTTGAAGCTCCAGACGATCTTTCTGATCCAGCTTACAAGCCAATCCTTGACCTTATGGACGCTGTTGACACATTTATCCCAACACCAGACAGAAAGTCTGATCTCCCATTCCTGATGCCTGTTGAGGACGTATTCACAATCACAGGCCGTGGTACAGTTGCTACTGGTAGAGTTGAAAGAGGTCAGCTCAAGACTGGTGACGAAGTTGAGATCCTCGGACTTTCAACTGAGAGACCAAAGACTGTTGTAACAGGTATCGAGATGTTTAGAAAGATCCTTGACTACGCTGAGGCAGGCGACAACATCGGTGCACTTCTCCGTGGTATCCAGAGATCTGACATTCAGAGAGGCCAGGTTCTTTGTAAGCCAGGTTCCATTCACCCATACACAAAGTTCTCAGGTCAGGTTTACGTTCTGAAGAAGGAAGAGGGCGGCCGTCATACTCCATTCTTCAACAACTACAGACCACAGTTCTATTTCAGAACAACAGACGTTACTGGCGTTATCACACTTCCTGCTGACAAGGAAATGTGCATGCCTGGCGATAACGTAGAGATGGATGTTGAGCTTATCACTCCAATCGCTATCGAAGAGGGACTTCGTTTCGCTATCCGTGAGGGTGGTAGAACAGTAGGTTCTGGCGTCGTTACAGCTGTTAGAGACTAATTTTTAGTTCGCTATATAAAGATCGGGTACAATATGTATCCGATCTTTTTTTTGTCTTAAAATATTATGAATAATAAGTTAAATGATATTTGCATGCTTTAAAAAAGTACGGTGATATGCTATAATTAGTATATCGGAGGTGAGAATTTGAACGATACAAATACTAAAGATTATATGATTGACGTTGCCCAGGATACCACTTATCAAAATCAGAGTGATGATTATAAGAAGTCGTTTGCAAAGTGGCGTTCAAATCCTCAGAATTCTTTTGGATTCCAGTTTATACATGATACAAGAGAACACTCATACATTGATGGCGAGGGTTTTGTGCCTCATAAGGCAGAGGTAGCTGAGAGGATCTCTATGCTAAAATGCTGTAGTTTGTTGGGCATTTGTCTTGTGGTAATGCTTGCTATTGATTTTCTTAACTATTTTATAGTGAATAAATACGCGCCGGATACAACTGGTACATTTGTGTATTTTTCTCAAACAGATGGCGGATATGGCAGATATGGTGTTGGAATGACTTTTATTTTAGGTCTGTTGTTTGCCG
>OIXA01003789.1_pt1 | contig 15385 bp, 8 predicted proteins | sample 1587721 | NCBI WGS metagenome assembly OIXA01 (sample SAMEA3888900, study PRJEB22519) | human gut metagenome | biome: human gut; feature: human-associated habitat; material: faeces | place: Denmark | collected 2013 | reverse complement strand
TGTGTGGAAGGCTGACCGAGACGGATATAGGAAAGTCCCACATCATAAAGCGTCTCCATCTTTCTTCGGATACTTGGTACATTTTCAAAGAAATGCAATGCCTCTTCCACGGTCATATTGAGTACATCATAAATACTCTTTCCTTTGTATTTTACCTCCAGTGTCTCCCGGTTATACCTCTTTCCGTGGCAAACCTCGCAAGGTACATAAACATCCGGCAGGAAATGCATCTCGATTTTCAGGATTCCGTCTCCGGCACAGGCTTCACAACGTCCGCCTTTCACATTGAAACTGAATCTTCCTTTCTTGTACCCACGTGCTTTTGCGTCTGCTGTAGATGCAAAAAGGTCACGGATGAGATCAAATACTCCCGTATAGGTTGCCGGGTTTGATCTTGGTGTTCTTCCAATCGGTGACTGGTCAATGGCAATAACTTTATCCAGCTGCTCCAGACCATCAATGGCATTATGTTTTCCCGGAATCACTCTTGCTCTGTTCAGATCTCTTGCAAGACGTTTGTACAAGATTTCATTTACAAGCGAACTCTTTCCAGATCCAGACACACCTGTCACACAGGTCATCACACCAAGCGGGATCTCTACATCCACATTTTTTAAGTTATTCTCTCTTGCTCCTCTAATCTTAATCCAGCCTGACGGATCCGCGCGGTGCTCCGGTACCGGAATCTGCATTCTTCCACTAAGGTAAGCCCCTGTAATGGATTTTTTATTCTTCATGATCTGCTCTGCGGTTCCACATGCAATTACTTCTCCTCCATGCTCACCGGCACCAGGTCCAATGTCCACAATATAGTCTGCCGCACGCATCGTATCCTCATCATGTTCCACGACAATGACAGAATTCCCGAGATCACGCAGATGCTTCAGTGTTCCGAGCAGTTTGTCATTATCCCTCTGGTGAAGGCCGATACTTGGCTCGTCCAGAATATAAGCCACTCCCACCAGACCGGAACCAATCTGTGTCGCAAGACGGATTCTCTGCGCTTCTCCTCCGGATAATGTTCCGGTAGCACGGGCGAGAGTCAGGTAATCCAGACCTACATCCATCAAAAACTTAATTCTTGCCTGGATCTCTTTTAAAATCTGTCCTCCAATCATCTTCTGCTGCTGCGTAAGCTCCAGACTGCCCATAAATGTTTGCAGGTTTTCAATGGACATCTCTGTCACTTCTGCAATATTTTTACCACCGACCGTCACTGCAAGCGCTTCTGCCTTCAGTCGCTGGCCGCCACATTTTCTACACGGAGTGATTCTCATAAACTCTTCATATTCTGCCTTCATTGTCTCAGATGAAGTCTCCCGGTATCTGCGTTCTACATTGCGGATCAGTCCTTCAAATGCAACATCATAGACACCTTCTCCGCGCTGGCCTTTATAATGAACTTTCACCTCTCGGCCATTCGTTCCGCGGATGATCACATCATGGATTTCCTGTGGATAGTCCTGAAATGGCGTGTCCAGAGAAAAATCATATTCTTTACTGAGCGCGTCAAGAATCGCATAGGTAAAACTCTTCTTATCCGTACAAGACTGCCATCCCATTACGGTAATCGCCCCTTCGCTGATGCTCAGTCTCTTATCCGGAATCATCAGATCCTCGTCAAATTCCATCTTGTAGCCAAGTCCGGAACACTCCGGGCAGGCACCAAAGGGATTGTTGAAGGAAAAACTTCTCGGCTCCACTTCCTCAATGCTGATACCACAATCCGGGCAGGCATAGCTGGAACTGAAGGTCAAGATCTCCCCGTCGATCACTTCCACCACCAATAGTCCATCCGACAGCCCAAGCACTGTTTCAATAGAATCTGCCAGACGTTTCTCGATCCCCGGCTTTACTACCAGACGATCTACCACGATCTCAATGAGATGCTTGTTATTTTTCTCCAGCTTGATCTCCTCGGACAGATCATACAGATGTCCATCGATCTTCACACGGACAAATCCGCTCTTTCTGGCTTTTTCCAGCACTTTCACATGCTCACCCTTCCGGCCTTTGACCACCGGAGCCAGCAGCTGGATCTTCGTTCTCTCTGGCAGCGCCATGACCTGATCCACCATCTGATCCACACTCTGCTTGTGGATCTCTCTGCCGCATTTGGGACAGTGTGGTGTGCCGATCCTTGCATAGAGCAGACGGAAATAATCATAGATCTCCGTTACTGTTCCCACCGTAGATCTTGGATTACGGTTGGTGGATTTCTGATCAATGGAAATGGCCGGAGACAGTCCTTCAATACTCTCAACGTCCGGCTTCTCCATCTGTCCTAAGAACTGACGGGCATAGGAGGATAAGGACTCCATATAACGTCTCTGCCCTTCCGCATAGATCGTATCAAAGGCCAGGGAAGATTTTCCCGAACCGGACAGACCCGTCAGAACCACCAGCTCATTTCTGGGGATCTCCAGACTGATATTTTTCAGATTGTGCTCATTGGCACCTCGAATCTTTATAAATTTTCTTCTCTCTTCAGACATTCTTACTCCTCATTCTGCAGCTTCTTCAGTTCGATCATCTGATCACGCAGGGCTGCTGCAGTCTCAAAATCCAGATCCGCCGCTGCTTTCTTCATCTTCTTCTGTACTTGCTCGATCAGTTTCTTCAGTTCCTTCGGGCTCATGGATTCCGGATCCTTCTCAAACTTCAGATCCTCCTGCGCCACTTCCTTAGATATACGGATCAGATCGCGCACTGCCTTGTGAATGGTCTGCGGTGTGATACCATGTTCCTCATTGTATGCCTTCTGGATCTCCCGTCTACGGTTGGTCTCCTCGATAGCCCGCCTCATGGAATCCGTCATGTTGTCCGCATACATGATGACATGACCTTCGCTGTTACGTGCCGCACGTCCAATGGTCTGAATGAGAGATGTCTCCGAACGCAGAAATCCCTCCTTGTCCGCATCCAGGATCGCTACCAGCGTGATCTCCGGAATATCCAGACCTTCACGAAGCAGGTTGATACCCACCAGCACGTCAAACACATCCAGACGCATATCCCGGATGATCTCCATCCGCTCCAACGTATCCACATCCGAGTGCAGATACCTCACCCGAATGCCCAGTTCCTTCATATAATCGGTCAGATCTTCTGCCATCCGCTTGGTCAGAGTGGTGATCAGCACCTTGTGTTTTCCTTCTACTTCCTTGCGGATCTCCCCGATCAGATCATCAATCTGTCCTTCCACTGGACGCACAGACACCTCCGGATCCAGAAGACCGGTAGGCCTGATGATCTGTTCCGCTCTCAACAGCTCATGCTCCGCCTCATAGTCTCCCGGCGTTGCCGACACGAACAGCATCTGATTGATCTTACTCTCAAATTCTTCAAAATTCAATGGACGGTTATCCTTGGCAGACGGCAGACGGAATCCATAGTCCACCAGCGTGTTTTTCCGGCTCTGGTCTCCAAAATACATTCCGCGGATCTGTGGAATGGTCTTGTGGGACTCATCAATGATGATCAGAGAATCATCGGGAAAATAATCCATCAGTGTGTGCGGCGGCTGTCCCGGCTTCAGGCCTGCCAGATGTCTGGAATAGTTCTCAATTCCCGAACAGAATCCCGTCTCCTTTAACATCTCGATATCAAAGTTGGTACGCTCTGCAATTCGCTGGGCTTCCAGCAGCTTGTCCTCGCTCTTAAAATAACGTACCCGTTCATCCAGTTCTTTTTCGATTTCCACCACTGCCCGCTTGATCTGATCTCCGGGTACTACATAGTGAGATGCCGGGAAGATCGCCACATGCTCAAGCTCTCCTTTGATCTCGCCGGTCAGTACATCGATCTCGGTGATTCGCTCGATCTCGTCTCCGAAGAATTCCACGCGGACTGCAGTATCCGTGGATGCTGCCGGAAAGATCTCCACCACATCCCCGCGGACACGGAAGGTACCACGCTTGAAATCCATCTCATTCCGGTCATACTGAATGTCGATCAGTGCCCGCAGGATCTCATCCCGATCCCGCTCCATGCCAGGCCGCAGAGATACCATCATCTTCTCAAAATTCTCCGGCTCACCCAGTCCATAGATGCAGGATACACTGGAGACGATGATCACATCCCGCCGTTCGATTAGTGCCGCCGTTGCCGACAGACGCAGCTTATCGATCTCATCATTGATAGACGAATCCTTTGCTATATAAGTATCGCTGGAAGGCACATACGCCTCCGGCTGATAATAATCGTAATACGAAACAAAATATTCCACCGCATTTTCCGGAAAGAACTCCTTCATCTCTCCATATAACTGTGCGGCCAGTGTTTTATTATGGGCGATCAGCAGCGTCGGCTTGTTCAGCTTCTGGATCACATTTGCCATGGTAAATGTCTTTCCTGATCCCGTCACGCCAAGCAGTGTCTCAAACTGATTGCCCTCCTCAAATCCCTTCACCAGCTGGTCAATGGCCTGTGGCTGGTCTCCGGTCGGTTGATATTCAGATACTAATTTGAAGTGATCCATTGTCTTCTCCTGATTGATTTTTGTTTCTGTTCCTAGTATTGTTACTCACCAAGTATATCATTCAAAAGAAAAAAAGTACAGAACAAACTCGAATGTTTGTTCTGTACTTTTTCTTAATCATTCAGATTCCGTGAAGACCTGTCTTTATGAAGTTCCGTCATATAATTGTACCAGATATCCAACGGATAGGTGGCTCCCGACAGAGAGTGGGTACTGCGCGGAGAGTCAAATCCAACCCACACGCCGGTGGTATAGTAAGCTGTATATCCCACAAACCATCCGTCAATGTTGTCGTTGGTGGTTCCGGTCTTTCCGGCACAGGGCATATTGGTCAGTGCTTTTCCATGGGCGGTTCCACGGGTCAGAACTCCTTCCAGAATGTTGGTCATCTCATGAGCAGCCGAAGACTGATAGACCTGCTTCTCTTCTGTTTCCGGCCTGACGACCACATTGCCCTTACTGTCAGTGATCAGGGTGACACAGGTAGGCTGGCGGAACACACCTTCATTTTCCAATGTAGCATAAGCAGATGTCATCTCCAGACAGCTTGCACCTTTACTCAATCCACCCAGTGCAGCAGATAACACATAATCGCTGTCCTGGATCGATGAAAAATTCATATTCAACAGATACTGAAGCCCCACCTCCGGTGTCAGTTCCCGGAACAGTTTATATGCAACCGTGTTCTTGGACTGTTCCACTGCAGTCCGAAGCGATATGGCTCCGGAATAACTTCCTGCATTGGAAGGTCCATCCGGCTCCTTGGAATCGACCACCGTGGAAGAAGCCGTGTAGCCACGCTCCAATGCCGGCGTGTAGACAATCAATGGCTTGATGGAGCTTCCCGGCTGACGGAAGCTTAAGTAAGCCCGGTTATAATCCGCAGACACATCATCCTGGCTGCGTCCGCCTACAATAGCAGTGACCAGACCAGTCGTGTTGTCAATGGTGACAGCTGATGCCTGCAGCGCATAGGAACCGTTGTTATTTCTCGTATTATAATCTTCCAGTTCCGTATCTACCGTCGTCTGCAGCAGTTCCTGCGCTTCCATATCAATGGAGGTATAGACCTTGTAACCATTGTTGTACAGCATATCATGACAGGTATCATAATCCTTCCCCGTCACTTCCATCAATGCTCTCGTTGCACATTCATAGATATACGTATGTGCCCATGTACGGGTGTAGGACGGGCTGTACGGATTCAGCGTGATCTTCTCATTTACCGCATCCGTATATTGCTGCTCATTGATGATCCCGTCATCCAGCATATTCTGAAGGATCAGATTCCGGCGCTCTATCGTCTTGTCCGCATGATTCAACGGATCATAGATACTTGGATTGTTGGGAATTGCGCATAAAAATGCCGTTTCCGACAGATCCAGGTCAGACACACTGCGGCTGAAATATTTCTGACTGGCAGCCTCGATACCATAACATCCATTGGAAAAATAAATATTATTGATGTAAAATTCCAGCAGCTCGTCTTTGGAATATTCCCGTTCCATAGCATGGGCGATAAAGATCTCCTCCACTTTACGTTCCCAGCGGATGGTATGAGTCAGATAAATGTTCCTCACCAGCTGCTGTGTGATCGTACTTCCGCCCTGGGTGATCCGTCCCTTTCCAAGCAGTGAAGTCACCGCACGCACAATAGCAAATGGATCAGAACCATGATGCTTGTAAAACCTCTTATCCTCAATACTGACAAATGCCTGTTTTACCAGTTCTGGAATCTGATCAGAAGTCAGATAAATAATATTTTTATCGTTCTGCAGCAATGCGATCCGGTTGCCGTCGGAATCATAGACTTCCCCCACCTGCCCGGTCTGAAAATCACTGGCAGATGACTCCCTGGCAACGGTCTGTGCTTCCAGATACAGAGAAAATACTTTCTGTGGATATCCTGCCACAAAAAACAGTCCGATCGCACCAAGTACGATACACAATACACAGATCTGTGTCAGATGAAACACAAAACTGTTCATGTTCTTGCGGGAATGCTTCTTTGTTGTGGTCTTTTTGTGTTGTGATTTTTTATGATGTGCCCTTTTCTTTGTCTGTTTATCAGGTAAATGTTCGTTCTCCATAATCGGCCCCTTTATTATTTCTCTATTATTTTGCGATTTCATCACTCAATAATTTCGCCGTTCGTCAAGAGTGAGCAAGCGCTCTTTGACTCTCTTGCGCTCATTATTTCATATTTTGGCAGGAAGTTCAACCATGGCAGAACAAGATTTCTATACTTCTGCGGTGCAGTCTGTTATAATAAAAGCCACTTACAGACGGAGGACTGACTGTGAACTACGTGATTTCAGATATTCATGGCTGCTATGAGCAGTACATGAAATTATTAGATAAAATTCATTTTTCAGAGAAAGATACTTTATATCTGCTGGGAGATCTGGTAGACCGTGGACCTGATCCCATGGAAGTGGTCAAGGACGTGATGCGGCGAAAAAATGTGGTGACGATCATGGGCAACCATGACTACCGGGCACTGCGGATCCTGGAGCGTTTTGATATCGGCGAGACACCGAACCCACATGGAACCATCATCAATTCCGAGGATCTGCTGACCTGCAAATACTGGATCAAAGACGGCGGAAAGTCAACGGTACAGGGATTCTTAAATATGAGCCTTCATGAACGAAGTGAATTTCTGGATTATTTTCGGAAGATGCCTTCTTATCAGAAAGTGACAGCCGCAGACAAAACTTACATTCTGGTTCATGGCGGCATCCGTGATTTTGAAGAGTCGAAACCTCTGGAACAATATAAACTTCAGGACTTTATCTACGAACGGACCGATTATGAAAGACGATATTATTCCGATCCTTCCATCTATCTGGTGACCGGACACACCCCCACCCAGCTGATCCGGAAAGATATGGAACCACTGATCTACGAAGGTGCCGGACATATCGCCGTGGACTGCGGCTGTGTCTTCGGAGGAAAACTGGCCGCCTATTGCCTGGAGACAGGAGAATGCACCTATGTGGAGGGATATAAGAAGTAATCAAATACTCTCGAAAATTCCTCCGTCCGAACGGCACTCCAAACTTCTCCCCAAACCTACAGCAACCCTGAACAGCAGCATAAAACTCTCGAAAACCTACAGCAGCCCTGAGCGGTAGCAATAAACTGCGCTGTATGACTTGGAGCGAACAGGAAGGTTCTGTTGTACTGACTGATGCGTACACCTTAGTGTACGTAAGCAGGCAGTACAGCAGGACTTTTCTGTCCGATACACGTCATACGAGCTTTTATGCTACCACTCAGGGCTGTTATATTTTCATACGAACTTTATGCTACCACTCAGGGCTGCTATATTTTATATTTTTTTATGGAATTGGCGCCGGTTCATTACTTTCCTGTGCCGCAGCTCCACCTTGATCCTGCGCTGGTGCTGCCGTTCCAGCGGCTCCGCCGCCGGACAATTCATATTCACTCGGCACATAGACACCACCACTGTGAACCGTACAGGTTGCTGCCTGCAGATTGGCACTGATACCATATGCCGTATCCTGCGTTACTGCCTCTGCCACTCCCTCCTGCATTGCCGGAAGAAGCAGTTTCACCTGCGGTACCTGATTCGGGCACATGCTGGTTGCCAGAAGTCCTGTATCTGCACAGATATTTACGATCACATGATGATCACAGGTCTCTGTCGGCACGGTTCCTTCTGCAAAATATTCATTTCGCACGATACCTTCCCGACCATCACTGTCACACAAGCCAGCCACTGCCAGTTTGCCTGATTTGGTACAGATGGTTGCCTGCACAATTCCTGAAGGTTTCTCAAAATCTTTATTTTCCAGACCTTCATGGATCCGGCTCATAACTTTCGCCCACAGTTTCTTGTGGAAGCTGGTCTCACCGGCCTTACTGCTCAACTCATGCTTATACCCGTTGTTATCATAACCAACCCAGATACCTGCCGTGTAATACGGAGACATACCAACAAACCATACGTCACGGTTTTCGGATGTAGTACCGGATTTACCAGCAGTAGTCATATTGGTGATCTTCGCCGAACCGGAAGTTCCGCCTGCACCATTGACAACATCTTTCATACAGTCAATGAGAAGCCATGCGTTCTGCTCGGAGATGACCTGCGTCTCCTCCGGCTCGTTGTCCAGGACTACATTTCCCTCATTGTCCACAACCTTGGTGTACATTCTCGGTTTGATATAGTCACCCTTGTTGGCAATACCTGCATAAGCGGCTGTCAGTTCCAGATTGGATACACCGTTGGTGATTCCACCCAGAGCAGTTGCCTGACCATAGTCTGTATTAGAACCCTCCAGTGACAGGCTGGTAAATCCAAACCGAAGCAGATAATCAACCGCTACCGGAGTAGTCACATCCGTAATGGTCTTAACTGCCATAATATTCATGGAACGGGTGATTGCCTCGCGAATCGTTGTCCATCCACGGTATGGAGTATTTTTATCCCAGTTCTTTACCAGTCGGCTGTCCGCACCGGAATATGCATACGGTCCATCATATAATACAGTTCCCGGTCCATAACCCAATTCCTCAAAAGCAGGCGCATAAGCTGCCACGATCTTAAAAGTAGAACCAGGGTTTCTGAGGGAATCAGATGCACGGTTCAAAGTTTTGTTCGCAGTCTTCTCTCCACGGCCTCCGATCATGGCAACCACTTCGCCAGTTGTCTGATCCATGATCACCATGGAAGCCTGTGGCTGCATGATAAAGGAACAATCTTCATAGACCGTATCATCATCTGTAATTCCAAGAGTTGCCACATAACCATCAATAGCTGCCTGTGCATCATCCTTGGAGCTGTACAGAGGTTCATAACTGCTGTCATTCTGTTTATAGTAGGAGATCATCATTTCCTGACTGTAATTGGTGGTATCTCCGTTAGGCTTCACCACAGTCATGGCCCACTCAATACCTACCTTTACATTGCTCGGGAAATTCTCTTCATTTGCAAATTCTTCATCCAGCGCTTTTTGTATACTAGGACTTTGCGTACTGTAGATCTTCAATCCGCTGCTATACAGCGCATTGGACGCCTGGGAATCCGTATATCCGGCTTTTTCCACCAGATCAGCCTTTACCTGATCGATCAGCTCATCTACAAAATAAGAATATACTGTGTTGGTTGTCTCTGTTGTTTCATTATTTTCCTGGATCCGTGCATATACATCATCTGCCAGTGCGTCTTCATACTCACTCTCTGAGATGTACCCCTGATCCATCATATTTTTCAGAACCAGTGCACGACGCTCTTTGTTCTTATCCGGATGCTTGATTGGGTTATATCCGCTGGGGCTCTTAGTGATCGCCGCAATAACCGCTGCTTCAGAAATATCCAGTTCACTGACGCTCTTTCCAAAATATCGGTTGGCTGCCGCCTGAACACCCAGGCAGTTCTGCCCCAGGTTAATGGTATTCAGATAGCTCTCCAGAATCTCCGTCTTAGACATGACCTTTTCCAGCTGGATCGCCAGATACTGCTCCTGCAGCTTTCTCTCGATCTTATCCAGCATGCCGTCCTCCGACATGAAGTCAAAGACATTATTCTTCAGCAGCTGCTGGGTGATCGTACTTGCACCCTGTGTAGTTCTGAATCCGCTGACTACAAATTTGACTCCCGCACGGACCATACCCTGAATATCAATTCCATTGTGATCATAGAATCGCTCATCCTCGATGGCGATAAATGCTTCCTGCACATGCTTTGGAATATTATCCAGTTTTACATACGTACGGTTGGTTCCTTCTGCCACAAGCTCTGCCGTCTTGTTACCGTCCGCATCATAGACAACGGATTTATAACCTCTTGGCAGTACACTGGCACTGGTAATGTCAGGTGCATTTTCCATAACACCTTTAATAATACCAATTCCGCCGCACAGACCGGCGACGCCCAGCGCAATGATCAGCACCAACAGTGTCTTCATAAAGACGACTCCCAGTTTCTTACCCATCTTGGTACCTTTTCCTTTGAGAGCCTTCTGTTTTCTGGAGGTGCTTTTCTTACTGTAATTCATTCGTTGGCCTCCTTTTATTCGCTCAATACTTCGATTGCCTTCTGCAGCTGGTTATCATCTGCACTTTCTGTATCTTTATCTAAAACAATATCTGGTGCAATTCCTACTTCATGAATATTATTTCCTGCCGGAGTATAATATCTGGACACAGTGATCTTAATGGCAGATCCGTCGCTTAAAGGGAACAGGCTCTGCACGATTCCTTTTCCAAATGTCTGGGTTCCGATCAGGGTTCCCACTCCATAATCTTTGATGGCACCTGCGAAGATCTCGGATGCACTGGCACTGTTTCCATTGACCAGCACAGCCATCTTTCCGTCAAAATAATGCTCCGCATCGGAATATTCTTCCTGACGATTGCCATATTTATCTTCTGTATAGACGATCAGACCTTCCGGAAGCAATTCATCCAGAATATTACAGGTCACATCCACCAGTCCGCCTCCGTTGTTGCGAAGATCGATCACAAGATCCTGCATTCCTTCTTCTTTCAACTCATCTAACGCGCTTAAGAACTGGTCATCTGTCACATCATCAAATTCTGTGATTCCAATATATCCGATGGTATCTGTGAGCATTCTGCTCTCTACTGTCGGAACTTCGATCTTTCTTCTGGTTACCGTAAGATCGATCTCCTCAGTGCCTCTCATCACACTGATATCCACAGCTGTGCCTTCTTCCCCTTTCAGATCTGTCACGACCAGAGACAGATCCTGTCCGGTTACTTCTTCCCCCTTTACCTTGTAAAGAATGTCGTCAGGCTGAAGTCCCACTTCTTCTGCCGGGGATCCTTCAAACACCTGTACAACCGTGATGATACCGGTGGAATAATCCTGGCTCAGCATAGCACCAATACCGCTGTAATTACCATTGGAGCTCTCCATGAAGCTTGCATACTCATCTGGTGTATAATAGCAGGTATATATATCTCCAAGTCCTGCCATCATCCCTTTATAGATGCCGCTTTCTACATTCTCATCTGTGTAATCAAAGAGGTAGTACTGATTGATATAGTCGTTCAGTTCCTCCATCTTCTCTGTGATCTCTGCTTCATTTTCCAGACTTTTGTTCAGGCTGGTGTGTGTGAACATTTTATAGAAATAGGGCGCAGCACATCCGCCCACGCCCATCGCAACCACACACAACAGAATGCCACAGAGCAGCCCTTTTCCAAAAGAATGCCGCTTCGGTCTTTCTTCCATCTGTTTGTCTCTCCTTTTTTACTCCTCACATTCTATGTTCCAATCAGTTTACATAGCCCAACGGGTTCACATAACTTCCATTGACGATCACGCCGAAATGCAGATGCGGTCCGGTTGAAAATCCTGTGGATCCAACAGCAGCGATGGTCTGCCCTTTGGAAACCACATCACCTTCTGATACATAGCGTGCAGAAGCATGCATATACACCGTTGATATCCCATTTCCATGGGATATAACCACATAATTTCCTGCTGAAGAACTATATGCAGAGGTTGTCACTCTGCCGGAAGCTGCTGCCACAATGGCAGAGCCCGATGATGCTCCAATATCGATTCCTTTATGATAGGTGGATGCTCCTGCAACCGGAGCCGTACGCTTACCAAATGTACTGGTGATCCGATGACTGGCCGGACATGGCCACATGAAACCGGAGCTTCCTCCGTCTCCATCACTGGCCGCCGCTTTGGCAGCTGCCGCCGCTGCAATCTGATTCTCCACCTGTGCCAACAGCTTTTCCTGTTCGTTCAGCTGCTTTTCATATTCGCTCTGTTCGCCGGAAGCGGAATTGATCTGCTCCTGATAGCTGTTGATCTCGGCTGTCTTGGCATCCATGGCTTTGTTGACCGCCTGCTTCTGTGCCTGTACTTCACTCAGCAGATCTTCCTGCTCCTGCTTTTCTTCCTCCAGAGCTTCCTTCTGTTCTTTTATATCCTGCATGGTATCACTCAGCTTCTGCATCATCCGCTGATCATATTCAGACACCTGTCTTGCATATTCTACCCGATTTATCATATCTGCCATACTGTCCGCTTCCAGAAATGCAGCCAGCATCGACGGATTCCCATTTTCATACAAATAGCAGATCCGCGTTTTCATCATCTCATACTGATCCTGCGCATCCGCTTCTGCTTTTTCCAGCTCTTCTGTACGAGCTGCTATATCATCTTCCGTAGCTGCTATATCATCTTCCAGCTTTTTGATCTGGGAAGAAAGAGTATTCATCTGCCCGTCAAGCTGATTGATATATGACTGAAGATTGCTCTTACTGTTCTTCAGTTCCTTGATCTTGCTCTCTACAGTGGAAATATCAGACTTCAGTGACTTGATCTGGTCAAGCGCATTATTTCGCTTCTGTTCCAGTTCTTTTGTATAACTGTCGTCCTCTTCTTCCTCATCTTCATCCTCTTCATCATCAGACGTGTCCGACTCTTCTGCCGCATACACACTGTCAATCGCTGTACTGACCCTGCCAGACGCAAAAGCCAGCACTGCCATGCCAAGCAGGATACCGATCGTTCTTTTTCTCATGTTCAGCCTCCGGCCTGCACTCCTCTATACCTTCAGATGTCTCTGAATGGTCACTATACTTCCAAAAAATCCAATTCCCACACCCAGTGCCATACCTACCGGAAGCAGAGTCTGGAACAGCTGCGCTGCAGGAAGAAAATCCATCACATTGCTCAGTCCTGTAAACTGGGTCCCCACATAAGTGATCAGTTTATTATACAGGAAATACAGAAGGATCAGCGGGAAGATTGCTCCCACCAGTCCAATCACAATACCTTCAATAAGAAACGGTGCTTTGATAAAGGAGTTCTTCGCTCCGATCAGTCTCATAATACCAATCTCTTCTCTTCTGACGGAGATACCGATTGCAACTGTATTATTGATCAGGAAGATCGCTACTGCCAGCAGCAGTCCGATAATTGCAACCGACACATAACTGACCAGTCTGTTGAAATCTGTCAGCATGGATGCAACCGAATCTGAACGGTTTACTTTTCTTACCTTATCCAGTGATTCAATATAGGTGACCAGATCATCCTGTTTGGAAATATCCTTCATATAGATCTCAAGGTTCGAACTGTTTGCCAGCGGGTTATCATCTACAAATGCCTCAGCGACTTCCGGATTGCCTTCAAAATATTTCTCCTGATAGCTTTTCCATGCTTCATCCGCTGAAACATAGACAACCTCCGAGACACCGTCACGCTTGGTCAGTCCCTGCCCGATCTCCAGGATCTCATCCTCTGTGGTTCCTTCGTCAAACAGAACCGTTACTGCAACACCCTCTTCTGCTTCTCTTACAAAATGCTGAAAATTCTGTACCATACAGAAAAAGATGCCAAACATAAATATACATGCTGCCATGGTTGCCATGGAAGCCAGTGAAAATAACTTGTTTCTCCAGATATTTTTAAATCCCTGCTTAAAGCAGTATCCTATCGTATTGAATCTCATCCGATGTACCCGCTTTCTTTCTCGTCTTCCGTAATGATTCCCTTCTGCATACGGATCACTCGTTTTTTCATCGTATTAACGATTGCCTGATCATGTGTAACCACAAGCACCGTCGTACCGCGGGCATTGATCTCCTCCAGAAGCTTCATGATCTCTCTGGAGGTCTTGGGGTCAAGATTTCCGGTCGGCTCATCTGCCAGCAGGATATCCGGGCTGTTCACCAGCGCACGGGCCAGTGCCACTCTCTGCTGTTCTCCACCGGAGAGCTGTCTTGGAAATGACTTGTATTTTTCTGCCAGTCCCACCAGCGACAGCATGGCCGGAACATTTTTCTTGATCTCTTTGATCGGTGTGACAACAACTCTCTGGGCAAATGCCACATTCTCATATACATTTCTGTCTTTCAGAAGACGGAAATCCTGGAATACACATCCAATCTTTCTGCGGTATTTGGGGATCGCGCGCTTTTTCATACGTCCAAGATTCACACCATTTACACGGATCGTTCCGCTGGTGGGTTCCAGTTCCTTCAAAAGCAGCTTGATCAGTGTTGATTTACCCGAACCGCTGTCACCTACCACAAATACAAATTCTCCCCGCTCAATATGCAGGCTGATCCCATTGATGGCGCCCACGCCATTGGGATATTCTTTCACCACGTTTTCCAGTACAATCATGGAAATCCTCCTAAGTGTCTTACTTCAGCAGCGGCATACTGCCGCGGGAGACTTTTTAATAATCCAGAGTCTCCATATACTTCATGTACTTCACTACCATCAACGCAATCTTGAATGTGATGGCGTCCTCAAACACGCGGATATCAAGACCTGTGGACTTCTGAAGTTTGTCCAACCGGTATACCAGCGTATTTCTGTGAATATAGAGCTGTCTGGAGGTTTCTGACACGTTCAGGCTGTTCTCAAAGAACTTGTTGATCGTTGTCAGAGTCTCTTCATCAAAATCATCCGGTGATCTTCCGTCGAAGATCTCGCGGATAAACATTTTACAAAGCGGAATGGGCAGCTGATAGATCAGACGTCCGATTCCAAGAGAACTATAGGCGATGATATCTCTGTCATCAAAGAAAATCTTTCCTACATCGAGTGCCATCCTCGCCTCTTTGTAGGATCTGGATACTTCCTTGATCTCGCCTACAATGGTACCAAGTGCCACATGCACTTCTTCTCCGTCCACACAGGCTGCTTCCTTCATGACCTTTGCCGCCTTGTACATCTCGTCATAGCCCTCGCCCGGGGACAGTTCCTTCACCACAATGACGTTCTTCTCATCCACTGCGGTAATGAAATCCTTGGACTTGGATCCACACTGATTACGCACATTATCAAGTGCCGTATTCACTCTCTCCCGGCTGCTCTCAATAATAAATACCACACGCCGTACTTCCGTCGCAATATGAAGTTTCTTCGCGCGGTTG
>OIXA01003783.1_pt1 | contig 15397 bp, 11 predicted proteins | sample 1587721 | NCBI WGS metagenome assembly OIXA01 (sample SAMEA3888900, study PRJEB22519) | human gut metagenome | biome: human gut; feature: human-associated habitat; material: faeces | place: Denmark | collected 2013 | reverse complement strand
ATATAGGAGCAATATAATACTATTTTTTCGCAAGGATTTACATAGATTTCTTATATTTTCTATCTTATAATATAGTCCGGTTTTTGTAAAGTAAATACAAGTTATTACTATTTTTTAGGAGGAATATATGAGTAAAAAAGCATTGATCACAGGTATCACCGGACAGGATGGTTCTTTCCTTGCAGAGTTTCTGCTGGGAAAAGGGTATGAGGTACACGGCATTACCCGCCGTTCTTCTCTGGCAAACACTGGAAGAATCGACCATCTGTTGGAGAAACATGCAGTGACTCTTCATGATGGAGATCTGTCTGATTCATCCAGTCTGATCCGTATTATCGGAGAGGTACAGCCAGATGAGATCTACAACCTGGCTGCACAGAGCCATGTACAGGTAAGCTTCGATGTACCGGAGTATTCAGGAGATGTAGACGCACTTGGCGTCTTAAGAATCCTGGAGGCTGTCAGAATCACCGGTCTTACCAAGAAAACGAAGATCTATCAGGCATCCACTTCTGAGCTTTACGGAAAAGTTGAGGAGGTTCCGCAGCGTGAGACCACTCCGTTCCATCCGTACAGCCCGTATGCAGTAGCAAAACAGTATGGCTTCTGGATCGTGAAGGAATACAGAGAAGCATATGGTATGTTTGCTGTAAACGGAATCCTGTTCAATCATGAGTCTGAGCGTCGTGGAGAGAATTTTGTAACCAGAAAGATCACTCTGGCAGCAGGAAGAATCGCTTGTGGTATTCAGGATCACCTGGAGCTTGGAAATATGGATTCATTAAGAGACTGGGGATATGCCAAGGATTATGTAGAGTGTATGTGGCTGATGCTGCAGCATGAGACTCCGGAAGATTTTGTTATCGCAACCGGAGAGCAGCATACAGTACGTGATTTCACTGAGCGCGCATTCAAAGCAGTTGGCATCGACCTTCGTTGGGAAGGAACCGGCATTGATGAGAAGGGTTATGATGTGAAGACCGGAAAGATGCTGGTATGCGTCAACAAAGCATGGTTCCGTCCGACCGACGTGGATAATCTGTGGGGAGATCCGACCAAGGCGAAGACGGTTCTTGGATGGAATCCGCAGACCACCACTTACCAGGAACTGGTAGAAATCATGGCAAAACATGACCTGGAGCTGGCAAAGAGAGAAGCAGCATTAAGAAACGTGCAGTAGACAGGAGAGAGAAAATCATGATGAATAAAGATGGAAAGATTTATGTAGCAGGTCATCGGGGAATGGTAGGTTCTGCCATCGTACGTTCTCTGGAGAGAAACGGATACCACAATATTATTACCAGAACCCATAAAGAACTGGACCTGACCCGTCAGGATCAGGTGGAAAAATTCTTCGCAGAGGAGAAGCCGGATTATGTATTTCTGGCTGCTGCAAAAGTAGGTGGAATCGTCGCAAACAGCGAAGCTCTGGCTGACTTTATGTATGACAATATGATCCTTGAGATGAATGTGATCCACGAAGCATGGAAAAATAACTGTAAAAAGCTTCTGTTCCTTGGATCCAGCTGTATTTATCCGAGAATGGCTCCGCAGCCGATGAAAGAGAACTGTCTGCTGACTTCTGAACTGGAGAAGACCAATGAGGCTTATGCACTGGCAAAGATCAGTGGTCTGAAATACTGCGAGTTCCTGAACCGTCAGTACGGAACCGATTATATCAGCTGTATGCCGACCAATCTGTACGGACCGAATGATAACTATCATCCGACCCACAGCCATGTACTTCCGGCATTGATCCGTCGTTTTCATGAAGCAAAAGAGCAGGGACTGACCGAGGTTACCTGCTGGGGTACTGGTTCACCGCTTCGTGAGTTCCTGTATGTGGATGATCTGGCAGATGGCTGTGTTTATCTGATGAATAACTACAGTGGAAATGAGACTGTCAACATGGGTACCGGAAAAGAGCTGACCATTAAGGAACTGACGGAACTGGTGGCAAAAGTGGTTGGTTATACAGGAGAGATCAAATGGGATCCGTCCAAGCCGGATGGAACACCGAGAAAGCTTCTGGATGTATCCAAGCTGGAAGGTCTGGGCTTCCATTATAAGACTGAGCTGGAAGAGGGAATTCGTCTGACTTACGAAGATTTCCTTCACAATCCCATGAGAGCAGAGAGATAGGAGCCGGTATGAAACATTATGGAGTGATTATGGCCGGTGGTGGAGGAACCCGTTTCTGGCCGTTGAGCCGTCAGGCAATGCCGAAGCAGATGCTGAATCTAAGCGGCAAAGATCGGATGATCAATGAGACGATCGATCGTCTGGATGGTGTCATCGAGAAAAGTGATATGTTTATCGTGACAAATGAGAAACAGGCAGGAAAGATGTTAGAGTGTGTGGATGGCAGAATTGCAAAAGACCACATTCTGACAGAGCCGTCTGCAAGAAATACGGCAGCATGCATCGGATATGCAGCTATGGAGATCGTCAAAAAATATGGTGATGGCATCATGTGTATCTTTCCGTCAGATCATTTTGTGAAGAAAGAGGCTGCTTTTAAGGAAATCCTTGGTGAAGCGATCAAGGCAGCAGAGGAGCAGGATAAGCTGATCACCATCGGCATTGCTCCGACCTTCCCATCCACAGGCTATGGCTATATTAAATTTGATAAAAAAGAAGATGCCATTGCCCGCAAGGTAGAGGAATTCAAGGAAAAACCGGATCTTGAGACGGCGAAAGCCTATGTAGAGAGCGGCAACTATGCCTGGAACAGTGGAATGTTTGTGTGGAAAGCGTCTACCATCCTGAAGAAGTTTGAGCGTCTCCTGCCGGATATTTATGAGTGTCTGGTGAAGATCGGGGATGCTATGAATACTCCGGAAGAAGAGAATGTGATACAGGAGATCTATCCGGTGATCCCGAAGATTTCCATTGATTACGGTATTATGGAACGTTCTTCTGACGTTCTGGTGTTATCCGGTGATTTCGGCTGGAACGATGTGGGAAGCTGGGATATGATGAAGGTCATCTACGATGCGGACCAGAATGGAAATATCATTGTAGGAGATCAGGTGAACATTGATACAACAAACACAATTTCTTTTTCTACTGGAAAAATGATCGCGACCATTGGCGTGGATAATCTTGTTGTTGTGGAAACGGAAGATGCTGTCTTAGTATGCAGCAAAGACCGGGTGCAGGATGTGAAGAAAGTAGTAGATACCTTGCAGGAACAGGGCAGAACGGAATTGCTGTAAAGGATATGCAAAAGCGCAAGAGGAGAATAAGCATGGATTATAAAGCAAAATATGAGCAGTGGTGTCAGGATCCTATTTTTGATAAGGAGACGAAGGCTGAACTTTCTGCCATTGCAGGAGATGAAAAAGAGATCGAGGATCGTTTTTACAAAGATCTTTCCTTTGGAACAGGTGGACTTCGCGGCGTGATCGGAGCTGGAACCAACCGGATGAATGTGTATACGGTGACCAAGGCAACGCAGGGTCTGGCTAATTATATTAAAAAACAGGGCGGCGAGGATAAAGGTGTGGCAATCGCATTTGATTCCCGTCACATGTCTGTGGAATTTTCTGAGAAGGCAGCGCTGTGTCTCAATGCCAACGGAATCAAGACCTATCGTTTTGAGACGCTCAGACCGACTCCGGAGCTTTCCTTTGCCTTGAGAGAACTTCATTGTATCGCAGGTATTGTTGTGACTGCCAGTCACAATCCGCCAGAGTATAATGGATACAAGGTATATTGGGAGGATGGCGCACAGATCACAGCACCGAAGGATAAAGAAATCATCGCAGAAGTGAATGCAGTGACTGATTTTGCTTCCATCAAGATGATGGATCGTGCAGAGGCAGAAGAGAAGGGATTGTTCCATGTGATCGGAAAAGAGATTGATGATCGTTACATGGAAGAGCTGAAAAAGCTGGTCTTAAGTCCGGATGTGATCAAAGAGATGGCTGACAGCCTGAAGATTGTCTATACACCGCTCCATGGAACCGGTAATCTTCCGGTCCGGCGCGTGCTCAAAGAGCTTGGGTTCACGCAGGTACAGGTGGTTCCTGAGCAGGAACTGCCGGATGGAGATTTTCCAACTGTGTCTTATCCGAACCCGGAAGATCCGAAAGCATTTGCGTTGGCTCTGGAACTGGCAAAGAAGGCAGATGCGGATCTGGTTCTGGCAACAGACCCGGATGCAGATCGCCTTGGTATTTATGCAAAAGATTCCAGAACCGGAAATTATATGCCATTTACCGGAAATATGTCTGGTCTTCTGATCGCTGAGTATGAGCTGAGTACCAGAAAAGAGACGGGGCGTCTGCCAAAAGATGGTGCACTGGTGACTACCATCGTATCTTCCAATATGGCAGAAGCAATCGGAAAAGAGTACGGCATTGATGTGATTGAAGTCCTGACCGGATTCAAATACATTGGGGAGCAGATCAAGTTCTTTGAGCAGGATCATTCTCATACCTTCCTCTTTGGATACGAGGAGAGCTACGGTTGTCTGGTAGGAACCCATGCAAGAGATAAGGATGCGGTTGTGGCTGTAATGGCTTTATGTGAGGCTGCGGCTTACTACAAGAAGCAGGGTCTGACATTGTGGGATCAGATGCTGAAGATCTATGAAAAATATGGCTATTACAAGGAAACTCTGGTATCTGTTACCATGAAAGGTGTGGATGGAGCTGAGAAGATTCAGAGCATTCTGAAGCAGATGCGCGAAAATCCGCTGAAACAGATCGGTAACTACAAGGTACTGGCTGTGAGAGATTATGATGCGGACACCAGACTGGATATGGAGACAGGCAAGGTAACTGCCACAGGTCTGCCGAAATCCAATGTACTTTATTATGAACTGGAGCATGATGCATGGTGTTGTGTGCGTCCTTCCGGTACAGAGCCGAAAGTGAAATTCTACATGGGTGTGAAGGAAGAAGGACTTACACAGGCTGAGCATGCTCTGGAAGGCCTTAAAGAAGCCATGACAAAGATTGTACAGTAACACCCATTTCGGAGAAGATATATGAAATGTATTGTGCTGGCGGGAGGAAGCGGGGACCGTTTATGGCCCCTCTCCCGCAAAAATTATCCCAAACAGTTTATTCATATCAAGGAAAACCGCTCCTTGTTTCAGGAGACTATTGCCAGAAATATCCCATTTTGTGAGGAATTTTATATTATTACATCCAATCGGTATGCCAATATCGTAGAAGGACAGCTGCAGGTCTTTCAGGGACTTCGTTATCGATGCTTTTATGAGGAAGAGGGTAAGAAAACTGCCCCTGCGGTAGCTATTGCCTGTCTGTGTGACAACCGTTCAGAGGATTATCTGGTGGTATCCACAGACCATATGATCGAAGGTGGAGATTATAAGGGCGCCATCGCAAAGGGTCGGGAATATATTCCGCAGGGAAAGATCGTGTGTCTTGGCATTCCTGCCTGGCGGTTTGAGCCTGGATATGGATACTTCAGACAGGTGGAAGAACGGACAGAGTTTCGGCACAGCGATATGACAGAAGAGATCCCGGCAGGAGAAAAATGGTACTATGATACCGGAATCTTATTGTTTAATGGTGGGGATTTTCTTCATGAACTGTCCAGAAAATCACCGGCTCTCTATGCTCAGATCAGGGAATGTGTGGATCAGCTTGATACCTACGGGAGAAATGTTCTGGTGCCGGGCAGACTTGTGGAAGAACTGGAGCCGGTAAGCATTGGACGGGCAGTGACCAGTGTGTCAGATAAAGTGCTGCTTTTACAGGCAGATTTCAACTGGAGAAGAATCATGACGCTGGAGTCATTGGATCAGTATTATCATGGAGAGGATTCCGGCCGGGTGATCCGTAATGCCTGTGAAAATGTGTCAGTGATGAATGAAGCGGCGCATCAGCTGGTGGTTGCCAATGGATTGGAAGATGTGATCATTGTCAACACAGCAGATGCGGTCTATGTGTCCCGAAAGAGCGAAGCGGATCAGATCAAGAGCATTATTCGGGAGAATTACGAGAAGCAGCAGTCTTATTTTGATGAGGGAACAGTCTATTATACCCCTTGGGGCATCAAAGAGACCATACATTACGGGGATTCCTGTAAGGTAAAGAAGATCACGATTTTTCCGGGAAAAGAGCTGTCCAGACATGTGCATAAGCTTCGGACAGAGCATTGGTCTGTGATCAGTGGAGTCGCAACCATTCAGCTGGATGAACAGATGGGTGAGTATGGATCAGGTGAAAGTATTTCTGTGCCCATGGGAACACCTCATCAGATCGCCAACCGGGGAACGGAAGATCTCGTAGTCATTGAAGTAAGTGTAGGTGAGCTGGAATATGGTCATGGAAATGATCTGACCCGCCTGGCAGGTCAGTCTATTGTGAAGACGGACTGTGATGAGATCGTTCGCATGGAGCCTGCCTTTAAGGATAATCTCTGGGGAGGTACCCGTCTGCGGGATGTCTACGGCAAGAAATGCGACTATGATATTGTAGCGGAGAGCTGGGAATTGTCCACACATAAAGCCGGTCAGAGTATCGTTGCTACGGGAAAAAATAAAGGTCTGATGCTGGGCGAGTATATCAACCGGTTTGGCAGAGGTATATTAGGCTGGAAATGTGATCCTTATGAGCGATTTCCGCTTCTGATCAAGTTTATTGATTCCAGAGAAAGTCTTTCTATTCAGGTGCATCCTGGGGATGATTATGCACTGCAGAAGGAAGACGAATATGGAAAAAATGAACTGTGGTATGTGGTAGATTGTGAACCGGAGTCTTATCTGTATTGTGGATTTTCTAGAGACACAGATGAGGCAGAGGTGCGCCGCCGGATCGAGGATGGTACACTGACGGAGATCCTGAATAAGATTCCTGTAAAAAAGGGAGACAGTTATTTTATTGAAAATGGAACGGTTCATGCCATTGGACCAGGTGTACTGATCTGTGAGATCCAGCAGAGTTCTAATGTGACATACCGTCTGTATGATTACCAGAGACGCGACAAATACGGAGAACTGCGGGAACTGCATATTGACAAGGCCATGGAGGTGACGAATTTCCATGAGAAAGATATGGAAGCCGCCAAGACCATGGAATGCAAATACTTTTCGATTGAGAAAAGCGTGTTTGATGGAGAGGTTTCCTTTAATCTGGATGACTCCAGCTTCCGTGCCTTTGTGGTACTGGAGGGAGGCGGTCAGGTATCCTGTGGAGAGGAGTCATTAGCCTACCGTCCGGCGGACTGCTTTTTTGTTCCTGCAGGCAAGAAAACCGTTGTTTTTCATGGTTGCGGAACGGTATTGAAGGTTCAGGTTTAACAGGTTCTTAAGATTTATTTAAGATGACTGCAGATGATTGACACTGCTGGAACAGATTGTATATAATTCAAAAAGGAGGAGCTTTTGTGAGCTTCTCCTTTATATACATTAGATGAACAGGATATAAGTGCAGTGGTATTTTCAAGTATTGATTTTTTATTTAAATTTTTACCGATTTTTTTTGTAATCTTTATGTTCTGTCCAAAGGCATGGAAGAATCTGTGCCTGTTTGCGGGCAGTCTTTTGTTCTATTTGTATGGGGTGAAGGATACGCCATGGTATCTCGCCCTGTTTTTAGTTTCCATAATTGTGAATTACAGGATGAGTTTCTGGATCGACGGCAGTTTGGAGCCGGTACAGAAAAAGCGAAGATTGGCGGCGGGAGTGATTTTTAATCTGTCTATTCTGGCCGTATTTAAATATACGCATAGATTACCGCTGGGAATCAGTTTTTATACCTTTCAGGCGGTTGGATGGCTGATCGATGTATATCGGGAAGGCCGGATGCAGGATGCGAATTTTGTGAAATTCGGAACCTTTATGACTCTGTTTCCTCATGTGATTTCAGGTCCGATTCTGCGTTGGAAGGATACCAGCAGGGATTTATCCCGGCAAAACAGAGGGCTGAATGCATTGGAAAATGGTCTGCGGGAGTTGACCATCGGACTTGGCATGAAAGTTCTGCTGGCTAATCAGATGGCAGATTTATGGGAAAAGATCCGGGCAGTGGGCTATGAAAGTATCTCTACACCATTGGCATGGCTTGGTATTGTGGCATTCAGCTTCGAGATTTACTTTGATTTTTACGGTTATTCATTGATGGCAATTGGTCTTGGCGAAATGTTCGGATTCCATCTGCCGAAGAATTTTCAATATCCGTATATGGCGACTTCCATGACAGATTTCTGGCGCCGCTGGCATATGACGCTGGGAAGCTGGTTCAGAGATTATGTGTATATCCCACTGGGAGGCAGTCGTTGCAGCAAATGGAAAATGATCCGGAATCTGCTGGTAGTGTGGCTGCTTACCGGATTGTGGCATGGTGCAGGCTGGAACTTTCTTTTGTGGGGATTCCTGTTATTTGTTCTGGTCACAGTGGAAAAATTGTGTTTACTAAAAGTATTCCGACGTGTTCCGATTCTGGGACATGTATATATGATTCTGGCCATCCCCCTGTCATGGCTGATATTTGCCATCTCTGATCCAGGACAGATCTGGATCTATGTGCAGCGGCTGTTTCCATTTTTGGCAGCGGCGGGAAGATTTTCCTGGTTTGCCGGTGATTATCTGAAATACGGCAAAATGTATCTGATCACGCTGCTGGCAGGAATGATTCTGATCACACCACTTCCGCGAAAGCTTTACGAGCGGTACAAAGGCAGCATGTGGTCGGCACTGGTACTGATCCTGATCTTCTGGTTCAGTGTGTACTGCATCTGGATCGGACAGGATGATCCATTTATGTACTTCGCCTTCTGATATTATGCATAGTGAAATAGCAATTTCAAAAAAGGACAGACAACATGAAACAACGAAACTGGTATACGATCTTTTTACTTTCTACCTGTATTGTGACAGGTATGATCTATATAGCGGGAGTATATGCGCCGGACAGCATGAAGATCGCACGGGCGGCACTGCAGTATGTGTTTAATCCTTCTGAAGGAAGCTTTTCTGAGGGGAACTTCTGGACGGATGGAGTGGAAGAAGAGATGCAGTCGACAGATGATGCGGCGGCTGATGATCTGAATTCGACAGATGCAGATAGTTCCGATGGGACTGCTTCAGATAATACGGATACAGTCACGTCAGATCAGGAGCTCACAGAGCAGCCACAGAGGGAGCTGCCACAGATTCCGGATGACTTTACAGGTGTTCTTTTTATCGGAGATTCCCGGACAGTGGGACTGTCTGAATATGGAAAGCTTGGAAATGCAGATGTATTTGCAGACACAGGGATGAGTGTCTACAATGTGACGAAAAAAGCTTTGCCTGCGCCAGATGGTGAAAAACATACACTTGATGAGCGACTGCAGGAAAAGAACTATCAGATAATCCTTCTGATGCTGGGTATCAATGAGCTTGGCTATGACAGAAATGTGTCTTATAAGAGATACGCAGAACTGGTAGAGCACATCCGGGAGCTCCAGCCGGATGCATGGATCGTGTTGGAAGCGAATCTTCATGTGACGCAGGCACAGTCGGAAAAAGATAACATTTTTAATAATGAAAATATCAATCAGGTGAATGAAAATATTCGTCAGCTTGCACAGAAAAATGGTCTGGGGTATCTGGATGTGAATGTGTTGTTTGATGACGAAAATGGATGCCTTAAGGCTGATTATTCTGCAGATGGAGCACATGTCCTTGGCTCTTATTATGATGACTGGTCTGCGTGGATCTTACAGGAATTACAGTCCGGCGATGCCAATAATAGGTAGTCAGACATTTGCAAACAGTTGTAAAATCCTCCGTGATGGGGTATTCTATATAGGAATCTACGATAACGGAGGACTTAAAATTGCAGGATTTTGATACAGAGGAATCTGCAAGGCAGCAATTAAGAGCGCAGAGACGGGCAAAGCTGCGGGAAAAGAGAAGACGGGAACGAAGAAGAAAACAGATCCTGGTATTGAGCTGTATGGGGCTGGGAGTGATAATTCTTCTGACAGCGGGCGGCAGACTGATCGCAGGAAAGAAGAAAGCAGCTGATACAGCACAGAATACGCAGCACGAAACCATAGAGGAACAGAACACAGTTCTGACAGAGGTAACAGCGAATATAGATTCAGATGCCACGGAACAGGGGGAAGATGCGGTGAAAACCGCATCGGAAGGTTCAGACACATCTGATGAATCGGACGCAGATATGACAGCAGGCACAGCTTCGGCAGATATTCCATTTGCAGCAGGCTATGAATTTTCAACTACGGATTCCACATCAGGAACCAATGGGGAAGTACAGAGCACCTATGCATTGCTGGTGGATCTGGATGATAATACAATTGTCACTCAGCGAAATGCCAGGGATCGGATCAATCCGGCATCTATGACCAAGATTATGACAGTTCTGGTAGCAGCAGAGCATGTGACAGATCTGGAGGATACATTTACCATTACCCGTGAGATTACAGACTTCAGTTATTCCAATGACTGCAGTGCAGTTGGATTTGGTGAAAATGAGGTTGTCACAGTAAAAGATCTGCTCTATGGAACGATCCTTCCCTCAGGCGGAGATGCAGCAGCCGGTCTTGCCTGTTATGTGGCCGGTTCTATGGACAGCTTTGTGGACATGATGAACCAGAAGCTGAGGGATCTGGGCCTGTCAGACAGTGCACATTTTACCAACTGTGTGGGACTGTATAATGAAAATCATTATTGCAGTATCTATGATATGGCAGTGATCCTGAAAGCGGCGATGGAAAATGAATTGTGCAGGGAAGTCATGTCGGCACATACTTATACAACATCTTCTACAGAACAGCACCCGGAGGGAATCCAGATATCCAACTGGTTCCTGCGGCGGATCGAAGATAAAGAGACGAACGGAGAAGTGGTCTGTGCCAAGACCGGCTATGTAGTGCAGTCTGGAAACTGTGCTGCCAGTTATGAAGTGACCAACAGCGGAAAACATTATATCTGCGTGACCGCAAATGCACATAGCGGATGGCGGTGCATCTACGATCATGTGGAGATCTATAAAACTTATACGGAATAAAATATTGTCACTTAAAAATTTTATTCCAGATGGCATGTGCTACTTCTTCTTTGCTCATCAGTGGAAGTTCCTGGATATCATTTTTGGTGATCAAAGTCACCACGTTGGTATCGGTTCCAAATCCGGCACCGGCGGTCTTCAGGTTATTGGCAACGATCATATCTACATTTTTCTTGATAAGTTTTGCCTGGGAATTTTCCAGCAGATGCTCTGTTTCCATGGAAAAACCGCATAAAAACTGACCAGATTTTTTATGCTCACCAAGATATTTGAGAATATCCTGAGTGCGGGTCAGAGGGATGGACATGTCTCCATCCTTTTTTTTGACTTTCTCAGTGCTGACCTGAGAAGGTGCATAATCGGCAACAGCTGCAGCCTTTACGATTGCATCCTGCTCTGGTGCAAGGAAAGTAACTGCATTGTACATATCCTGTGCAGAGGTGACGGACACGACGTGTACAAAAGGTGGTGGAGTCAGAGAGACAGGTCCGCTGACCAGAGTCACTTCAGCACCTCGCTGCATGGCAGCTTCTGCCAGGGCATATCCCATTTTGCCGGTGGAATGATTGGAGATAAAGCGCACCGGATCAATGGCTTCCTGAGTAGGACCGGCGGTGACCAGTACTTTTTTGCCGGTCAGATCTTTTTCGTAAGCCAGTTCCCTTAAGATATAGGAAAGCAGTACTTCCGGCTCCGGCATTTTTCCGGCTCCAGTGTCTCCGCAGGCCAGGTGGCCGCAGGCAGGATCAATGATCTGCCAGTGATAGTGGGCCAGTGTTTTTAAGTTATCCTGCACGATTGGATTTTCATACATGCCTGTATTCATGGCCGGAGAGATGAGCTTTGGGCATTTACAGGCGAGAATGGTAGTGGTCAGCATATCGTCAGCGATGCCGTGTGCCAACTTGCCGATCACATTGGCCGAAGCCGGTGCCACCAGTACAAGGTCTGCCTTCTTTGCCACAGAAATATGCTCCACCTCAAAGGTGAAATTCCGGTCAAAGGTATCCACCAGACATTTATTTCCGGTGAGGGTTTCAAAGGTGACTGGAGTGATAAACTGAGTAGCATTTTGGGTCATGATGACCTGTACATCGCAGTGTAGTTTTTTCAACGCACTTGCGAGATTTGCAATTTTATATGCGGCGATACTTCCGGTAATGCCTAATACGACACATTTATTTTTTAACATAGATTCCTCCTGGACGGTTTGGACAGTCATTTGTAAAATTGCGCTTGCAGGGTTTTGCGCTGCTTTGCAATTCCCAAGATTTTTCGAATATTTATGAGTAAGCTCATGTAGTTTCACACTAAATATTGGCATAAAGAGGTAGAAAAGTAAAGGAAAAGATGATAAAGTATAAATATTCCTGCGTGCAGGAACGGAATCGCAAAACATGGAGGAATCAATAAAAGATGATTTTAGCAGTAGATATTGGAAATACAAATATTGTGGTGGGATGCATCAAAGGTGAGGAAATCTGCTTCGTGGAGCGGATGTCCACGGAAGCTACCAGAACCGAGCTGGAATATGCGATCAGTTTTAAAAATGTACTGGAAATGTATGGCATTTCCATTGAGCAGCTGGACGGAGGGATTATTTCTTCGGTTGTGCCGCCAGTGACAAATATTGTGAAACGGTCTGTGGAGAAGATTCTGAATACGGAAGTCATGTTGATCGGTCCTGGTGTGAAGACGGGTTTGAATATTCTGATGGATGATCCAAGACAGGTGGGAAGTGACCGGATCGTCAATGCAGTAGCGGTAGTCCATGAATATCCGGTGCCTGCGGCCATCATTGATATGGGAACGGCAACGACCATCTGTGTGGTGGATGAGAAGAAGAACTATATTGGTGGAGCAATCATTCCGGGGATGCGGATCGCAGCAGATACACTGACTGCCCGCACGGCGCAGCTTCCAAAGATTAGTCTGGAACCGCCTGCAAAGCTGATTGGGAAAAATACGGTTGACTGTATGAAGAGCGGTGTCTTCTATGGAAATGTGGCGTTGATCGATGGAATGCTGGATCGAATGGAAGAAGAGATGGGACAGAAACTTCATGTGATCGCTACTGGCGGACTGGCGAAAGCTCTGATTCCGTATTGCAGACATGAGATCACATTGGATGATGCATTGCTGCTCAAAGGTCTGAAGATTATTTACGAGAAAAATAAGTAAACAAAAATGCTGTGGAAGACCAGAAAAGAAATTCAGGTCACCACAGCATTTTTATGTACAAGAGAAAATGATTATTTGATAATGGTTCCGGCTTTTTCTTCCAGGGCAGCTTTTGCGTCGTCCAGGTCAGCAATCACAGTTACGCGGCCCGGCTTTCCGGATACGAAGGAAACAGCAGCAACAACTTTCGGAAGAATGGAAGTCTCAGCAAACTGACCCTCTGCAATGTAGGAGCGGGCTTTGTCTACACTGATCGTATCCAGCGGTTCGCAGTTATCCTTACCATAGTTCAGGTACAGCTTTTTCTCGCCAGTCAGAAGCAGGAGAACATCTGCATCCAGAAGCTCAGCCAGCTTGCCGCTTGCCAGATCTTTCTCAATAACAGCACTGGCACCTTTCAGGCGATTTGCCTGTTTGAGAACAGGGATTCCGCCGCCGCCGCAGGCGATGACAACCTGACCGGCATCAGACAGAGCGCGGATACTGTCGATCTCTACGATATCTTCCGGCTTCGGTGCGGATACGATACGACGATAACCGCCATCCACTTTGACCACGTAATTTCCCTTCTCTTCTTCAGCGTCAGCTTCTTCCTTGGTCATGATACGACCGATGACTTTGACCGGTTTGTAGAAGGAGTCATCGTATGGATTTACAACAACCTGGGTCAGAATGGTAGCAACCGGACAGTTGATGCCACGGTTGAGAAGTTCTTCACGAATGGCGTTCTGCAGGTCATATCCGATATAACCCTGGCTCATGGCAGAGCAGACAGATATGGGTGCGAAGGTGTAATCCGGGTGCTGCTTTCCGAATTCGTTCATAGCAGTATGGATCATACCCACCTGTGGGGCATTACTGTGGGAAATAATAACCTGGCAATCAGCCTCTACAAGATCTGCAATAGCTTTTGCGGCGCCTTTTACTGCGTCCTGCTGCTGGGGAAGGGTAGCACCCAGCGCTTTGTGCCCGAGGGCAACGACAACTTTTTTCTTGCTCATGATGGGTCCTCATTTCTGTAGTGTGTAGTGGAGCCTGGAATCTCAGAGATCTGTGGTATTCTCGCTGCGGTGTCCCGCTGCAGAGAGCTTTCTGCAGAAGTACCTATGAGCGCGAGCATTCACTGTGCTTCTGTGTCAATCTCCTCAGGCTCTAACGGTTACTAACAGTATACGTGTTTATAGACAAAATTGCAAGGATAAGACAATTGTGATATAATAGGCGCATTGGAAAAAGAGAAGGAGATTCTTTCATGAAAAATATTGCAGGACTTTTACAGGAACTGAAGTACACAGTGATAGACGGAAAGCCAGAAGGAGAGATTTCAGAGCTGGTCTATGATTCCAGAAAGGTGACAAAGGACTGTATGTTTGTCTGCATCAAGGGTGCGGCATATGACAGCCATGACCATACAGAGGAGATCGCCCGGGCAGGCGCAAAAGTGATCGTGGCAGAGCGTCCGGTGAAGGTACCGGAAGGCGTGACTTTAGTATTGGTGGAGGACAGCCGTTATGCGCTTTCCATGCTGTCCGCAGCGTATTTTGATCATCCGGCGCAAAAGCTGAAAGTGATCGGAATCACAGGAACCAAGGGAAAGACCACTACTACATTTATGGTAAAAGGAATTCTGGAGCATGCTGGATACAAGGTGGGATTGATCGGAACCATTGAGACCATTATCGGTGATGTTCATATTCCGTCCAGCAACACTACGCCGGAATCCTATCTGGTGCAGAAATATTTTGCACAGATGGTGGAGGCAGGCTGTCAGATCTGCGTCATGGAAGTATCTTCCCAGGGACTGATGATGCATCGTACTGCCGGTATTCCATTTGAGATCGGCATCTTTACCAATCTGGCGCCGGATCATATCGGGCCCAATGAGCATGCAAGCTTTGAAGAATACGCAGCATGCAAAGGGATGCTGTTCCGCCAGTGCCGTCATGGAATCGCGAATGTGGATGATGAGCATTTTGATATGGTACTGGCAGGTCATACCTGTGATCTGGAGACCATCGGATTCTCAGACAGAGCTGATTACCGGGCATCTGACATGGAACTGATCGGAAGACCGGGCTATCTGGGCGTAAAATACCATGTATCCGGAAAGATTGATATGGATGTGGAAATTGATGTGCCGGGACGCTTCAGTGTGTATAACTCACTGGTAGCGATTGCTGTCTGCGAGCATTTTAAGGTGTCTCAGGAGGATTTAAAAG